>Ga0181532_10002384_pt1 | contig 17569 bp, 23 predicted proteins | sample PEATcosm2014_Bin_33_FD_119768 | JGI IMG/M metagenome (GOLD analysis project Ga0181532, IMG submission 119768) | Peatland microbial communities from MTU Mesocosm Facility, Houghton, MI, USA - PEATcosm2014_Bin11_30_metaG | ecosystem: Environmental > Terrestrial > Soil > Wetlands > Peat | place...
GCCTGGACGCCCATGGCGTTGTTCTGGTACCCGGTTGTATTGGAATTGAGCGACTCGAAGCCCGCCGCGTTGTTGTTGAAGCCGGTCGTGTTGGAAAGAAGCGCGCTGAGCCCGGAGGCGGTGTTGTTGGAGCCGCTCGTGTTGGAAGCAAGCGCCTGATACCCGGAGGCGGTGTTGTTGTTTCCGGTCGTGTTGGAAAGGAGCGCGTAGGCCCCCGAGGCGGTGTTGTATTGTCCGGTCGTGTTGACTTGGAGCGCGTAGGCCCCCGAGGCGGTGTTGTAGGAGCCGGTCGTGGCTTGGAGCGCGTACGCCCCCACGGCGGTGTTGTCGGAGCCGGTCATGTTGAACTGCAGCGCGTTGTACCCGGCAGAGGTGTTGTCGGCGCCGATCGTGTTGGAGTAGAGCGCCTGGTAACCCGAAGCGGTGTTGTCGGAGCCGGTCGTGTTGGACTGCAGCGCATTGTACCCGGCAGCGGTGTTGTTGGAGCCGGTCATGTTCTGAGCAAGCGCGCTGTACCCGGCAGCGGTGTTGTAGGAGCCGGTCGTGTTGAAAACAAGCGCTAAAGCCCCGGAGGCGGTGTTGTAGGAGCCGGTCGTGTTTTCATAGAGCGCGTCGAGCCCGGAAGCGGTATTGCTCTGGCCGGTCGTGTTGGAATGGAGCGCTTCGACCCCAGAGGCTGTATTGTAGATGCCGAGGTTCGAGGCGGCTGGCCCGCCGAGCGTGCCGGTCCCCATTCCGGTGTTGCCATTCTTGTCGCTCGTATCGTTCGTTGACGGCACCTGAGCATATGCCGCCCCCACAACGGCGAGCGCGCCGATAAATCCTATGGCAGATCTATAGAAAGCTTTCATGGCTTATGACCCCTATTTTTTTCCCGTGTTGATTGATGTTCTTGGCATAATCTCGCGGTATGTTCCCGTGGCTTGCCGTCCCATTTGACGCGAGAATCGAGCGACCGGAGACGACGCCACGAGATATCACTTCACGTTCCGATAGCGACAACATCCGACTTGCGCGGACCCTTTGCGCCGGGCGGATGCCTGCATCGACCAATTGAATCCGCAACCCCGAACGGTCGATGGCGACTGACAGCGTTCAGGCCCGGCCACCGGCGACAGCGGTCGGCCCCGCCCGCGCGATTCGGAACTTAATCGGCGACCCGTCTATGGGCGCGCTTCGAGCACCAGATTGAAGGGGGTCTCAGTGGCGCGCCTAAATCGGCTGAAGCCACCGCCCTCCATCACCACCTCACGTAATCGGCGCTCGCCCGCCTGCGCTCCAAGGGCAGGGCCATTGCGCGCAAGCGACACCGGCACGCAGATCTGCGAGGACGCTCCGTACATGACTCGACCGACCGGATTCAGATTCTCCTGTACATCGTCGTTCGCGAACGGCTCGACGATCATTGCCGTCCCATCGTCCTTGAGTGCGCGCCGCGCGTGGCGCGACACTCCAACCGGATCGCCCATATCGTGCAGGCAATCGAAAAATGCGATCAGATCAAATGACTCTTCGGGGTAACTTACCGCATCGGCCACCTCGAACCGTGCGTTCGTTACACCCGCAGCCGCAGCTCTTTCACGCGCTGTGCGAATCGAATCGGCGTGGTAGTCGTAGCCGATAAACGTGGATTTCGGATATGTTTTCGCCATGAGCACCGCACTGGCGCCGTGGCCGCAGCCCACATCGGCCACCTTAGCGCCCGCCTCGAGTTTTTTAACCACCCCGTCCAAGGCCGGAAGCCACGAGGTGATGAGGTTGGCGTTATAGCCGGCGCGGAAAAACCGCTCCGTTCCATGAAAGAGACACGCATGGTGCTCGCCCCATTCCATGCCTTTCCCTGTCCGGAAATTCTCGAGCGTACGGCCTAAGGCGTGAAAAGTGGCTTCAACGATGTTGTACGCGCCCGGCATATCGACCGGTCCATTCGGATCCGCAAGACACAGGGCCTGTTCCGGACTCAGCGACCATTTATTTTGCTTTGCATCAAACTGCACGTATCCGCCGGCGCCTTGGTTACCGAGCCACTCACGAACGTAGCGCTCGTTCGTGCCGGTTCGCTGCGCGAGGTCCGAGGATGTTACGGGACCCTTGGCCAGCTCCTTGTATAAGCCGAGCCGATCTCCAACCAGCATCAAGGCAGCGCTCATCGCCGCTCCGAGATCACCCACTGCCTTGCCGAGAAACTCATTGAGTTTCGCTTCATTGATGGACATGTCTATGTTCCTCCCGTGTGTCGAATTTCAGTTATTCGATCTGGTGACGCATATCTTTTGCGGTGAGCGTACTCCTGCAGAACTGCCGATGCCAACCGGTTGCGGCGGCGCTTGAGTGCGTCGCACCAATGGCGAAGCAACGCGCGTAAACTGATCCCTCGCCGTTCGGCAGGGCGCGATTCGAGCTTGGGTTTCCGGTGTCGGCACGCGATCAAGCAGGCGATGCAAATAAGACCCGTTCGCGTGCTGCCCGATGCGCGCACCGCAATTCCCGATGCGTGCGCTGCAATTTCCGCTGTCAACGCAGCGACAAATCATGCGAAACAGATCGTGATCCGTCCCCTGAAGTCCCCGGAATTTGGCAGTAGTTTGGCAGTAGCAAATGGCGCGCGGAGCAAGCCATTGATTCGAGATGAGATAAAGTGGCGGAGAGGGTGGGATTGCTCGCGGCGGACGCCGCTCGTCCTTCGCTTCGCTCCGGACCGTTGCCGCTACGGCAACGTCCAAATCGCTCTCGCGATTTGTCGAACCCACGAAGGCGCCGATAGAAATCAGCAAGTTCTTGATAAACTTGCGACCCTGCGTCCCCTGCCGACCCCTCCTCTCCCCGAATTTGCCAGTAGATTTGGCAGTAGGGCTCAATCAGCGCGGTTGCGCAGTTCACGTTGCGCTAAGCAGCCGCCCTCTCTTTTCGGACGCCCGCCGCACTTCCCGTTCTCACGGGAGGCCTTCGCGTTGATCGAACTGCGGCTCGAACCCCCGAGTTTGCCAATCTGTTGCATCCACCGACGTGAACCGAAGGCACCTTCAATGAGCGCCGGCACGTACAGATCCGCGTCCAGCAGCGGCCAATGCAGGCCGAGCCCGTTCGGGCTTATCTTGATTTTCGTCACCTAGGATCGCGGCGCACCTGCCAGCCCTTCGGCCAGGGCCGCCGGGAAGGCAAATTCGCAGCCGCAAATTGATCTTTAGTAATAGCCATGAAACGCACTCCAAGCCGCACACAACGGTTGCACATGGGATTGCAGTAATCGCGCCAGGCGGTTCACTTCCGGCCATGAAAACCCAAAGTTCTCGCGCAATTCGATCGCGAAAAGCAGCCTGCGAAGCGCTCCCTCGCCCAATGCACGATCAATCTCTTGCAACAAGACATAGAATCCGATGACCAAGGTAATGAGCAAGACGATACCGAAGAAGCGATCGAGATTTGCGTTGGCGATTACCTTCTGGAGCCCTACTTGAAGGCTGCCCGTCTCGCGAAAGCCGTGATAGATCTTCTCACCGATGCCAAGCGCGATGACGACCAGACCGTAGATAGCCGTCTTGCACATGATCAGCGTGATCGGGCGATGATGATCGAAGCGATAGCCGGACTGCGCCCAATCGAGCAGCGCAATCACCTTGCCGATAACGAGCGCGGCAACGGCCGCCTTGGTCAACGCGGAGAATTCAATCGCATATCTTTCGCCGAAAAGCTTGAGCATCAGAAAGATGATCAGGAACGCGAGAAAGAAAAATAGGGCGATTGGCGTGAATTCACGCAGCAGATGAATCAGCCCGCGCGCGATTGCGCCAGGTAAGATCGAAAGGCGCTGAGGTGAGGTATTCTTTTCTTGCTTCGTCATGAGTCATGACACGGCGACGAGGATCTGGCCGTCGACGACCTTTGCCGGGTATACGGTAACCCCATATCCGGGAGATGCGATGGTACTTCCCGTGGTTACATCGTAGCGCCAGCCATGCGCCCGACATGTGATCACTTTCCCTTCAAGCCGACCGTTTCCGAGAGAGGCTCCCTTGTGCTGACAGGAATCATCCATCGCATACACGGTGCCATCGACGTTGAAAACCGCTATTTGCTTTTCGGCGACCGTGAAGCTCGAGCCTCTGCCCGGTGGGACCTCGTCCAATTGGGCAACCACAATGAATTCCGCCATGCGCCCTCCCTTCTTGTTCGTAAATTCACTTCGTACGCGCCAATTCCTCTTCGAGAATCGGCACACCTAGATTGCAGGCTTGCACGCCTTGGATGACGCAGAGCTTCAGTACCTCCATGATCTCCTCCATCGTGGCGCCAAGCTTCAGCGCCGCTTTGATGTGACGACGCGTGCCGGGCGGGTACATATGTGTGTATGAGGCGTCAAAGGCGATGCTCAAGAGCTCGGCGAGCTTCGGGGATAAGACGGCGCCGCTATAAATGGGAATACCGGCCCCCATGAACTGTTCGGTCCATTCTGGATCAAGGTTGTAGAACGGTGTCCACGCCTCGTTCCACCCCCCGGTGGAGCGCAGTTTGTCGCAGATCGGCGTGGCGGGCTGCGGATGTTCCGCGGAATGAACATTCGCCGCCTTCGCTTCTTCCAAGAGGATTGGAGCACCCAAACTGCATGTATGGATTCCGAGAAAAGAGGCCATCTTGAGAACAGTCAAGATCTCCTCTCGGCTTGCTCCGGCGTCCAGCGCTCCGCGGATGTGCCGTCGAGTACCTTCGGGGTTCAGATTCGTACAGGCGGCGTTTACGGCAAGACCAACTAACTCTATGGTCTTGCGCGGCAGAACGTCGCGTTTCCAAGGGTTCAGCGTCACGCGCTCGGCTGCTTCCGCCCACGCCGGGTCCCAGTTCCGCAACTGCGCGAGCGCGCTTGCCTGCCATGGGCCCGTCGCGGACATCTTATTGTTCTGCGTAACCGAAGAAGCACTGTCTTCAGGGGTCATGAGGGTTTCCTGTCACAACAAATCCATACTGTCCGCTGGGCCACCACAATGAATTCCGCCATGAGGATTTTCTCTTGTGCCGATGCCTGCCGGAACGTGCGTGGTTCGGGCAGGCAGTTTTGACGCCGCTACAGGATGCTCGCCGAACTGGTGCGTGCCTCGCCCGCCTTCGTCAGCTTGCCGTCCGTCGTCTCGTAGCTCAGGAATCCCTTGGTGCCTTCGGCACGGTTCGGCGGCAATCCAAGCTTGAGCAGTGTTTCCTCGACGCTCTCGTAGAAGACGCCCACCTTCATGATCTTGCGCGCTTCGTCGGCGGTGGCCACCTTGCGCCCGTGCCGCTCGGCGAGCTTCACCGCCCACTCGACCTGTTGAACGGTGGTCCAGGGCTTCTTGTTCATGTCCCAGATGTTGTCTTCATTGCCGACACGGATGTGGCAGCCGAGAATCAGCGCCAGGTTTTGGATGGCGATGTTGCCGCGCATGCTGCTCCAAAAAGTCACGCTGGAAGCGCCGTGCGGCGTGCGGCGCACCATCTCCATCCAGTCGAAGGGATTGCGACCCATGCTCCCGCCGCCATAGCCGCACAGCGCCACGTTGAGCGGCCCCATGTGTTGACCGGTGCGGACGAGCCGCTCGATGATCTCGAGATGGTGAACCGTCCCCGGCACGAAGTAGGGTTGGATCTTGTTCGCGCGCAGACGCTTGAGGTGCTCCTCGTAGAAGGCCGGGGTCGAGTCGACCACCATGCCTCTCCAGGCGGCCAGCACCTTCGGGTTGTCCAGATGCGTTCCCTTGATGTCCTCGGCGGTCATCCCCATGGTCACGTCCCACAGCGTCGTGCCGGTAGTCACCGTGACGAATTCCGGCTTCGGCTCTAGTTGCGCGAGCATGTGGCGCGTGTCGTAGTCTAGCCACTTCGCCTTGGCATCATCGGTGTGGGGCGCGAAGGAGATCGAGCCGCCGACTTGGATAATCAGCTTCGGCACGGCCTGCCTGACCCGGGCGAGCAGATCGTTATAATGCTGGAAATTCGTTGAGCCCTGGCCGGTCTTGGGGTCGCGGACGTGAAAATGCAGCATCGTCGCGCCGGCGTTGTAGCAGTCCACCGCCGCTTGAACCTGTTGATCCCAGGTTAGCGGCAGATCGGAGATGTCTCCGGGCAGCCATTCCGGGCCGTACGGGGCCGCGGTAATGATCAGCGGCTGCATGTTCTCGGGGAATAGAGAGTCGTCTGTGAAATACATAGTCGGTGCTCCTCATCGTATGATTCAACAAATGTCTAGTGTTCTGAAAAAAACCGTTGGCCGCGACCCGGCGCCATCCATTGGTGAGAACTGCGTCGGAGTCCCTAACATATCGTGTCGCATAGGTTGGAAATTGCGTGTCGTCAACGCCCTAGTGAGCTGCGCTTGATTCGAAGTAGTACTGCCCGGCAAGAAGCGCGTCGATCGCCGGCATCAGGTCGCGGCCGATTGCGTGCTTGACCACAAATCCGTCGGCGCCTGCGGCAACGGCCGCTGCAACGACCGTGGGTTCATCGTGAGCGCTCAGTAACAAGAGCTTTGCCGCAGGCGCATGATCGCGTAGCTCGCGCATCAAGCCGGATAAGTCGCCGGCAGCGTATGACAGGTCCATGACAATCACACCAGGCTGAAGCCGTCCGGCACCTTCGATCAATGATGATTTGTCTGTCACGAGAAACACCTGGTTGAACGTTGTTTCGAGCAGGCCATGAATCCGTTCGAACAGACCGTTATGCCGATCAGCAATGAGTACGCAGGCTGACGTAACTTCCGACATAACGAGCACATCCGAATACGTCTCATCGCTTCGCCCATGCGGCACGAACCGCCACGGAATTCAGCCTACCTGGGTCGCGAATAGCCGTGAGCCCGTAAAATTACGGGTTCGGCGGGCGGGATTTACGGTACGCCGGATGCTTCAGGGCCGGCGATACCGTGCTTGATCCCGAAGCTGAATCAGCTCGGCATTGCTCTTGCCCTGGGGAGTCCACCAGTCGATGCTCATGGTCCTCGCCGTGCGAGCTACACTCGGCGGGGATGTCGACAATTTCAGCCGCGGGATTTTGTGGCCGGCTTGACGTCCTCGCGCGGGGGAAGCGGCCAGACTTCGGATAATAACCAGGCCACGGCCATACCCACTACGCAGCCCAGCAGAACCTCGCCGACGCGCCGTGCCCCCTGTTCCATGCCGCTCAGCTTTTCATGATGCCGAAGGGTCCCTGCGATGACGATGGCGGCGGTGATTGGCGCCTGACGCCACATGGTAGGGACGCGCACGACGTAGGAGGACAACAGCACCGTCAATGCCATGCCGAACGGCAGCTGCCACTCCGTACGACCGAGAGCGATGATGATAAGTCCGACCGCGCACCCTAGCAATGTATTGATAATGCGGCCACGAAAAGTCTGCAGGGCCTGACTCACCTGCGGATCGCTGGTGGCAACCATCGAACTGATGGACCAAATGGGATTCGCATCGCCGTATTTTTGGACGATTATCCACAACAGCGTAGTCCCAGTGAAGATGCCCACAGCGTAATGGACGCCACGCGGGTCATCGGGCACGAAGCGCGCCATCAAACTCGCCAGCCGAGTTCGCATCGTGATGGGGGATTGGTGCTTATGTTGGAAGAGATCGGTCAAGGAGTAGGGTGCCCTCTACGCGTGCGTCGTCGGTCTATTCGTGAGCCTGCGGCGGATTGCCCTTGAGACGGTAGACGATCCCAGTCTTCGTTGCCCCCAGATAGATCCAGGCGGCGCCGAGCTGCTGCAATCGGATGAAGAAGCGTGCGCAGCGGGCGCGAGCCTTGTCGTGCACGTCCTGGCGGCGCTTGAACTTCACGGCAAATGCGAATTCCCCTACCAGCGCTTGATGCTCGCCGCGGGTGCGCCACAAAGCCACGTTGGCGTCGGCGGTGACTCCCTTGCCGAAATCCAACGTACCCAGATCCTGAAGGACCTCTTCGACAATCGTCTGATTGACGAGTGAAACCCGCTCGTTGCGCTGTCGTTTCATGGCCCCCATCGCCGGGAATATCTCGGCGATCCGATCCATTGCCATGCGATCACCTTCCGGGGCCCGACTTAGCGGAAACTGGACATTGTGGGAAAACAGTAGTCGATAACCGCCGATCTCGTCCTTGAGCGGCAGCGCTTCGGCCTTGAACTTGATGCGATACTCCCCCGGAATGTTGGGCCGCACGTCAACTTCCGCTACCTGCTGTTGGTCAGGGTGGCGATACTTAAACACGATCTCCGGCTCGTCGATGGGAAAACCGTCCTCAAACTTGACACGGCGACGCAGTATGAACGCGTTGTTGTAGAGCCGGAAATCCCCGGTGTCTAGAAACATGACTTCGCGGATCTGTGGCCGAGTGCCCGTCGCGCCCGCGGTATCGTAGCCGATCCCGCACTCCTCGGCGGCCCGTGCCACTAGCTTGCCGTACTTCCGAAAGCCCTTCGGCGATGTGAACTCGTCGGGCTTCAGAATCAGCTTGCATTCCAGGTATTGGAGGTCATCCAGTGGACTCCCGTCACGATAAGTCCCGGGCTTCAGATCCGGCACGCGAGTGGTGCGCGGATCCGGCTGCGACTGTTTCCTCATTGTACCTCCACCATCTCAGCTACACATCCACTAGGTCGCCGCGCACTGGCAACTACGCGAGCCGCCCGACTCCACGCCGCATGTGACGCCTCAACACGCGCGCGACGGCGATTGCATGTCGTCATAACTCACCTCGCGCTTGGATGTAAGCAGATCGAACGGCTGCGACCAATCGGCCATCGGCACCGAGGCCGACGCAAGTGCGTACATAAGGAGCAGCGAATACGCCTTCGCTTCGGCCTCATGCGGCGGCGCGAAACGCGATGGGATACAGCCTACCTGCGTGATGAACAGCCGTGAGCCCGTAAAATTACGGGTTCGACGGACGGAATTTACGGTACGCCGGCCTCTTCAAGGCCCGACGATGCCGTGCTTGATCGCGAAATGAATCAGCTCGGCACTACCCTTAAGCTGGAGGGAGTCCACCATTCGATACTTATGGTCCTCGACCGTGCGAGCTGAAATGTGAAGCTTCGATCCGATTTCCTTTGTGGTGAGCCCATCGACCAGCAAGCGGAGAATTTCGCGCTGGCGTAGTGTCAGCAAAGCGACCGGGTCCGCTGTTACCAACGGGTTTTGCTTGAGGGCCCGCAATACTTCGCCGGCAAGAGTCGGGGTAATGAACATGCGCCCCTGCGCTGCCGCGCGCACCGCGAGCACGAGTTCCTCCGGTGCCGAATGCTTGAGCACGAATCCGACCGCTCCGGCCTCAATAGCGCGGCACGCATAGGCAACATCGCGATGCATGGTGAGAAAAATAACACGCACGCTGGGATCGAATTTCCTCATTTCCTCGAGCGCCTCGATTCCATTCAGGTTGGGCATTGAAATATCGGCGATGATTACGTCGGGCTTGAGCGCTTTGCAGACATCCACCATCGCCCGGCCGTCCTCTACTACGCCGATGAGGTCAAATTCGGAAACGAGCAAGCCTTTCAGTCCCTCTGCAAGGATCCTGTGATCATCCGCAAGCAAGACGCGCACGCGGCTCACGGAGCCGCCTTGCCAATTGGCACCCACGCGATGACGGTTGTCCCCGCCCCGGGTGTGCTTTGGATATTCAGCTTTCCGCCCACCAAGCGAATCCGCTCCCGCATGCTTGCGTGACCGAGGCTCGGCCGACGAATTTGCAGGTTGGGCTCAAACCCTCTGCCATTGTCTTTGACTGCAAGTCGCAGACCGCCCTCTTTCAAGGCAAGCGATAGATGAACGGTGCTCGCTTTGGCATGACGAGCAATATTGCGTAAAGCCTCTTGAGCAACGCGATAGACACAAAGCGCCACCTCTCCGTGCAGACTCTTCGGAAGATTGTCGGTCTCCACGTCCACCTGCACCGTCTCGGACCGGGCAATTCGATTGCACTCCGCTTTCAGCGCTTCGACCAATCCGAGATCGTCGAGCACCGACGGGTGCAGTCGGTACGAGAGATCGTGTACATCCTCGCTTAATTGCACCAGCCCCCGCCGGATGGAACGACGCGCGTCATTCTCCGACGCCGACAGGTCGCCACCGGGAAGTTTGGTCGCATCGATCGCCAATCCAGCGAGTCGCTGCGTGATGTCGTCGTGCAGTTCGCGCGCGAGCCGGCGGCGCTCGTCTTCATGCGCGCTGATCAGGCGCCCGGTCAAAGTCTGTGTTTCTTCCTCGGCGCGGCGCCGGCGGATACGCTGCCATGCAAGTCCAATCAATAGTGCAGCCTGCAGCACAAGGATCGCCATTGCCGTCATGATCAAGACGCGATGTTCATCCCAAAGCGACGGTGGCTTAAATTTAATCTCGCTCCCCCTTGGCAGGCGCGCGTGGTCGATTCCCCAGCGCTTAAGCTCGCGCCAATCATAGATGGGGGTTTCGTAGTCAACGAGCCGAATCGCCGGGTCCGCCGGGCTTTGGCCGCTCAATGCACGCAATGCTGCGGCGGCCGTCATCGCACCTCCGCGTTGTTGCGAATGGTACGGGCCGCCAACGACGCCGTGCCCAAGCTCGCTCTCGTAGAGGCTGAAGATCGGAGCTGCGGATACTTCAACCAGGCTTGCGAGCGCAGCTCCCCGTTCGTAGGGTACACCGGCAGCATCAGAAACCATCAGGGTGAACAGCACGGCGGAATGGGGCGGGAGGACGGCAATTCGTTGGCGTATCTGCTCCAAAGAAAGGTCGTTGAGCCACTCAATGCTTACCCGGCCGGTGAATCGCGCTAACTCCCTGCGGGCCTCGCCGAGCCAAAACCGTTCGAGCGGCGTGTCTCCAAGAACAAAGGCAATCGTTTGCGTGTCTGGCAGCACCCGCAGAATGTTGTCGATCAATCCGGGTATGTTTTGATGAATGGCGACTGCAGCATCTTCAGCGCGCAGTACCAATCTGCGGACGAGCCGCTCATCCAATGCGGAAATGACCAGCGGCGTCCCAGGGAACACCTTGTCTCGATTCCGCACATAGAAGTCGGCGGCAGGGGGACCAATCGTCACCACCAGATCCGGCGGCGAGGACGCGAAGCGGTGGCGCAGCAGTTCCAGAAACGGTTGCGGGTCATCCGAACTGGACGTTTGCTCCGCGTCCAGGGTGGCCTCAAAAAGGGCAATCGGCACCTTCGAACCCTTCGCCAATTCGGTGCGAAAAGAGGCCACGATCGCATCGTAAGGCGGAAAGTCTCGCCCGAACGAATGCAGCAGCAACACCCGCTTGGGCTCAGCCGCCATCACACTATACGATGCCCACAACGCGGCAAAAGCCGCCAAGAGGCAGACGGCCCACGGCTTCGATCCGGTGGCGGTAGTCATACGGCGCAACCGCTATCGGTCACTGCGCTATCCGCCTTAAGGTGGCGCGGCACGTTATCATCCAGAGGTAGCTGTAATCGACAAAGGACACCTCTTTGAGGCAAATCACAAATCGCTTCGGCTCGATGTCGAGGGAAATGAACACAAGCATATGGGGCCCAAGACTCCCTGCTCGTGATATGCGCCTACGCATCGCAAAGACCGCCAACCGATCTATTTTGGCTCCCAGAATCTTCCAGCACCGAGAATGGAGGGCGGCCTTTGCTCTGGCCAGTACAGCTGCATCACTAGGAATGTATTATGTATACGGCGCAGCAGGCAGGCCCATCAGCGCTGACTTTTGAAGAATGGCGCATTGGCCCACCGTGTAAATGGGCATTTCGTCCAATTGAACACTTGGGGTTGAAACGGATCGAGGCACAAACGATGGCCAATGGCATCGCCGATTCGGGACGGATCTCTGCTGTTTCGCACCATTCCTTCACGGTAAAAGTGGCGGAGAGGGTGGGATTGCTCGCGGCGGACGCCGCTCGTCCTTCGCTTCGCTCCGGACCGTTGCCGCTGCGCGGCAACGTCCAAATCGCTCTCGCGATTTGTCGAACCCACGTAAGCGCCGATAGAGATCAGTAAGTTACTGAAATCTTGAAGCTCGCAGTCCCCTGGAATCCCCTCCCTGCCCCGCTTTTGGCAGTAGATTTGGCAGTAGATCTGTTCCGCGGCCCGGTCAACCGTCAGGCGGCAACCTCAACGTAATCGACATGGCTCGATGGAGAGGGAATCGGAGTTCCGTCCTCGCGCAACCCCTCCAAGTGGAACTCAATAGCCTCGCGAATTGCCTGCTCCGTCGCTGCTAGTGTCTCGCCCGTGGCAATGCACCCTGGAAGATCCGGCACATAAGCGGAAAAATTGTCACCGGCATTTTCAATCACTATCGCGTAGCGCATAAGAGGAAGGCACTTTATTTCAATCATCGACTCCCTCCTTGCCTCACCGAAGCTGCGGGCACGCGATCGCTCCAACTGTTAGCGGACGGCCCGTGTCCGCCAATAACCTGGGCGCCGCGAACCGTGAGCGTACGCAAGCACAAAGAGAACATCAGCAAGAACCGCGTACACAATTGAGTAGGGGAACTTGTCTCCCACCGTGAATTTCCTCAAGCGTCGGCCATATGGATGTCCAACTAGCGGAGTTTCGAGTAGCACTTTCTGGCAGCGTTCGATCTCGGCAATGAACCGCAATCCCAAGCCCGGTACTCGAGCATTATAAAACGACACCGCATGCAGAAATTCCGCACGCGCCTCGGAATGAACTTCCAGGCGCATCACTTCAAGAGCGTTCGCGCTTCCTTCAGGACATCATCCGCCGAAAAAGTCCGCGCGGTTCCGTTCTCGATCTCACCAAGACGCCGCTCTGACTCTTTGAGCCAATCCGCTTCTGAATTCGTGTCGCCGGGAGCGTCGAGGTCGCCAATAAGCTTGCGAAGGAGCTCAACACGCTCCTTTTCGCTCAATGCAAGGATGTCCCGCTCGATATCGGCTAATGCACGTGCCATAGATTATGTCCTCTGCGCCGCCGTCTTCAATTCTACCGCGAGACCCGCTAGTACGCTAACGATGAGGTCGAGCGACGCGGTGCGCCAACCATAAACGAAGCTGCTTTATCCAGATTTGGCAGTAGCTCTGCTGCGCAGAGAATTGCCGCCCGCTCTGCCGCGACGTAGCATTGGCTGGGGTACAGGTAGTCCTCGCAGGATTCGTCGATAATCCTGAGGTACCCAGTCCGCTCTGCTCTCGTGTCTGGTATTCAATGCGGTACCTCTGCGCTTGCGACACGACCCTGTCCAAAACGCTTGCTCAAGCGTCCACGTTCACGAATACCCGAGGTCAACGCGAATCGGAGCCTTACTACCATCAGGGCGCTCTCGAGCCCAAGCTGACCGTGGTCACGGTCGGCTTTCGGGAGCGCAATATTGGGAATCGCCTTCGTCATTCCGGTATCAGCGGCACAAACGCGCGAAGGCCAATCGCGATCAGGTTGCAGCATGCGAATACGGCAATTGAATTCTTTCGCGCGGATTTCGACCAACTATCTACCAGAAAAATGCGAATAGAGTGCGAGATGGGGATTACTGCTACAAGAGTCAGCGGTTCGACCAAGTTCCCAAGGCTTTGAGCACCGAAACCAGCCGAAACTAGTCCCAGCCAAAGTGCGAACGGCGTAACGAGGGTCGCGTAGTCCCAGCCGAACCAGGTCTTGCGTCTGCGCGCTAACCGCAAAGCAGGGATAGATGCTAGTGAGGTCACAAGTATCATCCCCAAAAAGAAGAACGTCATCGAACTGGATCTCCCTTGCGGTATCCAGGACCATTGTGAACGACTCCAAACCGGAGGGCATTTTTATTGGGCGACCTTCCGGAAATGGCCGGGAAGCGACGATTTCCCGGCCCGGAAGCCGCCGCTAGGCTCGATAGATCCGGGACTGGCGGCATCCGGCAATTTAACCGCCGGCTGACTGATTATCGCGCTGACCGCTCGCCCACGATCCAACTCCCCAACTTACGTATTCGCTCGCGACTGCAATCGAAGTGCCAATCGTGCAGCCAATCAAGCCTTGTCCGACCCAATATGACGAAACGGACCAGGCCAAGGAGGATCGGACAATAAAGCTGATCAGCATCATTACCGTAAACAAAATGATGGAGATGCGAACGGTGATCCGAAAAAGTGTTTGGCGAGCCTCCGCTGATCGGAACACCTCGACTAGACGATTGGCATCGGGATCTTGCTTGTTGTAATCGGCCATCTCAGAGAACCGAGATAGTGAACTGAGTTTATATGGGTTGAATGGCGCGAACGCGTAGTACAAAGCTGCGCCCCACGGACAGACCCATGGCGCAAGAAGATAGCGCAGCCCGTTATGATCGGGGACATGTGGACCGGCGACCGGACCGAACAAAAGAAGCGTGGCTAACCCCAGGCCGAAAATAGTCCAAAACCTTCGCTGTTCCACAAACATCATGAGCATCGGCGGAACCTTTGCCTTTAACGCACGCAGAATGAGGTCCTTATCTTGCACCACGATTTTTTCCACGCACGTAGCGTACCCGAAGCCGCGAGCGTCCGCTCACGGGCAGTCAGTTCAGATTGTTGAACGGCAAGTAGTGGCCCGATTCGAGCCGCTCAGGGGATGGCCAGGCAGAACCGTGCCACGACTTGAGGTTCGCCAGAAGCACCCGCTTCAGGCTATCGCGAAGCGTCCCACAGACGCGGAGCATTGCCCCAACGTCGTCGCGCCCGGGACTGGTCACAACCTGGCCTTGGTTGGCCGCATGGGCGATCTGGTTCAAGTTGCGGCCGATGCTTCGAGCTCCGCCAACGCGCGCTTGAGGGCCAGCAGTTCCTCCTTCGGCAGTGGAGCGAGCGACCGCAGGTGAGCTCGCGTTAGCACCGATACGTATGTGGCCGGCGGCATTCCCCGGGCCGCCGCGCGCTCCGGCAACAGCAGTTGGTCATCGGCGCCCAGACGGATCATCAATCGAGCGGTCCTCAGCGGCCTAGCACCGCTCGACGTCTCCGTAATTATCGGGGACAAGCCAGCCTTCAGCAGCACCAACTCAACGAGCCGCCTGAGAAAGGCCGACTCGTTGAGCTGTTGCCGCTCAGCGAGTGCACGCAGGCGTGCCTTCGTTTCCGATGACACTCGCACCGCAATGATTTGATCTGCATTCACGAGGGCCAATTGTTCAACAAGAGCAACCGGTTGGCTATCCTGCATTCGCACTAAATTCAGCGTAACTCTTACGACGACGCGTACGGGGGAGCCCGCCGCCAAGACTCACCGCGGAGTCATCGAACGAGTGTCCTCTCTGCGCAATCGGTCCGGTTCGTGAGACGCTCCGGTTAGAGTTTCGCTGAATTCTCCGCGAAACTCTCGCTGACTCTCTTGCGTACTTATGAAATAATTTGCTTCACGTGACAACTTGACCCTAAACGACCGGAACCACACAAGGTCGTTTATGAGTTTGGAAATTGCTCGACCCCGCGCCACTGAGGCACCTATCGTTGTTGGCACAGCGCGATACGTGCTGCTCCCGCTGGCGAATCTCCTCACCGGATACTCCGTCAAGGCCATGGAGCGTAAGATCGAGCGCGGTGATTGGCAGGAAGGGAAAGTCTGGAGGCGCGCTCCCGACGGCCGTATCGTCATTGACGTTTTGGGCTATCAGCGATGGGTTGAAGGACCAAGGGCGGCTATGACATCTCATTCAAGGGGACGTGAGGGGAAGAAAATGCAACTCCCTATGCAGATGGACCTCGTGCTAAGACGCGAGAAGGAGCTCAAGAGTGATGGAAAGACGAAGTCATAAGATTTCGCAGAACTCTCAGCCAAGATGATCAGGGGAGCAATGGGAACGCTGTGAGCCGTAAATCCATACGTGGTGGCGTATGTGCCCTCGGGCGCGACCGCATCCAATTCGATTTCGAGTTCGACGGCATCCGCTACCGTCCAACGCTGAAGCGCGCGCCTACGGAAGCGAACCTCAAGCGCGCGCGCAAGCAGCTCGTGGAAATGCGACAGCGCATCGCCGCCGGCACCTTCGTCTTTGCGGAGGAATTCCCAGACTATCGCTTCATCAAGAATATGGCGGCGCCGCAGAAGCGGCGAACCTGCGATCAAGTCTTCGATGAGTTCCTCCTGGCTTGCGATTCCCGGGTCGCAAAAAAAGACCTGGCCTTCGTGACGGCTCAGGGGTACGCCAAGCTCCTCGCGCAAATCTGGCGACCCGAGATCGGGCCCAGAATCTTCGATGAGATCCGATACTCCGAGCTTGCCAAGATCGCAAACACCTACCAATGGTCGAAGAAATCCTACAACAACGCCATCAGCGTGGCGCGCTGCGCCTTCGATTACGGCTACAAGGATCACCCGGAGAAGCACAATCCGGCCTCGGGCCTCACGTGTCTGCGAATCACCAAGAAGGACCGCCCCGCCGTCGATCCCTTCACCCTGCAGGAGGCTGAGTCGCTCATTGCGAGGCTCCATGCCGATTGGGGCGAGGCCATCGGCAACTATGACGAATTCCGTTTCTTCACGGGCCTGCGACCCTCCGAGCAGATTGCCCTGCTCGTGGCCGATTACGACGCCCGCAGAGGCGTGCTGTCGGTCACCAAGGCACGGGTCCTCCGTCGAGACAAAGACCGCACCAAGACGCAGGAGGATCGCTACGTGGAGCTTTGCCCGCGCGCCCTCGAAGTGCTAAGTCGGCACCTGGCGCTTCGCGAGGAATACGTCGCGGCCGGCAAGATACGGCATCAGCACCTCTTTTTCCTCGAGGACGGACGGCCGATCAGCGATCCGGAGATCGCCCGCTGGCGCTGGAGCGAGAGCATCAAGGCGCTCGGGATTCGCCGGCGCGGGCCCTACCACGCGCGGCATTCCTCGGTGACCTGGCAGCTCATGCTGGGAAAGAATCTGCTGTGGGTCGCGAAGCAGCACGGACACAGCGTCGAGGTGATGCTGCGCATGTACGCCGCTTGGCTTGACGGCGCAACAGACTCCGATATTCACGCGATCAAGCAGGCGATGCAAATAAGACCCGTTCGCGCCCCGTCCGACGTGCGTGCTGCAATTTCCATTATCAATGCAGCGACAAATCATGCGAAACAGATCGTGATCCGTCCCCTCAAGTCCCCAGAATTTGGCAGTAGTTTGGCAGTAGAAAATGGCGTGCGGAGCAAGCCATTGAATCGAGAGCAGATTAAGTGGCGGAGAGGGTGGGATTGCTCGCGGCGGACGCCGCTCGTCCTTCGCTTCGCTCCGGACCGTTGCCGCTGCGCGGCAACGTCCAAATCGCTCTCGCGATTTGTCGAACCCGGTGGGTTCGTCCACACACCCCGCACCCCAGAAAATAAAAAGGGCCTGGAAAACAGGCCCTTTTTATTTTCTGGCGGAGAGGGTGGGATTCGAACCCACGTGCCGGAATTACCCGACCATCCGATTTCGAGTCGGCGCCGTTATGACCACTTCGGTACCTCTCCGTTAACTTAAAATTTAGTCGCGCTGCTTAAAATTTATCGGAAAATTTATCCGCATTAACTTAAGTATTCTCGCCGTTAACTTAAGCATTTTCGCCCTGTGACGCGCTGGGCGTTCACCTTAAAAATGCATTTGTCAAGGGCCTTTTCGCGCTAATATTGCATTATTCTAGCGCATTGGCCCTGGGCATGCCTCTAGAAC
>Ga0181532_10002390_pt1 | contig 17563 bp, 18 predicted proteins | sample PEATcosm2014_Bin_33_FD_119768 | JGI IMG/M metagenome (GOLD analysis project Ga0181532, IMG submission 119768) | Peatland microbial communities from MTU Mesocosm Facility, Houghton, MI, USA - PEATcosm2014_Bin11_30_metaG | ecosystem: Environmental > Terrestrial > Soil > Wetlands > Peat | place...
GTTCTTGGTTACACTCTGTGGTCATAGGCTGTCCTCTTTCGTTGGCGTTAACTTCTATTCGCTATAGCTGTTATGCCACGAAACGACAGCCTTTTTATTTTTTTGTTGAGAAATTAGGGCTAGCCGCTCGGCAGATTCGCAAGCTCGCGCCAGAAACGAAAATAATCTTCGTAACGCAGGAATCGTCCGCTGACATCGTCCAGGCGTGTCTGAACACGGGTGCGGGAGGCTACGTGGTGAAAACCACAGCGGCAAATGACCTCTTAGCCGCCATTAACCCAGTTATGGCGAACGTACAGTTTGTCAGCAGCGGCTTGGAGCCCTCTGGCTCAGACTAAGGAGCCCTGCCTTCTTCCGGATTCAACAGCGATCGCCGTTTCTCAAGACAGACTGTTCTGTTCCTCGCATTTCCATTCTTGTTTCGTTTCCTGCGGGCGACGTCGGGTCGGCAAGCCGCGCCAGCTCGGCTTGCGGGGTGATGAACGACGATAAACCACAATCGAGGCAGACCAAGAGCTTGGGGAATACCAGGATGCACGGTTGGTTGAGATTGTAGACACCGCGAAAATGGATGTTCACTTCCGCAGTGAATTCGGCCTGACGTTGCGGCGGACACGAAGCACAACGCATAAGGCACCTTCGCCGAAAATCTTAGACAGGGACAAAATGCCTGTCTGTTCAAAATTGAACACATGCCCAAAATAAATTGAGCGGGACACGCTGAACTCCGGAAGGGAGGGCAAGGTTGCAGATTCGGGAAGCCGACGCCGCGCTACTCGTGGAGAACAATCTCCAAAAGCGAACTATGCACCTGCAGTACTCCGTTGTACTCAATGAACCCCAGCTTGCGGAATCGGTTCATGAAGAAATTGACTCGCGAGCGGGTGGTACCGACCATTTCCGCCAGGGTCTCTTGACTAATGTTGGGGATCACGGTGTCGGAAGTCGGTTTCTTTCCGAAGCGGGCCAGTATCAGAAGGGCTCGTGCCAGCCGCTTTTCGCTGGAGTTAAACAGTTGATCGACCAGGTCGGCTTGCGTGCGGTTGTGTCGTTCGATCACGTAGACCACGAAGAGGTCAGAAAACTCGTGCTCTCTGTGGAGCGTGTGCAGCATCTCGCTTTTTTCAATCTTCAGGACAGAACAGCGCGAAATGGCAGTTGCAGTTGCCAGGCGGAAGCTTTGATCCGAGGCAATGCATCCCTCACCCAGGAAATCGCCGGGGCCAAGGAGCGCAATGGTGGCCTCTTTCCCCTGCTTTGAGACCACACTGAGCTTCACCCTTCCCTGTTGAATATAGAAGACATGATCGGCCGCTTCTCCCTGCGTGAAAATGACTTGTTTCGCGCGGTAGAGACGGACGGTCCTGCCTGCACCCGCAGTCGCTAAAAAGGCTTTGGGATCAAAGATCTTGGATGGTTTCTGTAAAGCGTGCCGACGGGTTCGCAACTCGCGAAACGTTGACATTCGAAACTCCGGAGAAGTACGAGATTATGTTTTCAACATTTTGACACGCCGCCTTTGATACTTCCAGTGGAAATACAACCGGTCATGGGCTAGCCGGGAGATTCGGCTGCCCTCGACCGGTTTGAGCCTCTAGCGAACTTCTGCTGCATGCGCGGTGCTGTTATCCGCCGATCTTTGCTCCGATTGCTTCGCCGGAAACAATGATCTCCACTCGCCGGTTCTGCTGTCGGCCGGTGGACGTGTCGTTACTGGCTACCGGGTCGGCCTCGCCCATTCCCGCAGATGTGACGTCTCCCGGATTCAGTCCCTGTCCAATCAGAAACGCTCGCACCCCATCCGCGCGTTGCCCGGAGAGAGTTAGATTCAAGGCTGGAGTGCCAGTACTGTCGGTGTAGCCCTCAATCCCCAACTTCAGGCCGGGATGCGCCAGGATGACGCCGGAAAGCCGGGCGAGCTTGAGACTGGCGTCCTGCGAGAGATCGTACTTGCCCGAGGCAAACAAAACATCGGCCATGGTGACTACAAGTCCGCGTGGTGTATCAACGGTCTGCAGAACGGAGTTGAGCTGAGCCAGCAACTGGGCACGCAGTTGCTGCTGTTCCCGCACAGCCTGGGCAGCCTCGTCCTGGGCTTTCTTCTGCGCCGCCTCCGCCTGAGCCCGGGCTTGCGCCTCTTGGGCAGCCAGCGCGGCAGACTCGGCAGCCTGCTTGGCCGCGGCTTCCTGCTGCGCCTTCAACTGGGCTTCTTTCTCGGCAGCTTGCTGTTGTTGCTGCGCCAATTGCTCCGCTGCCGCCCGTTTCTCTGCCGCAACCGCGTCGGCGGCCGCTTGCTTGACGGCGATGGAGCGCGCATCCTCGGCTTGCTGGACGACGTTACGAGCAGCGGTGATGATCGGTTCCTTCTGCTTTCTCGCCAGATAGTCTTCCATCTGGGCCGCGCTTTGACTGGCTTTCGTCCATGCATCGGGAGCGAGCTTCTCCGCACCCGTAGCTTGAGCGATGCGAAGCGCATTGCGCGCTTCATACACCGCCAGCGGGACTTTGGGATCGATACTGAACGCCTGCAGACTGGCTTCGTGGTAGGTGCTGCGTCTCAGTAGAGTGGCCGTAACTGGTGTCGTGGCACCTGTGGTGCCCGGGAGCGGCGCATTCTGCAGCACCACCATTTCGCTGGGCGCCGATGCAGCAAAGTAGGGTTCGGCCGTGACGATCATGGCAAAGTTTGGAAGCCTTGTGGTCACACTCAGCTTCCCCTTGTCCCCGTTCAGTTGCAATTCTCCAAGATTGCTGGCTCGACCTTCGGGAGTGATGGCCCATACAACATAGGTGAGGAACTCCGGACCGAGTTGGGTGGCAGGCGACATTTTCGAGAAGCTGGTATCCACCGACATCAGGCCCTTCTTGTCCTCCACCTTGGCGTCGCCCTGAGCAAAGGGCAAGAATGGAGTGCCTGTGAACCCAATCCGGGTGGAAGAATTGGTCAGGTAATTCACCGCGGGCACGGTCCGGGAAATGTTGATGTTGATGTTCACGACGGACGGTGCACTCTGGTCCTGGCAGAACGCCATCAGGCTACAGCATAGAAAACCCGCAACAAGGCTGATCCTTTTCATAGTTCCTTCCCTTTGCGTAACACTTGCCAGTTTGCTCTATGAGGCCCGGGGAAACGACTGGCAGAAATGACAGCGTCAGGGAAACGGCCGAGGCAGTCTTCCGAAAAATCACGATCGATTTGTTGGCGATTGTGGGTAAGGGTTAGGCCCGCGGAAAGTTCAATATCCAATAGGTACTCATGACCAGCAGAACGAATGCAACTGCCACAACCGCGACCCGCGGTCCAAAGATCTGGAAGCGCTGGCTAAGAGCGGTAAGGAGCAACACGGTAGCCAGGAAGACGGTGATCTTCACATATTGGTCGCCGGTCTCTCGCATGCTCACGCCATTCTCAAAGTAGACTTTGGCTTTTTCTGCGAGCCTGGCAGATTCCTGGCTGCTGGCGTTCTTGTATTCCGCCATAAAGATGGGCCCCGCGGGCGCGACCGGATTGTTGAATGGATCGAGCTTCAACCAGGCCGAGAAGGCAGCGGCGTATTCGGGCCGGAACCGGCGTTCGTAGAATGCGGCCAGTTTGTCCTGGCCCGCGACCCTGGCGGCAGCCCAGGCATCGAAAGTGGTGATGTCATAGAGACGATCCTGACCCGCCAGGGTCGCTGCTTCCTGGGACAACACAGTGGTGCGCGAGGCAAGATTGTAGTGCTGGGCCGAAAGAGCGTCCCACTTCGACGCCTGGTAGCCGCTCCAGGCGGTGGCGACCGCGACAATCGCCAGGACCAAAGCCTCAACCATCTCAATCCATTGAGCCCGGCGATCAGTCCGGAGGGCATGATGCTCGCCGTGCTCGTGAATTTTCTGGGCGAACTCCACGTTTGATGTCGCTTCGGGCATTGTTTCACCGTGCGCGCTGTCGGATCGCGAACTGCAGTCGACGACCTGTACAGGGTGGCGGCTCAGAACACATCGAGCGCGACTACCATTTACAGGCCGTTGCACCCGGCAGACAACTGTCAATTGCAACAGCGGAAATCGGTTCCCTGTCACTTCTGCCAGTTACCGGCACACGGCGGACCCTATAGGCTAGTGTCTTCCAGGGCACTGAGGCTGGCCATCCCTGCCCGGCGGTTGGGTGAGTACTCCCCGGCATTCTACAAACGCCCGCCATTTTGGATTTTTCTGGGCAAAAAGGTACGCCAAGCGCCGGCGTACAAGGCAACACGCAGGATCCAGCAACTGGGCAAACAGATCGTCCAACGAAGGCCCTGACGTTACCCGTCGATTTCGAGCGACGCACCGGAGATCTCGACGAGATGGTGAAGCGACGCAACATCCGGGTGCTCGTCATCCTGAACCCCATCGGCTTCTTCTACGACCGGGGGACGCCCCGAGGAGCCATTTACGAAGGTCTGGAAGAGTTTCAGAAGTTCGCGAATAAACAGCCCAAGATGGGCACTCTGGACTTGAAAATTACATACTTGCCAGTAGCGCCCACCCAGGTTGAAGCGGCGATCACGGAAGGGATGGGGGATCTGGTTGCCAATGCGATCGTCATCACCCCAGAGCGCGAACAGCGGTTCGCCTTTTCCACTCCGATTCAGACCGACGTAACCCAGATCGTAGTGAACGGGCCAAGTTTTGGCTTCTTCTCCAGCCTGGAAGAACTCGGTGGAAAAGAGATTTACGTCAATCCATTGACAACCTCCTACGACAACCTGCAAAAGGTGAACGCATCGCTTCGGAAAGCCGGAGAGCCACTCATCCAGGTTCGAGCGGCGGACAAGAACCTGACCGAAGATGACTTGGTACAGATGGTGAATGCCGGCTTGATTCCGGCGACCGTTACCACCAAGCAGCGAGCTGAACTCTGGTCGAAAGTGTTCGCCAATTTGAAGATGCATCCAGACGTGGTTCTGGCCAGCGAAGGGAAAACGGGCTGGGTCATGCGCAAGAACAATCCCCAACTCAAACAACTGGTGGATGAGTTTATCTCGACGCACGGGGCGGGGACGTCGTTCGGAAACACGGTGACACGCCGCTACCTGGTCAACACCACATGGGTAAAGAATTCCACCTCCGAAGAGGAAATGAACAAGTTTCTGGCGACGGTCAAGCTTTTCCAGAAATATGCTGCGGAATACGATTTCGATTACCTGATGCTGGCGGCGCAAGGTTATCAGGAATCCATGCTGAACCAGAACAGGAAAAGTCCGCGCGGCGCGGTTGGAATTATGCAGGTTCTACCGAAGTACGCGGCGGCCTTCCCTATCAACATTTCGAACGTCGGAACTGAAGATGGAAACATTCACGCCGGAGTCAAGATGTTGCGAAACATTGCGGACACTTATTTCAACGACGGCAAGTTGGATGCGACGAATCGCACACTGTTCGTGTTTGCCAGCTACAACGCAGGGCCAACCCGCATTGCAGGTCTGCGGAAAAAGGCAACAGCCATGGGGCTCGATCCAAATATCTGGTTCGCCAACGTGGAAGTGGTAGCGGCCAAGGATATCGGACAGGAAACGGTCACCTACGTCGGCAACATCTACAAATATTACGTATCTTACAAGCTCGCCCTCGCGGAAAGGAACCGACGGCAGAAGGCAGAGCAGTCCGTCGGGAATTGAAGCAGGCAGGGGTTCTTCCGGAGACAGTATGGGTGGAAACCTTTCTTAATCAGCGCAGAGCCTTCAGCAAAAGCTTTAGAACCACGGTAACCGGAATCACGGACAACACTAAAGGCAGCATGGGAACTACTACGGAAAGCGCCAGGGTAACGAGCGCTCCTTTATCGGCCGGGAAGGGATTCAGTTGTTCCAGCCGCTGATAACTCTGGCCGAAACTAGCTAGAGCCCTGCTCTCGGGAGCGGAAAGAAATTCGCTCTCGTGCCCAGCACCTCGAAGAATCCACTTTTCGTTGAAGGAGCTGACCTGGATTTGGGCGAGCACGCCATAATCCAGAATTCCACTGTGGCGCAAAGCCGCCAGCCTGGGTACAAAGAAGAGCAGCGGGGCCAGCGCGATCAACGCAATAATCACCGCGAGAACAATCGCGGGCAGTTTGAACGACATCAGATTCGCTCCATGGTGGAGAATCTCATGACGCCAGGTTCCTGCGATTACGGCGGAGGCAGCGAACGCGACCGGGGTGAAGGCCAAAGGCGTGAGGCCGAGAAAACCGAGTCCCCCGTGCCCATCGGGGTGAGTGGGGACCAGTTTCAAATTCAATCTCGACAATCGGAACGCGAACAACGTCCACAGAAGCCATTTCCAAAGGGCGAGACCCAATAGGAATTGGAACATGGTGGCACTCACCAGCAGGGCATACCATCCCGCCAAGGTCACGTGGAGTTCAGACCCGGCTCCGTGCGCAAGCCAGGGCGTAGCGTCCACTTGCGACTTAAACGCGATCGCACCATGAATTATGACCAGGAATAGGATCGTCAATTCCGGGATGAGCGAATCACGCAAGCGCAGGATCCAGCCGATCGTGTCATCCATTCTTGCCAAGTCTGAACCTTCCAGGAGGCCGGCTCGAGTGATTTGCGCCACCACCATTTGGAAGCGCGATTCCATAAGAAACTGACCGATCAGCAGGACGGGAACAGCGATGAGCATCCGGGAATGCACACGATAGTCACGCAGCAACGACATCAGGCCTTCGGGATGTGAGAAGGCGGTGATCAGAATTAGCGGGAGCCAGCCCATGGTGACGGCAATTGCAAGGCGCCGCACGTGGTCCCATTCATCCGTTCGAATGAGCCTGGCGGCTCTCTGCGCGCGATAGAACGGCCCTCCGCGGATCAGGGACAAGTCGCGTTCCGCGGCAATCGGTGGATGGTCAATCGTGGTATTCATGGTGGTCCAACCTACCGAGCCTTTCGCGCAGCGAACTACCTCGTAAGTCTTTGGCCAAGTTCAACCTCCTACGTCGTTCCCGCTGTCAGACGTGTTTCCCGCTCTTTGACTTGCAGGAGCTAGTCTCGGTCGGCAATTTGGCGACATCTCTGAATCAGGCTAAACAAAAAAGCGGTCGTCAGCCCGAACAGCAGCCAACCGCTCAGAGCCTCGATCGCTCCCATGAGCTGCCAACCCTCTTGCAGATACAGACCGGAATGCCCGTAGGTTGTGAGCGCGCCCAGGGAATAGAGCATCGCCGACCTGTAATCCGGTCGAGCACCGAGAACCTCGTAGAAGACAGCCCAAAGAGCAGCCTCTGCCGCGTGCATCACCGTGGCCCACAAGGTGACCGTGCTTATGAGCACCACGAACACAACCATAGGGTATCGGCGGTGAACCATGCGGGCAAAAAATCGCGCGGCCCTCTCGTTAACGATCCCCAAACTCAAAACATGAATCACCACAGTCACTACAATCAACGGCAATCCCCACGCCCAGTCGACCCTCCACACTCCGGGCGCAACACTCTGGAAGCAAAGAACGCTGGCGAAGATTGTCATCAAAGTCCTTTATGCGAACCGGGTTTACCGCCTATTTCTGCGCTGGCTCCTGTTCCATCTGCTTCCGTAGTTTTGTTCCAGCATCACCTTCTGCTGCTTGGTTAACGAACGCGATTTGTAACCGGAGTCCCCAGGGGAATATCCGGCAGGGGACGGCATTGCCGCACACCTGGGCGGTGAGACTTACCGGCCGGTAGCCGAGCTCGCCAAACAAAAACTCACACGTGCTGATAGTTGGAGTTCTGAGTCGCAATGTTCAATTGCTTGCTCACTCCGTCCATCACGACACTGTCGACATGGTTGGTCCCATCCGGCAGGCGGGCGAACGTCACCGTCAAGTTCATCGCATCCTTGGGATCGTCCATGTAGGAAGCGATTTGAACCCTTACCAGCGCCTTCTGCTGTTGGTCGAAAACCAGGGTCATCGAGTCCTGAGGTTTCAGGTAGTTGTGAACGACAAGTTGAACTTCATTCGGAGCGCCTCCAGTCGGACCCAGAGTGATGTTCCCTTGCGCATAGGCCTGCTGCAGCAGGTCTGGGGAAGGCGGCACATATTGTTGCGCCAATGCTTTCATCGAGTTCGCGTAGTCTGTGAACTCATCTTTCTTCTTGGCAACAATGTGCTGCTTAAGACGTCCACCGCTGGGGGGAGCAGCATCGGCAGGCGGGTCCAGCGAAGTCTTTACTGGCTTACCGTCCGGTCCGAGGCGCACCTGGAAGTGCTCCTGCTTCTTCTGCTCGCCCTTCAGGCTGATCGTGACCAGTTCGTTCCAACTGTAGGACATGAGGGCCTGCTTGTTGTTCGCGGCTGCCTCTTTGATCTCTGCGGCTCGCTGCTGCAGGTCTGGACTTTGTGCTTTGGCGGGAATGGACCCTGCGCCGGCCAGAAGAATGGGCAGCGTCAATAGGGTGGCACCAAAGACATGTCTTGCTGTGTGTTTCATAGGTATTCCTCAATGATTCTGAAGTCTGCACGGCCTGGCCGTGTGTGTTGATCTCCATTCCCACGAACGCCATAGATAGACGTACACCGGAAGGATCACTGACAGGTCAGCGCTGCACAACTGGCAATTGTTACAGCGCAGTAAGAAGCTTCGGGATCAGCAACTCAGATATCGACTTGGTTCCACCAGCACGGAGGTCACAAGAGTCGGCTCCGGCAGGCGCGGAACGAGCTGAATCGTGGGTTGCACGACTTTCAGATTCGTCGAGTAGGGGTGATGAAGCGCAGACCGACGATGAAGGTGAGAAATAAATGGGCGGCAAAAAAAGGACGAGAACTCCCCACGCCTTCGTGAACTTATAATAAGCCACTTGGACTTGAAGAAAACCAACCAGACAACGAGTGCGAAGATGAACGTGATGAGGAAAGCGAACATCATGACGTTGGTTCCGAGGGGGACGGCTCATTCGCTTTGGCTTTCGCTTCCGTCGGTGGTTTCTCTTCCGGAATCGGCTTCCCGGTAAGTCGTGCAAGTTCTTCGCCAATGTTCTGCTGCTCTTGTTTGGGAAAGTAGCGAATATCAACCACGTCGGTGGGTTTGAAAGCCCACATGAACGCCTGCATCCACGGCACAACAGCCAGGAACCCAAGCCAGCCCATGGTGTTGATTGCGTCCGCGTCTGGGTGCTTGCGGGCAATGGCGATTCGCCCCGGCAAACCTAGGACGAGCACGGCCACCGTGAGAAAAGCACCGATCAGAATGAACATGACCAGGAAGGTCAGGTAATCCCAGATGTCCAACTCAAAACCAAGCATAGAGATTGGCTCTCAATCCTGCCTTGACGTCGCGTTGTCCACGTTTATGGAGATTTGGTAGCCTTGCCCTCCATCACGGTGGCCCACGCACCAGTTTGCGTAAGCGTTTCGTATTTGAATGTGTAGACGACGGGAGACACCACGGTGATGGTGTAGCGTCCTTTTGCAATCAGACCATTCATCTTCGCCTCGGAGTTCCAGGTCCATGTGTTGTCCACGATGTGCCCGATCGCCATCTGATGCTCTCCCAGGCTGTTGTAAGCGTTGTAGGTATACACCTTGTCATCGGCGTTGTACTCCATCACCCTTACGCCGCGAGTATCGCCCATGACGGAATGCATGGAGGAGTGGGTCTCCAGGAAGAAACCGCCTGACACCCACTCACTATGTTCGGTCGACTTGAAATCTCCGCCGGGAACGGTCGGGCTCAGTTTCATCGTGCCTTGCAGCTTCCAGTCGCCGGCAAAGTAGTCCATCTTCTCGTGTTCCGGAGTGGGGAAGAGTGTTTGTCCGGAACCGCGCGAGATCCATGCCGCGATGAAAATCGCCAGAACGATGAATCGATATTTGAAATGTTGCGCCATGAACCAAATCACCGTATCGACACCGCGCCGCTCCCATAACTGGCAAAATTGCCAGTTGGCTCGAAACAAATAAGTTATTCCGCCTCCTTCGGCAACGTCGACAAATGAACCACTGCGGCCGCTGCCGTGAGTTTCACTTCTTCTTTGTCGTCCTTCAGCCCGGCATTTAGGTCCGGCAATATCGCGGAATGCCCACGCCGAGCCAGAGCGTCGTATGCAGCCGCCCTCACCAGCGCGTCCTTGTCCGAGGTTGCCGCAACCAACGCTTTTTCGGTGCGCGGATCCGGATCATTCGCCAGAATCTTGATGGACGTTGCTTTGACGATCGGCGCTTTCTCCTCGCTGGCATGAATGGCATCAAAAGCTTGCAGCCCGATTCCTCCAAACGGTACGAATCCGATACCCTGCTCGAAGGCCATGGCTTCCATCTGCTTGGGATTCCTTAGCAGATCGTTCAGTTCTTGCTCCTGGCTTCCGATCAGACCTTCGCCGGACTTACGCTGCCCCGTGAGCACCGCGTAGTAAACGCTGTACCCTTTTTCGTCTCCAAGTTGGATCAGAGCTTTGGCGGCGGCCATGACCACAGCGCCTTCCTTGTCGCTTTTCGCGGCGGTCTCCAACTGTGGGATTGCGCTCTTCGACCCCATGGCTCCGAGTGACAGTGCCGCTGCCCCGCGAACTTCCGGCTCCTTGTCCTGCAGACCCTTTTCCGCCATGCTGACAGCTTTGGCATCGCCGCGGATCAACTGCAGGACGCGCATGGTTGCAACGCGCTGCTCGGTGCTGTTATTGTCGGCGCCCGCCTGCAAGATGGTCCAGGCCTGGTCAAGCGGAGCCTGAGCAGACATGACAACTGGAGCGGCTGAGAACGCAGCGGCAGTCAACGCGGCTGCCGTCAACATCCATACGTTCCGCTTCGTACTCTTAGAGATGGTCATTGCTTTCTCCTTTATGAGAAAAAGGTTTTCAGACATGCACTGGCACTTTGGACTCGTCCACTGCATGCTTCTGAAAGGCACAGACCGCGAAGTACACGATTGTGTAAAGCACGACCGTAGCGTCCATTGCGGAGCCGACCCACAGGCCACGCGCATAGGGCTGGCTTATGTTCATCGCCACCAGGTAAACGATGAAGGCTTTCTCACAAGCGCTAAAGATGAGAACCGGTTTGCGCCATTGCACCCAAAAGGCGGCGACGATCATGAAGACGCCTACCAGTCCGAGGATGATTCCCCAGTGCTGCAGAATGATGGTGTAGTCCTGTCGGAACGGAATTAGCAGGACCTTTTCCGCTGCCCACTGGGGCCAAAAGGCGCTGAGCGCACCCGTCGCCGTCACAATGCCGGTGATGACAAAGAACGGTTTGAAGGTGAGATCAAAAAAATGTTTCATCAATGAGTCCTCCATCGCACGAGTGGGGATGTTTGCGACCAGCGATGGGCTGCTACGACTTCGGTGGGCTGGCTTCACAGCCCATGGTCGGAAGGTACGCCCCTAATCTGCCTCCCTTCTACTGTCAGAAGCAACAGTCCACGCAGAGCTCACCACGCAACTTTAGAGGGTGTTGGCTGGATTGGATATTGTCAGAAGTGACAAGGGCGCAAGTGCGATCGCATCTTACATGGTGGTTTCGCGGGTCAGAATCCGTAAACCAATGGCGCCACAATGATAACCACGACCCCGACCACCAGCGTAAGTGGCAGCCCCACCTTCGCGAAGTCTGCGAAGGTATACCCGCCAGGCTCCTGTACCATCAAGTTCGTCTGAAATCCCGCGGGATTGATGAAAGCGCACGAGGCTCCCACCATCAGGATCATGACGAACGGCAGAAAGCTTACGTGCAGCCGTTGCGCCATCGATAGGGCCACTGGAAACATGAACGCTGCCGCTGCGGCGTTGGTAATGATGTTGGTCATGATCAGCGTGCCCGCCAACACCACCACCAGCGACACTCTTGGGTTGGCGCCTCCAATGCTGGCACACAACTCGCCAATCTTCTGCGAGAGCCCGCTCCCTGTGACGGCTGCCTCCAGCCCCACCGCCGACCCCAACACCACCAACGTTTTCCAGTCCAGGCTGCGCCAGGCGCGCTCAATGGGCAGGCAACCCGAGAGCAGCATCGCCATGCTAGCCAGCAGAGCGGCATTCAGCATGCTCGTTATGCCTAGCGCGGCAGCGGCGACCATTACCACTGTGATTACGGTGGCCGTCCATGCCCGATCGATCCGCTGCACTCTGAAGCCTTCAATCACTCTGGTCAGAATGAAGTCCGTCTCCCGCCGGTTCTCATAGAAAAAGGAGCCATCCACTTCCAGAATCCCGCTGTCACCGGCCTGCACGCGATAGTCGCTCAGCGGAACCTGCAGCGCCTGGCCGTGGTGCGAGCCACCCACAATGAACGCGCTGTACGGGCTGTCTGGCAAAGGAAGTTCCGAGATCAAATGCCCCACTGCCGGAGATTTTGGCGATACCACCACCTCCACGAGTTGATGCCTGTGACGTGGCGTGGAAGTCAGGCCTGCGTGCAGGGGAATCAGCCCGATCGTAGTCCACAGCCCCGGCAAAACTCCTGCGGGCGCGGCGAAAGCCAGCAGGTCTCCTGCGCTCAGTTTGAGAGTCGAGGAGATCTCCAACGCCGATTCGCCGCGTGTGATCGACAGCAGGCTGTAGCCCACCGGCTGGGCGAACCCAGCGGCTTCCAGCGTTTTGCCATCCAGGTTCGATTGTGGCTGCACACGGAGTTCGAGTCGGAAAACCCGTTCCGCTGATGCCACGATCCCCTGTCGCCTCTCGCCGGGCAATAATCGCGTACCTACCAAGATCATGAAAAGCAGTCCCGCCACCGTGGCCGGCAACCCAACCCACATCGGTTCGAAGATGGTCAGCGCCTTCATCCCCGTTAGATGGCCCGAAGCCATCGCATCGGCTACCAGCCCAGCAATAATCAGGTTCACGGATGTCCCGATGATCGTCATGGTCCCGCCCAGGATGGAAGCGAAGCTCAGACCCATGAAAAGCTTCGATCGCGCCAGCCCTGTGACTCTCGTAAGATCGCGCACCACGGGAATCATCATGGCCACGAGCGGCGTATTGTTCAGGAAAGCGCTCCCCAGGGCGATAGGCGGAAGAATCCTGATCTGCGCGGCCGTCACGCTCCTCGGCAAGCCGATCATCCGTTGCGACAGAAGCGAGATCGCGCCCGTCGCATACATCCCCGCAGCCACTGGGAACAGTGCCGCAACGGTCATAACGCCAGTGTTACTGAAGCCCTTCAGCAGCGCTTCGGCAGACGCGAGTTTCAGCGTCATGGCCGCCGTGATGGTGCCAACGAATACCAGCCATGCAGGCAATCGGTTCCAGATCAGCAACACGAACATCACCGCCAGGAGTCCTAGCGTCACCCAAGCTTGCGACGGCATTCCCCCTCCTTATGCAAAACTCCTGAGTCCTGCCTTCATACCACTCGTTGACTATCCACTTCCGAATCACTTAATCGAGGATGTGGGCTGTGTAAGTGCTTCGAGAGCGGTGCTCGTCTTACTGCCTTGGCTGGCGCTCAATGGCAGATTTTTCCTGTTCAATAGCTGTTGCAACTGCGCATATTTAAACGGCTCCTCATCAGGCCCCACCTTGGCGGAGATTTCGACAATATTCCCGGCTGGCGATTCCCAAAGTTCCAGCGCCAGTTTGCGGAACGGTGACTGAGCTGCGGTTTCCCAACTCGTGGTCTTGATGTTGGCAATTTTCTTCACCCGGGCCCAATCAATTGAGACCCCCGCCTTCTGCAACAGTTTCTTTTGTGGCGGGCTAAGTAGTCTGACAATGTCCACGCCCTTTTCAGGGACGTGCAGCGTCTTGTACTTGCGCTTAACTGCGTAGTCGGTGTCTTCTCCGGCACCGGTCCGATTAATCTCGCAGGGAAAGTCCTGGCGAAACTGGGAAGTGTCAACCTGCTGGTTGCCCTCGGGCACGCGAACCTTCAAGGTGAGGTCGTTATTCGCGCCCTGCCGCACTCTTATAATGATGCCCTGCTTCAGAAGATCGAGTTGATCGGTGTCGAAGAAATAGACGCGACTCGCAGTCTCTTTTCCAAACTGGAGGGATGTGATCGCGGATTGAAGCGTCGGCGAGGAAAGCAAGAGCTTGATCTCGACTGAGCATTTTTCTTCCGCATGCAACGCGGAACCCAGACACAATACAGCACCCAGCAAGGCGATTGCCCGCTGCCAGTTGTTCTGTTCGAAACTGATGCACTTTTTGTTCGTTTGCGAGGATGGTACTTCCAATCGCACTGGCTGACAGCTGTCATAAGTGACAGTTGCTAGGAAGCCGCGACCGTCGTAGACACTTCTGAGAAGACGCATAATCCTCGGCACTATGCCGAATGTGCATTAGTCGGCATACTCTCTTGACCGGAGAAAACGCGGATTGCCCTCGACTCAGAACCATGCCGCGAGGCGGGGGTTTTCTATGCGACTGGCAATTTTGCCAGTGGTCGAACTGGTCGGTGAGTTGCAACGATAGAAAATGAGGGAGGAACTATGACCACAGTGGGAGCTGAATTGAAAAAAGCATCTGGAGCCGCGCTCGTGTTGTCCATCCTATTGATCGTGTTCGGCGTCCTAGCCATCATGTTGCCGATCGTTTCATCGATCGGAGTGGCCATCGTAATCGGATGGCTGGTGATATTCGCTGGCATTACGCAACTGGTTCATGCGTTTCAGTCAAAAGGCATTGGCCACATTGCTTGGAAGCTACTGGTCGCGGTGTTTTATCTTGCGGCTGGAGCCTACCTGCTTGGGCGCCCGGCCCTAGGAGTTGCCGGTCTCACTCTGGCGCTGGGGATATTCCTGTTCGCAGAAGGCGCGGCGGATATCATCGCATACTTTTCTACGCGCAAGGCTGGCACCTCATCGTGGGTGCTGGTGGATGGAATCATTACGCTGGCTCTGGGGTTCATGATCTGGAACCGGTGGCCCCTTAGTTCGTTGTGGGTTATCGGGACTCTGGTGGGCATCAGCATGGTGATGACCGGCACGACCCGGTTCATGATGGCGTTGGCGATTCGTAAACTAGCTATTCATCCAAATGTCATTCCCGTGGAGAAACGGGCGGCATAACGGTCGTCAGGTACGAATACGAGCGAATCCTAGAAACCTACTATCACACCAACAGCAAAAGGAAGACCACCAACACGAGCAAAAACCCAGCTAGAAAGCCGAAATACGAAAAACAGGTTCCTCCCCGCTAGAGATGCTGACTGCGTGGCTGTCAGTTGGCGTAAAATTACATCAATCACCAGCGGTCAAAAACTTGTAATGGCCCGATTTCATCAAATATCGCTGGACAGAAGGCGATCAAACGAGCCCTTGTTCTGTCCGGCGAGTTGCCGTTCTTCAACCTCGGGCACGACCTCTTCACCGGTGTTGGACGTTGAGCAGCCAGCATTTCGCTGACAGAATTGACAGGTTTCAACTGAACCTCAGAGCGCGAAAATCGCTTGGGATGTCCGAGTGTCGCGCCAGCTGGTGTGTTGTTCCTTCCCCGGACGAATCCCACAGCAGAAAGATGGAGGTCCAAATGGAACCGAGACGTGTCATTTACTATCTTGCGGTTCTCTTCCTGAGCCTGATCACGCTCTGTGGCTGTCAAAACCTCGTTCCCCACGACACCCCGAGCTTACTCAATCCCAAGTTTCAGCGGTCAGATGTCGTCGGCATTGTGGCGGGTTTTGGAACGACCTTTGCCGCTGTGCCGGACTTGGTCGGGATGCTCAAGCGACGGTCAAGTGCTGGCATGAACCCCAGGATGACGGCAATCATGGGTGCCTTTCAGGTTCTATGGGTTTACTACGGCTTGTTGATTCTTTCGCGACCGGTGATCGCATGGAACGTGGTCGCGGTGTTGATCAATTTCCTAAGTGTCGGCGCTTACTTTCATTTCGTCCGCAAGGAAAAAACCGAACCGAAGAGGGTGCTTGGGAGTTGACGGGCGGGAGGTCAGTTTCCCGCCCTATCGGGGGGAAAAAGCTGTTGGCCCTGGTTTCGCGCAGCGGACCTCACATTCTAAGCAGATTGTGCTCCTGAGTCTGTTTTCTAATGACACACAATCCGTAGATTGGACGAAACATCGCCACCCCGGGTCTGAACTTCCGATAGTTGACCTAAAATCGCCTTCTCACTCATTGACCGGATTTGTGAGTGTTGCCAGACTGGCTCCCTGTAACTATTAACAGTTTCCCAATACATCGAAACCCTTTAGGCTGGTTGTATACTTCCAATACCGCCGCAGAGTCGAGTATGAGTATGCATTTGAGCCTCGATCGCGAAACCTTCCAGCAGCTTTTGGCCAATGCTTTTGCCGTGCAGGAGAGTCAGATAAATAGCCGATCGCTTTCTGCCGTCATGGAAGTGCAACGGTTGGTCACGAGGGGAGAACTCGACGTGGATGGTGCAATGCACCACATCGTTGAGTCTGCCCGAAACGTCGCCGACGCCACTGGAGTCGCCATCGGTCTGCTCAAAGGGGACAAGCTAGTTTACAGGGCCGGAAGCGGAAGTGCCGCCTCCTATATAGGGCGCCAGGTAACCGCCTCACTGACCGTTTCAGCAGACAGCAAGACGAGCCACGAGATTCTCCGGGTCGAGAATGCCCGGACAGACCCGCGGATTGAAGCGGCTATTTGTCAGCAGTTCGGAGCCCAGTCCCTTCTGATCATGCCGATTTATCACGCCCGCGCCCTAGCGGGAGTGCTGGAGGTCCTGTTCAGCGAGGCGCACGCCTTCCAGGATTGCGAGGTACGCACCTATCGATTGATGACCCGACAGATCGAGGCGGCCGTGTTTCAGACGACCCAGTTTGAACAGGAAAAAAACCTAACCGGCGAACTGCCGACCACCCCACACGCTGTTGAGCAGATTGCACCTCAAGGGGAAACGTCTCTCAACCACACTGAATCCTTGCCCGGTCTCCCGGCCAAGCATTCCATCAACCAACGATGCGGGGCCGCCTTGGCAGCCGCCATGGAGTTGCCAATATTCAACCGGCCAGCCTGGCTCGCGACGAAGAGCATGCACCGTGCGAAGTTCGTCCTCTGGCCCAGGCGCCAGCGGAACTTGGCCCTGGCAGGGGTTGCGACGGCGCTAGCGTTAACTTGCTGGCTCGCCTACAGCGGTCGCCGCCCGGTTTCGCCTCTGGAATCTTCAGCGCTACCGAAATCAACCGCCATCGAGCAGCAGGCGCGCTCCGAAGCCGCGGAAGCACTGCCGGGGAAAACCACGTCCGCAGTCCAGCCCAGGCCGGTTCCCGTGAAAGAGGCGAGGCCAGCGACGCCCAGGCTCCGGCGTGTGCGAGTAGGAAAGAATGAAGTCGATTACATCGGAGAAGATGTTACGGTGCGCTATTTCACGTACACACCTACGCCGCAGCGGAGGCCGACCGAGGATAGTCGGGTCAAATATATTGGAGATGATGTTACCGTGCGTTATTTCGTACCCAACCCAGCAGCGAGGTCCGACAGTCGGTGAAGTCCTGACTTATGTGTGGCCTTGACCAAGGAGTCGTTTTTGCGGTACCCGACTCCCTCTTCTCTGATTGTCTGTGAGTGCTGAAATCGCCTGCTTAGGCTCCGTAAATAAATAAAGGTAGCATCCTGGGCTAATGGTTGTTATGCTGTCTGAGCATGGACAGTCTTGCCGAGCTGACTGCTAAGTTCCATTCTGTGTGGCCTTTGTTGGACGAACGGA
>Ga0181532_10002391_pt1 | contig 17562 bp, 17 predicted proteins | sample PEATcosm2014_Bin_33_FD_119768 | JGI IMG/M metagenome (GOLD analysis project Ga0181532, IMG submission 119768) | Peatland microbial communities from MTU Mesocosm Facility, Houghton, MI, USA - PEATcosm2014_Bin11_30_metaG | ecosystem: Environmental > Terrestrial > Soil > Wetlands > Peat | place...
AAGACGCCGGTCCGGCGATCCTCGACATCCCGACCGAGGCCGTCACGCTCGTCCCGACCTCCTCCCTTGCCGACACCGGCCTGACGCGCGAGGTCGTCGATATCTCCGTGCCGACCGGCCTACCGCTACGCGTCCTCGGATACGAAGGAAACACTCTCGTTCGTCAGATAGATTTCTCCAACATCATATTGCGACCTTAGCTGCCTTTCTCGACGCGCTTGTTCTGCCGCCACGAATAATTCCCCACCAGGTCGATATGGCTCCAGTGGACGAACGCGATGTGCGCCAGCAAGGCGCGCCGTCGATCGGCCGACGGATTTCCAACCGCCTCGCGAATGACCGGTCTCGAACACTGCTCGTGTCTATTGGGTTCGTACTGCAGCTCGCTCTAACGGTGCCCCGCACGTACGTACCGCTGATGCCGTTTCCGCGAGGCCTCTCCTAACGCCAATCGTGGTGATAGTGGCCGTAGCCGCCGCCGTGGTCTCCTCGAAACCCAACAAGACATCCACTCAGCAAGCTACTGATGACCAAAAGTGCAACGGCCCATTTACGCATCACTGGTCTCCTTAAAGACTGATGTGGGTATGACAACGTCCAAGTACCTTACTCGGTCGACGGATGCGCATATTCCCACGCGATAAAGCGAGCGGTCTGCGAGTCGGTGCGTTCCGGCAGACAGCAGCGCGTGGTCGCGATCTTATCCCCTCGCATCTCGCGAATGCTCCAGAGAATGATACGGTCGACCCCAGCCTTCTTAATGACGTCACTGCGCGCTTCAAAGCGCGTGACCAGGAGGTTGCCTGAGACGTACGTGTTGAGCGTGGCGACGCGACGAGTTTTGTCCGCCACGATACGCTCGAGATCCTTCTGGACGGCCGCCTTGCCCACGCACGGCGCATTCGCGCAGAAGCCGCTTTCCGCATCGATTACCGCATCGTCGGTGAATAACGCGAGTGCCGCGGCCACATCTCCCTGGGCGAGGGCGTCGAATAGCTGCTGCTGCACGGCGACAGGATTGCTCTGCGCCATGGCTACTTCCGCGGTAGCCGTCAGGATCAGCAGTGCAGCGAAACACCTAATAGCGAATGACTTGAGCATCGTGCCTCTCCATTGCTTGCGAGAAAACCATTGCCATGATTAGCCAAACTGCGCCTGTGCGCCGCCGAAACGCCTTAGAAGTGTGGCAAATGGAAGCGCCGCGGTCTGTACGGTACTGTACGTAGCCCTAATGGACTTTCACTGAGTGTTCATCGGTACGTGGATGAATTAGCATGCTGCTTCGCGATATAGGAATTACTATGCTGCCTGCCATTTCTTCTTGTGGAATTTACGCGCGACAAAACATGCTGCTGGCGGCTCTCCCGGAGGCCGAATGTGATCGCGTACGTAAGAGTTTCAAGCCGATCTGGATGCCGCTCGGCAGCGTGCTCTACGAACCCGGCACGCGTATTGATCACCTTTATTTTCCCGTGACTTCGGTTATTTCGCTCTCGCACGTATTAGCCGATGGGAGGGCAGATGCGGTCGCCCTTGTGGGCCGCGACGGTTTTGCATGTGTTGAAGTCTTCCTCGTCGGCGGCTCGGCGCCGTGCCGTGCGGTGGTGCAAAGGGAGGGCTTTGGCCATCAGATCAAACGCGACTCACTTTGGGAGGAATGCGAGCGAGGCGGCTCGATGCGTGGAGTACTGCTGCGATATGCCCAGTCGTACATTACGCAGGTGGCGCAAACGACAGTGTGCAATCGACTCCACTCAATCGATCAACAGTTGTGTCGGTGGTTGCTCATGCTTTTAGATCACCTGACATCGAATGAACTGACTCTAACCCAGGAGCGCATTGCGGAGCTCATGGGCGTCCGGCGGGAGAGCGTGACCGCGGCGGCCAGCAAGCTGCGGATCGCTGGGGTCATCCGTTACCACCACGGTCGTATCTCGGTCGTCGCACGGTCGAGGCTGGAAGCACATGCTTGCGAGTGCTATGGAATCGTCAAACGGGAATCGGAGCGGCTAATGGAGCTTTCTCGCCTACAGGCGGCCACGACAACAGCTCCGCGCGCTGTCGACCCTGACCAGAGCGAGCGGCCGGAGCGCGATATTGTCCATGCATTCCCCACAGCGCTTCCAACAGGAGAGACGCCCTTTTGTATGCCACTGCAGTCGTACTGACCGTCCTCATTCCACTCTTGGCACTCTTGCGGGCTATAGGCGTCGACGCCGAGGATTCGACGGGCAGTGGTGACGCCACCGCTCACGCAGTGGGCAAACATTATCGGGTGGATGATCTAAATAATTGCGGCAATTCGTGGTGCAAGCTCTTGTATTGCCGCCGGATGAACCGATAACACTCGCAGGACTTTTTCACCAAGCCGGCTCTGTCTAGAACGCGGATGCGGCCGCGATGGTAGCTGATCAAGTTGGCCGCCTGCAGCTTCTGAGCAGACTCGGTAACGCCTGCGCGACGCACGCCCAGCAGGGTGGCCATTGATGGTTGGGCCATCAGATATTCACGTGACCCGGCATAGTCATGCAGGGTGAGCAGTAGGCGCGCCAAGCGCTGCTCGATGTTGTGGTGCTGGCTGCAGGCCACCGACTGGCTGATCACCGCAAGAAACGTGCGCGCGTAGGCCAGTAGTGCCCGCTGTAGCGCGCTTCCAAATCGCAGTTCTTTGCGCAGGTCGTTCGCCCTCATCCGCATCGCTCCGCCGCCGAGTATCACGATGGCCTTGTCGGGAGTGACCACGCCGCCCAGGAAAATATTGACGCCCACAATTCCTTCGCGGCCGATGATACCCACCTCGACGGTGCGCCCATCGTCCATGCTGTCGATCATGGCGATCACCGCACCTTCCGGAAAGTACACGTCGTCAATCCTCTGATCCGCCCGATAGACAATCTCACCGCGTTTCAATAGCACGTATTCGAGCTTGGGCAGAAGACGCTTATATTCCGACGCCAGGAGGGTCGCAAGGATGCTGTTGCTCACCGACATACTGCCGCACACCTACCGGCAATGCTTTAGAAGCGGCGCCATGGCTGGTCGGTTCGCTGGGTCGAAGTGAAGCGCCCTATTTGGAGGAGTCTTTTACGTCTTGCTTGACGTCGCCAAACTTTGCTTCGACCTTGCCGAGGTTTTTTTGAATGTTGCCCTTCGCTTCGAGCGTCTCGTCACCCACGAGCTTCCCGGTCGCCTCCTTGACAGCTCCTTTTGCCTCTTCGACCCGGCCCTTAATTTGGTCTTTATTGACGTTCATGACTTACTCCTAATTACAGAGACCGGCACGCGGCCGGCACGCGCTAACGCAACAAAATATTCAATTTCCGATCCGTGCTACCCATGCATTGTTCCTCCCGTACGACGTTCAAATCTAAGCCAACTGGCGGGCCCAGTCTGTACGACCTCGTACAGATGGGCGAGTCAAAAAGCGCCTGACTGCCCCACGGCGTCGCTCGCGAGACTGTTGAGAGTGAGTGGAGTGAGCCATTCCCCCTCGTCACATCGAATACACGCAGCACGAATATAAATCCGATCGTTCCACATACGTAGAATCCACACTGCAGTGTGTGCGGTAGCGTACCACCCACAAATTGTGTTTGTGGTCGAATGGCGCGTCAGAATTTTTATCCATATCAAGGGGAATCCCATGTACATCGGCGGCGGCATACTCGGAACCATTCTTGTCATTGCCTTGATCGTCTACCTGGTGCGTAGAGTCTGAGAGGGCTCGCTCAAGCAGTTTTCTTGGAGCATTTTTATGAACATTAAATTCTTACCGGCGGTGGCTGGTCTGGCAGTCGTAGGTCTTTTCGCCAGTGGCGCCACCTTTGCCGATACCAAGGCAGCGATTAGCCACAGCGCTGATCGGGCTCTCACGCACTTTTACACCCTCAACCCGGCGAATCGGGCCTTGGTCGGCAAGGCCGCCGGGGTATTGATCTTTGGGCACGTGACCAAAGCCGGCGTTGGCGTCGCAGGCGAGTACGGTGAAGGGGTCCTGCAGGTCCAGGGTCACACGGTCGATTACTACAGCGTCGCATCCGCCTCGGTTGGACTCACGCTCGGTGTGGCAAGTCATCGAGAAATCATCCTGTTCATGACTCAAGGAGCGCTAGATAAGTTCACCAAGAGCGAGGGGTGGTCCGCCGGTGGGGATACGGCCATCGCCGTTGTGTCGCAGGGTGCGGGTGGTCAATACGATAGCGCCACTTTGGGGAAGCCCATCCTCGGATTTATCTTCAGTGAAAAGGGCTTAATCGGGGACTTATCACTTGAGGGCACGAAGATTACGAAGATCAAGACCGCGGATTGACCATTTCGCCGCCGGGAGCGTTGCATGACGACCCGGCGGAAGAGGTCACGGATACGCGGCGACTTGCCATCGGAACAACGGTCCAGATCTCTGTCAGAGGTCGTAAAGAAGGTGGAACATGGGAACAATTTTGATCATCGTCGTGCTCATCTTGTTGCTCGGCGGCGGCGGTGGCTATTACGGGTACCGCCGGTATGGGCGGCCCGGCTTGGGCGGCGCTTTCGGGTTGATACTGATCGTTCTTCTCGTACTCTGGTTTTTCGGCGGCCTGCGTATCAACGGCTGATCTAGAACTCGGCAGCCATTGATCGCGTGTCGGTCGGAGGTACTGATCATGTACGTTTCCTATGGAACAGCACGATCGGGCAGCCCATTGGATGGGGTAGTGGCTGACTCTGCGAACGAGATGGCGGCACAAGGGCTTGGGTAAGTTACTCGAGCAGCAATTGATCGCGTCCGCTAGGGATTACGGCATGAGTCAGCTCTACTCGGTGGACCTCACTGACAATTCTGCGATGCGCGATTTTCGCCCATCAGCTCGGAATGCGCACAACGCGCGATCCAGATGATGCAAACCAAGTCATTTACTCGCTGGCAGTGTGACGGTAGCTCAAACGGAGTAGGCGTGCTTTTAACTGACCGCCACTCTTGCAGGGAATCTGTGAGATAGCGCGCACAGAGGTCTGGCGTGAATAAGCATCCCTTGGCAATCGCGGCTTTGATCGCCTTACTGGCAACATCTTTGCGCGCGGAGTCTCAGGGCCCCGAGCAGGTGCGCCCATCCACCGGCCCAGTCGCGAAGCTGCGCAAAGCGTCAACTGAGGTGGTTCATACTCTCGGCAAGCGCCTCGACAGAGGCCATGACTGGCTATACCGTCGCCTGCAGCACTTTTTCGAGAAAATCGACCTAAAATTCGGCTCGCCCGATCAAGCGCCGATCGTGGTGCCGCTTTCGCCGGTGCGCATCGGCTTCGACGCCCAGTTCCTGCATCGTCCGGATGGGATCGACTCGAGCGCATATCGAGAATTGGAGGCTGCGCTCGCGCTACCCAATATCGAACGGCGCATGAAATTGTTCGTAACCAGCGCCGATGTGCAGGAAACGCCCGTCGATCCGGCCGAAGAGCACAATCCACTCAGCTTCGGTGCGCAATTCTCGCCGCAATCGCATCTGAATCTCGAACTCGGCGTGCGAGGAAGCACCTCACCCTCGGCCTTTGCGGCGGTGCGATGGGCGCCGACGACCTGGTCGCTAGGACCTCTATCAATTTATCCCTTCGTCAAACCGTACGTGCAGAGCGGCATGGGCATCGGTACGAGCGGCGGGATCGCGCTCGAGGCGTGGAGCGACCGGTGGATGGTCCGCTCGGCGAGCTATGCCGACTGGGTACGCGACACCTCCGCGACGAATTGGTCGCAGACGTTGGTTTTCGGCTACGCGCGGGCCGTGATTCAGGAGCGTCGCTACGATCGGTTTGCGATTGGCCACGATCTTGCCTGCGGGGTGGTCGGACGCCTGAGTGTCTCCGGGGACCAGTCGTCTCGCGCCACCTTGTACGAGATCAGCGTGCTGATGAAGCGCCCGCTGCATGAAGGATGGCTGTTTGGATACGTCGAGCCCGTGACGCAATGGAATCGCACGTATGGATGGCATCCGGACATCGGCTTCCGGATGGGGTTCGACGTATTGTACTGGGGGCTGGCCTCGGTGCCGGGTGAGGTCAGGACCTATTGCGCATCAGCCGATCAGACGTGAGGGAGTTCAGGGGTTCGGCTGAATTTAGCACCTTCAAATTGGCACTTCGTTCGGGTTAACCAGGAAGCACAGGCCGCCGCCGTGCCCGAAAGGGGTAGCTAGCGGATACCGCATCGCCGCTGCCGTAGGATAAGGACAAAGAGGAAAACTGGCTGCCTGCGCCGAAGGATAAATACATATGATGATGCAGCTTTACTAGAGTCAAATCGCCTCGTCCCCGAAGCACTAGCGGATCCCAACTACGGCTCACTCACCCAGACACCTACCGAAAGGTCAGCGCCCGCCAGTCCAAAAAAGGTACCGGTCGCGCATCTTAGTACGCCTACCGGCTCTGCCGTGGATCCGCTTTGATCCAACTTGTTGGCACTTTCGAATCCCCCCGCACACGTCCGTCGAGATGTTCGCTGCCGCCTTTTGGACCGCCTGCTCCGCATCCGGCATCTGGTCGAGCGCCACGCCGTCGAAGAGGTCCGCGCTTGATGCCAGCAAGACGGCGATTTGTGCACGACTATGAGATTGTTTGGCAGCGGATCTTATTCACCCGCCAACTCGTTCGATTCCGAGATCCAGCTTCTCGCGGTGGGCAATTCAGCAAGCGAGAACAGGCGGACGTCGCCGTGAAAAAAAGGTTTGAACATGCCAACCATAACCCGTAGCCATGCCTGATCCGTAACCACCGCGATGTGGCTGAAATCGTGCCAGTGCCTCAGCCCAAACGCGCTGTCATCCCAAAGCGCTCCAACCTCAAATCCGGTGAACTCCTTCTCGATGACGTAGAGCATCTTGATCGGGCCCTTGCCCATCATTGCCTCGGCCCTCGGTATGAGCGTGTCTTTGTAGTCCTCGTGCGTAACCTTGCCAGTGGCTTCGATCGCGAGCACATCTTGCGGTAGCCCATCAATGAATTTGAACATCGCCGTCCTCCATTCATTCTTCCGAATGCCATTCGGTGCCTAAAGTCGCAATGATAGCTGCGGTTGTTCCGAATGCGTTCCGCTTACCTGCCGCGACGCGGAAATTATCGATCTGCCTGACTCTGTGGTTTACCTTGCAAGCAGAAGAAACTCGATGCGATCAAGCTCGAAGAGTTGGTTGACCAGCGCAGCGGCCTGTTAGGTATTTCCGGCGTCTCCGCAGCCCTGGGGAACCTGCACAAACTGGCCCACTCTAACCCCGATGCACGGCTGGCCATCGATATGTTTTGCTATTCCGCAGCGAAGGAGCTCGCGGCCATGAACGTGGCGCCGGGGGGGTGTCGATGCGATCGTATTCACGGGCGGCATCGGAGAAAACGATGCACAAGTCCGCACCCTCATACGCGGCCGTCTTGCCGTGATCGGTGTCCGCCTGGACACCGCACGCAATCGTGATGCATGCGATCCGATAAGCAACGGTGCTCCGCGGTGCCAGGTACGTGTCTTGCCTTCACAGCAAGACGAGCAAATTGCCCGCCACGCGGGGACCTTGTAGTGACGTGCCCGTGTGTTTCTCAATCAATCGTGCTATGAGCATCAGAATATTTTTCTGTGATCGTCCGGTCTCGTTAGGTGCGTTGGCGCACAGGCGTACGACGGACGTCCGGCAGTCTGTCATAGCGATTCTGGCTCTGTGCGATAGCGTACAGACACACAATGTCTGCGTCTGGCCTCATGACCGTGACGAGGCGGCGATGCGAGTGTTCGGCACCGCTGATTATGTCGGGGAAACTCTTCTCGTTCTCGTGCCGCGATCGTCGATGTAGGATATTGAACAGGCGCGAGCGTCACTGAGCGCGCTCCCTGACTGTGGAATTCACTGATATCCAAATCTCATCGAATATGCTTTGCTCGACACTTTCCACAATGAGGGACGTATGTTACGCAGCATGAAGGATATGGAAGGCTATACCATCGGTGCGACGGACGGCATCATCGGTCAGGTCAAGGATTTTTACTTTGATGATGATGCATGGGTCATACGCTATCTTGTCGTAGAAACCGGTGAAGGGCCGCCGAGGCGCAAGGTGCTGATTTCGCCGATTGCGATCGGACAGCCGAATTGGTCCGAAAAGATCCTTCCCGTCTCGCTCACGAAGAAGCAAGTGAAAACCAGCCCCGATATCGACACCGATAAGCCGATTTCGCGTCAGCAAGAAATGGGCTATCTCGGCTACTACGGCTATGGAAACTACTGGGGAGGCGGTGGCCTTTGGGGAGCGGGCTTATATCCGGACCTCTTGCAAGCGGGATTGCAGCACGATGTAGCGCAGCATCAACACGACGATCCGCACCTGCGAAGCGGCAACGCGGTCATGCGATATTACGTGCATGCGAGCGACGGGGATATTGGCCACGTACAGGGGTTTCTCGTCGACGAGCAGACCTGGGCAATCCGATACATCATCGTTAACACGAGCAATTGGTGGCTAGGTCACCAAGTGATCATCGCTCCGGAATGGATTGATGATGTGAACTGGGCCGAGTGCACGGTTTCGGTTGGTTTGGCGCGTCAAGCAGTAAAAAACGCGCCGCGCTACGAGGCCACCGCACCGCTCGATCGCGAGCAAGAAGCGCGCATCCACACCCATTATGGGCGCAGTGGGTACTGGTCTCATGAGGCGAAACACCAATCAGGAATCTTACGATGCTGACTCTTGGGCTAAACACTGCGGCGCAGAGTCGTGCAGACGCAGAAACCATGACGGCGGATGGACTGTGCAACGTCGCCTGCGCATTGGTACGGCGAGTCCGCGAATCCAACTAACGTGCACGCGGTCCTCTCAGTGTCGGAAGTCGGAGGCGGTCATCGCGGCGCGACTCAATTGATCAAAGCTTGTGTCGGTGGCTGCGCATGTTGTTGGATCGCTTGGTATCGAATGAGTTGACCCTAAACCGGGAGCAGATTGCCGAGCTCATGGGCCTCCGCCGACAAAGCGTGACGGCGGCGGCGAGCATGCTTCAGATCGCCAATGATCGGCGGGTGCGGATTCCTCATCGAGTCCAGGCGAGTCAGAGGCCATGAGCAAACAATCGCAAGGCAGTCATCCGCAGCCCCTCGGATCCGCAGATGTAGAGGGATTCGAGTCGCTTGCCGCGCTTGCCCTGGATATGCGGTGGTCGTGGAACCATGTTACCGACCCAGTGTGGCGGCAGCTCGATCCGGTGCTGTGGGAGTTCACGCATAACCCGTGGATCGTCCTACAGACGGTCTCGCGGGAGAAGCTTCAGCGCGTCTTAGCCGAGTCCGCGTTCCGCAAAAACGTTGACGATCTGGTGCAAGGCAGCCGGGACGCTGCACAGGCGAGTGCATGGTTTCAGAAAAATCACCCGCAATCAGCGCTGAGCTGTGTGGCGTATTTCAGCATGGAGTTCATGTTGAGCGAAGCCTTGCCGATCTACTCGGGGGGGCTAGGAAACGTAGCCGGCGATCAGCTCAAGGCCGCGAGCGATCTGGGTGTGCCGGTGATCGGCGTGGGACTGCTCTATGCCCAGGGCTATTTTCGCCAGGTGATCGATAAGGATGGAGCCCAACAGGCCCTCTTCCCATATAACGATCCCGGACAGTTGCCGATCACACCGTTGCGCCAAGCAAACGGCGAGTGGTTGCGACTGGAAATCGCCCTGCCGGGTTACTCGGTCTGGCTGCGTGCCTGGCAGGTTCAGGTCGGCCGAGTGAAGCTTTACCTCCTGGACAGCAATGACGCTGCGAATTATCCCGCGCATCGCGGCATTACCAGCGAGCTGTACGGGGGCGGCCCGGAACTGCGCTTGGCGCAAGAGCTGCTCCTGGGGATCGGCGGCTGGCGACTGCTTGGTGCATTGGGCATTCAGCCGGAAGTCTGTCATCTCAATGAAGGGCATGCGGCCTTTGCCGTCCTGGAACGTGCGCGCAGTTTTATGCAGGAGAGCGCACAGCCCTTCGAGGTCGCGCTGACCGTCACCCGAGCGGGAAACCTGTTCACCACCCACACGGCTGTGGCAGCGGGCTTTGATCGTTTTGCTCCGGCCCTGATCGAGCAGTACCTCGCGGGATATGCGCAAAAGCAGCTCGGCATACCGCTGCACGATTTGTTGGCGCTCGGCCGAGCGAATCCGAGCGACGAATCGGAACCCTTCAACATGGCGTACCTCGCGGTCCGCGGCAGTGGGGCCGTCAATGGTGTGAGTCGCCTGCATGGGAAAGTGAGCCGGCAACTCTTTGAGCCGCTCTTTCCGCACTGGCCGCAGGACGATATCCCCGTGGGGTCCGTGACCAACGGCGTGCACACGCCAACCTGGGACTCGGCCCAGGCCGATGATCTGTGGACGCAGGCCTGTGGGAAGGACCGCTGGCTGGGAACGACAGAAGCCTTGGAGCGGGACATTCGCCGTGTCTCCGACGCGAAGCTCTGGCAATTTCGCACCGCCTCGAGGAAGTCTCTGGTTGAATGCGCCCGCGAACGATTGTCCAGGCAGCTTGCCATCTCAGGCGCGTCGCCCGAGGCGGTTAACGAAGCCAAATATCTGTTTGACCCCAACGCATTGACACTGGGCTTCGCACGCCGCTTCGCAACCTACAAAAGGCCGAACCTGCTATTGCACGACCGAGAACGGCTACTGCGCCTGTTGAGCAATCCGCAGCGTCCGGTCCAACTCATCATCGCCGGCAAGGCGCATCCCGCCGACCAAGCAGGCAAAGCTCTGATCCAGGAATGGGTGCAATTCATCCGCCAGCCCGACGTGCGCACCCATGTGATTTTCCTCAGTGATTACGACATGCTGCTAACGGAAGACCTGGTGCAGGGCGTGGACCTGTGGATCAACACGCCACGGCGACCCTGGGAGGCTTGCGGTACGAGCGGCATGAAAGTGCTCGTCAATGGCGGGATCAATCTGTCGGAATTGGACGGCTGGTGGGCGGAGGCCTACAGCCCGGACATGGGGTGGTCATTGGGGGACGGCCTGGAACATGGCGAGGATCCTACTTGGGACGCGGTCGAAGCCAACGCACTCTACGACTTACTCGAGCGGGAGGTGATCCCGGAGTTTTATGCGCGGGACGAGAACGGCATCCCCACCACGTGGGTCAAGCGGATGCGCGAAAGCATGGCGCGATTGACGCCGCACTTCTCCACCAACCGCGCGGTACGAGAATACACCGAACGACACTACCTTCCGGCTGCAGCCGCCTACAACGTGCGTTGTGCCGATAAGGGCACAGTCGGCAAGCGAATCGTCGATTGGCAGCATGCGGTGGAGCAGAAGTGGGGCGCGTTGCGCTTTGGCAACGTGCGGGTCCACACTGACGCGGACCAGCACGTTTTTGAACTCGAAATCTTTTTGGATGATCTCGACCCGAGTGCGGTGCGAGTTGAGCTCTGCGCGGACGCAATCAACGGTGGCGACCCGGTACGCAAGGAAATGAAGTGGGCGCAAACGCTATCGGACGCATCACGTCGCTGCATCTATCAGACAACGATAGCCACGACACGTCCAGTGAGCGACTACACAGCGCGAGTGATACCGCTGCGCTCCGGAGTGGCGGTTCCGTTGGAGTGCGCTCGGATCCTATGGCAACGATGACCACAAACCCCGAACGCGAGTTGCACGAGTATATCTCGGAGATTTCCGAGCGCACTGACGTTCGGGCAGGTTCTCCTCTGCCTTTGGGAACTCAGGAAAGGGCAGGAGGGGTCAATTTTGCCCTGTTCAGCCGTCACGCGCGCCGCGTCCGCCTGGAGTTGTTCGACCATCCCGAACACAATGTGCCCGCCCGGGTCATCGATCTGGATTCTGCGCGCAACCGTACCGGGGACGTCTGGCATGTCTGGGTCGCGGGGACCGGTCCCGGTCAACTCTATGCGTACCGCGTGGATGGGCCTTACGAGCCCGGCAAAGGCCATCGGTTCAATTTCAACCGGCTTCTCCTGGATCCCTTGGCTACCGCTATTTCGCGGCTCCCGCCGTGGGATTTTGCATCGGCACGTGGATACGACCCCTCGGCGCCGGAGCAAGACTTGGTTCTCTCGACGCGGGACAATTCCACATCGATGCCAAAGTGCGTATGGGTCAACGAGCCCTTCGATTGGGAGGCGGACCAGCCACCCCGGCATCCGTGGTCGAAGACCGTCATCTACGAAATGCATGTTCGTGGCTTCACCATTCATCCCACGTCGGGCGTGAACCATCCGGGGACCTACCGGGGTCTGATGGAAAAAATTCCCTATCTTAAGAGCCTGGGAGTGACCGCTGTGGAACTCATGCCCGTGCAGGAATTCAATGACAGTTCGGTCACGCGCAAGAATCCGCAAACGACTCAACCGCTTAAGAATTACTGGGGATACGATCCCGTGGTGTTCTGTGCGCCGAAAGCCTCCTACAGCAGCTCAGGGGGTTCGGGCCAGCAGAAGCTGGAGTTCAAGGAGATGATCCGGGCGTTTCACAAGGCCGGCATCGAAGTGATTCTGGACGTGGTGTTCAATCACACGGCGGAGGGAGACGAGCTCGGTCCCACGCTTTGCTTCCGCGGGATCGATAACGCGATTTTCTACACGCTGGCGGACGACAAGCGCCATTACAAGAACTACACGGGCACAGGTAACACCATCAACGCCAACCATCCGGTAGTCCGGGATCACATCTTGACCGCGCTGCGCTATTGGATGATCGAGATGCATGTCGATGGATTCCGGTTTGACTTGGCGTCGGTTCTCGGCCGGGACCGCACCGGGAAGCTCTTAGCCAATGCCCCGCTGCTCGAACGGATCGCCGAAGACCCGATCCTGAGAGACATCAAGATCATCGCGGAAGCGTGGGATGCCTCCGGTGCGTACGAGGTGGGTAGCTTCTCAGAGTGCCGCTGGGCGGAGTGGAACGGCCGCTACCGAGACGATATCCGGCGCTTTTGGCGCGGCGATGACGGCATGCTCGGACTGTTTGCCAGCCGCATCAGCGGCAGCGCCGACATCTATGCCGAGTCTGGCAAAGGCCCCGAGGGCAGCATCAACTTCGTGACCTGCCACGACGGCTTCACTCTGAATGACCTCGTGAGCTATCGCGGCAAACACAATGAAGCCAACGGAGAGAACAACCACGACGGGACCGACACCAACTTCAGCCAGAACTGCGGCGCTGAAGGTGCGACGACGGATGCGGGAATCGAGAGTTTGCGCAAGCGGCAAATCAAGAACTTCCTTCTGACCTTGCTGATCTCGCGCGGCGTGCCGATGCTGCTCGCCGGGGATGAAAATCGGCGCACGCAAGGCGGCAACAACAATGCTTACTGCCAGGACAATGAAACCAGTTGGTTTGACTGGAGCCATCTTGAACGGCATCAGGAGATCTTCCGGTTTGCCCGCGACATGATCGCCTTTCGCGGCGCGCATCCGGTGTTGAGTAAGGAACAATTCTACACGGAAGCCGAAATCTTATGGCTCAACGCGGCAGGCGAAGTGCCGGACTGGTTGGATCCGAAGGAGAAAACGCTAGCCTGTTTGATCCAGGAGAACAATCAAGCTGCGCTGTTGTTGATGTTCAACGCGGGCGCGAATGATACCGACTTCGGTGTACCGCCTCTGGCGCAGGGGTTGCGCTGGCATCTGGCGGTCGATACGTCCCGCTTGACGCCGCAAGACTTGTTCGCCGCTGGGGCCGGAGCCCTTGTGGATCATTCAAAGCCTTATCGCTTACAAGCGAGTTCCAGCGCGATATTTCTGGTACGGAAGCAGGAATCCGTATCAAGGGAAAAGTCCGCTTGCGCCTAAGAACCTCCAGATGAGTAAAGCGACGGCAATCGCCTGCATGTTTGTGGGTGTCGGTGGTGTGCTGCTCACCGATGGGTGGGATCACCATGCCCGCAAGCGGGCGGCGAGTACCTTCAAGCTAAAGTGGGCCGAGATGGAGGAGCGGCATCACCTGACCTTCGAGACTTACGAGGAGGGAAAGCTCTCGCTGGAAGAATACCTAGGGCACGTGGTCTTCTACCAAAAGCGAGCCTTCACTCGTGCTCAGTTTCGGCATTTCATGTTCGCGCAATCGAAAGCTTTTCCCGAGATGATCGAGCTGGTGGCTCGGCTCAAGGTGCAGCACAGGCTGAAGATCGCGGTGATCAGCAATGAAGGGCGCGAACTGAACACCTATCGGATTCGAAAGTTCAAGCTGGATGATTTGGTTGATTTCTTTGTTTCTTCCTGCTTTGTCCACGTTCGCAAGCCCGATGCAGAGATCTTTCGGCTCGCGCTGGACATTGCACAGGTAAATCCCCGGCACGGCGTCTATATCGAAAACACTCCGATGTTCGTACAGGTCGCAGAGGGCTTGGGCATTCGAAGCGTTCTGCACACGGATTTCAAGTCCACGTGCGCGAAACTGGCTTCGCTTGGATTGCGGCAATGAGTTTTAACGTCATCGGCGGGGATCGGATTGCAGTCCTCGCCGTTCTCACCGCCGAAGAACTCGTGACAGCCGAGAGGGGTTGCCGGGTGCTTAGCCTTAGCTGAAAAAGAGGAGAATTGCACTATGGCGACAGGAACTTTTTCCCCGAATCTACTCCACAAGATGGATGCTTACTGGCGCGCCGCCAACTATTTGTCGGTCGGCCAGATTTATCTCTATGACAATCCGTTGCTGAAGCGTCCGCTGCGTCTGTCTGACGTCAAACCACTGGTGGTGGGACACTGGGGCACGACGCCGGGCCAGAACTTCATCTATGTGCATTTGAACCGGGTGATCAAGAAGTATGACCTGGATATGTTCTACATCGCCGGTCCCGGTCACGGCGGCCCGGCCATTGTGGGCAACGTTTACCTCGAAGGCACCTGGAGTGAGGTTTATCCGGATGTAACCCAGGACGAAGCGGGATTGAAAAAGCTGTTCAAGCAATTCTCGTTTCCCGGCGGGATTTCCAGCCACGTTGCGCCGACGACGCCCGGATCCATTCACGAAGGCGGCGAGCTGGGGTACTCGCTCAGCCATGCCTTCGGGGCCGCATTCGACAATCCCGATCTGGTCGTGGCCTGCGTCGTGGGCGATGGCGAGGCGGAAACCGGCCCCTTGGCGACCGCCTGGCAGTCCAACAAGCTGCTGAACCCGATTACCGACGGCGCCGTACTACCGATCTTGCATCTCAACGGCTACAAGATCAGTAATCCCACCGTGCTGGCCCGTATTGAGCACGAGGAATTGGAGCAATTCCTATGCGGCTGCGGCTGGACACCGCACTTCGTGGAGGGCGATGAGCCGGAGTCGATGCATCAACTGATGGCCGCTACCTTGGACCAGGCGATCGAGGAGATCCGACGCATCCAAGGCCGTGCGCGCAGCCGCAACGACACCATGCGGCCGCGCTGGCCCCTGATTGTGCTGCGATCACCCAAGGGCTGGACGGGACCGAAGGTCGTCGACGGTCTGCAAATCGAGGGTACCTTCCGGGCGCACCAGGTACCGTTGCTGGTGGATCCTGAGCATCCGCAGCATGTCGAGCAGCTCGAACATTGGATGAGGAGCTACAAGCCCGAAGAACTATTTAATGAACAGGGTCGGCTGAATCGTGAGTTGGCCGAGCTGGCGCCTAAAGGCGAGCGGCGGATGGGCGCCAATCCTCACGCCAACGGCGGTAGTTTGCTGCGCGACCTGCGCATGCCGGACTTCCGCCTCCATGCAGTGAATGTCCCTTCGCCGGGTGCCGTCAGCGGCCAGGATACGCTCGTCCTGGGTCAGTTCCTGCGGGACGTGGCCAAGCTGAATCAGGACCAGCGCAATTTCCGCATCTTCGGTCCCGATGAGACGGTCTCGAATCTCCTAGGCGCAGTGTTTGAAGTCACCAACCGTCAGTGGGACGCTCGGCAAGCAAAAAATGATGAATTCCTCGCGCCCGCCGGACAGGTGCTTGACTCGATGTTGAGCGAGCACCAGTGCGAGGGTTGGCTGGAAGGATACCTTTTGACCGGGCGGCACGGGCTGTTCAATAGCTATGAGGCCTTCATTCGCATCGTCGACTCGATGTTCAGCCAGCACGCCAAGTGGCTGAAGGTCACCTCGCAACTGCCCTGGCGGTGCAAGATCGCCTCGCTGAACTATCTGCTCGCCTCCCACGTCTGGCAGCAGGATCACAATGGCTTCACGCACCAGGACCCCGGCTTCCTCGACCACGTTATCAACAAGAAAGCCGACATCGTGCGCGTCTACCTGCCGCCCGACGCCAACTGCCTGCTATCGGTTTTCGATCACTGCCTTCGCAGCCGGCACTACGTCAACGTGGTGGTCGCGGGAAAACACGCACTGCCCCAATGGCTGAGCATGGATGCGGCGCTTGTGCATTGCACGGAAGGACTGGGCATTTGGACATGGGCCAGCAACGATCAAGGCGCCGAGCCGGACGTGGTCATGGCCTGTTGTGGAGACACGCCGACGCTGGAGATCTTGGCAGCCGTGTCTATCCTTCGCCAACATCTACCCGATCTGAAAATCCGGGTGATCAATGTCGTCGATCTGATGAAACTGCAGCCGAGCACCGAGCATCCGCACGGGCTGAGCGACACGGATTACGACTCACTCTTCACGACAGACAAGCACATCATCTTTGGCTTCCATGGATACCCCTGGTTAGTCCACCGCCTGACCTACCGGCGTACCAACCGCAACCTGCATGTCCGAGGCTACAAGGAAGAGGGCACGATCACGACCGCCTTTGACATCAGGGTGCAGAACGACCTGGATAGGTTCCACCTGGTCCAGGACGTGGTTGATCGGCTACCGCATTTGGGGACTCAAGGGGCCTACCTGAAGCAGTTGATGCAGGACAAGCTCATCGAGCACCAGCAGTACATCGACCGGTGCGGCCAAGACTTGCCGGAAATCCGCGACTGGAAATGGGGCAACAACCCCATGAATGCATGAATGCGCTTATCCGCCAACTCATGAAACGTGCCGCATAATCCGGCAAGTCACGCATTATGGAACCGACAGCCGGTGAGTCCAAAGCGGCGCCCCCTGCAAAGCCCGATCCGAAGGAGGAGCTGAAAACGCTGCCGATGCCAGAGCTCGAAAAGAGATTGGCGTCGTCGCCGAATGGGCTCACCCAAGCCGAGGCGACCAAACGGCTGACCCAGTACGGAGCGAATGAGATCACGGAAAAGAAGACCAATGCGCTGCTGAAATTCCTCTCTTATTTGTGGGGTCCCATCCCCTGGATGATCGAGGTCGCGGTGATTCTCTCGGGCGTCGTACAGCACTGGCCCGATTTCTGCATCATCCTGCTCTTGCTTTGTGCCAACGCCGTGGTTGGCTTTTGGGAGGAACGCCAGGCGGGCGACGCCATCGCCGCCCTCAAGGCGAAGCTCGCGATCAAGGCGCGCGTGAAACGGGATGGGATGTGGGTCAACCCGGCGGCGCGTGAGTTGGTACCGGGCGACGTCATCCGCCTGCGCCTGGGCGACATTGTGCCGGCGGATGCGCGCTTGCTCGCGGGCGATGCGGTAGAGGTGGACCAGTCCGCGCTGACGGGCGAGTCGTTGCCCGCCACGCGCAAATCCGACGAGGCG
>Ga0181532_10002393_pt1 | contig 17555 bp, 9 predicted proteins | sample PEATcosm2014_Bin_33_FD_119768 | JGI IMG/M metagenome (GOLD analysis project Ga0181532, IMG submission 119768) | Peatland microbial communities from MTU Mesocosm Facility, Houghton, MI, USA - PEATcosm2014_Bin11_30_metaG | ecosystem: Environmental > Terrestrial > Soil > Wetlands > Peat | place...
ATAACGGTGGTACTTACCTGGTGGCCGGACTCCCCGTCGCCGCGAGCAAGGTTCCCTACTACTCCGTCCACGGAATTGGTGTTCAGGCTAATTACATTCTCCCGGCGAAGAATTTCGTAGCCTTCTTCAAGTACTACGATGAATACCGCGCCCTCGCCCGTCCGAAAGGACGCACGTTCGTCTTCGGCTTTTCATGGACATTGAAGTTTCCAAGGACGCGGCCTCCGAAGAGTTGAAGTAATCTCGGGCTAGCTGGGGTGACTCAATACTGTTTCCGATGCCCACGCCACTTTTGCCAGTATCCTTCGTGTCCAGCGACGCTAGCCTGAACATTATTCGCGGGAGCTTCAGCCTGGCTCTAGGTGAGATCCAAGGGCCTGGAATCGCCGCTGCGAGCTACCGATGTCAGGGATCAATCCTTGTGCCTCCTGAATTTGTTTTTTATGTCAGGTGCGAACTCCCCGATGCTATTTATAACGATCCCCAGCCAAGCTTGCGTGAATACGCTCTGATATCCCTTCACCGCGATCGTGGGATTATTAGGATTCCAAGTCGCACCAATTGCTCCCGCTCCGAATGCCGCCGCAAATGGCATGATATTTGGTCGAATCGATTGTTCACTGCGTCTTGATATAAATGCCAGGCGTCGTATACGTCTGGCGAACATATAGCTTGAATCGCTCCCGACCGTTGAGCGCAACTCTAGGAGCTCCCTTTGGGATGTAGGCACCATATAGCCAGTTAACCGGAAGTTCTGTGTTTACGGAGGGCAACTCCGGCTGCACTGATGTTGAACTTTTCTCTTGCGCGAAGGCACTAGCCACGAGCAGCGGAAGCAAAACTCCGATTCGCATAGCCCCTCGCTTTGGCCGTTCTGCGTCACTGAAAATAACTGATCTTCGAACGGCGCGAGATGGTTTCGCAGCGTTTTGAAGCGGCACGCGGGAGTCTTAGCCGGCAACTGCGATGCAGCCGCTCCGATTCCTCCAACTTGCGAATCGCAATCATGCCGCTTTCGTACTTTTTTTCTTGTAGCCGTTGAATTCCTCGCCGGGCTTGATATTGGCGTACTGGGCGACGCTCTTTTCGTACGCGCCGACAATGCGGAACGCAACTCCGAGCATCCAGCCCATGTCGAGCCTGGTATTGAATAGGTTGTACCGCTCTCCGGGATCGCTGCCGAGGTCGAAGACCATCGGGAACTGCGGCTGCACGATCGGCTCAGCGATCCCCGCGCAGTGGCGAAAGATAACCTTGACCTGACGCCACTTTGCTGACATCAGCGAACCATCGGGCCCGAAGAACAACAGACTCTCGCGCCCGGTCGTCTTGCTCTCGCCAAGCAGAAACTTCGAGGCGTCGACCCCGTCCATCGGGCGGTCCGTAGGCACCTTGTCTGAGGCACCGGCCAAGGCCGCCAAGGTCTTATACCAATCGTGAGCCGAGAACATCTCCTCGGAGACCACCCCAGCTGGCACCTTTCCCGGACAGCGGACCATCGCTGGAACTCGCATCGATCCCTCCCAAGGAGGAGTCATGAAACCGCCCCGGAACGGACCGCTCGAACCACCTTCGGCGTTCGGGATGTCGATCAATCCGGCTCCGTTATCGCTGGAGAACACGATAATCGTGTTGTCTCCGATCCCCGCGCCGTCCACGCAGTCCACGATCTGTCCGACCCGGTGGTCCATCTCCGCAATCAGGTCCGCGTATGCTCCCAACCGCAAGGGATTGGTCTGGTCGAAATCGGGATGCACCTTCTCCGGCGGGTGGATATGCGAGAGCGCGATGTAGGTGAAAAATGGCTTTTCCCCACTCGCAACGCGCTTGATGTAGTCGGTCGCCTTTCCGACGATCAGTTCGTCCAGCAGCGGGCGCACCTCCAGATTCAAGTCGCGATCCGTTGTCGATTTCTGGCCCTTGGTGCCCTCCCAGAGCTTAGGCGTCTCGATCCCCAGTGCCTTGGCCAGCGCGTTGAATGTCGCGTACGAGGTCCAACCAGCCTCGTCAGCGCTGTTCTTGTAACCCCACCACTCGTCGAAGCCCTGATCAGTCGGCAACCGGCCCTCGGTATCACCAAGATGCCACTTCCCCCACAGCGATGTGGCGTAACCCGCGTCCGAAAGTAGTTCGGCGATGGTGTACTCCCAGGGCGCCAGACCGCCCTCGCCCTGACCGGGCAACGGCACCGTGTACGTACCACAACGTACCGACTGTCGGCCTGTCATGATTGCGGTGCGCGACGGCGTACATTGCGCCTCGACGGTGTAGTTCCTGAGGCGAATCCCTTCGCTGGCAAGCTTGTCAATGCGAGGGGTCGGAATGCTCCCGCCGTAGCACGAGAAGTCACCCCAGCCGACGTTGTCACACAAGATAAACACGATGTTGGGCTTCTTGGTTGTCACGGTTGATCTCCTTACCTGCTCGGACGCAGATTCCTGCAGCATTCATCTTCGTTAACGCGAAAGTGTTCACCACCCACTACCCGCCATCGGAATATCAGTTTCGTCTCGCGAGAAGCCAGGCAAAAAGCGGCATCAGGATGAACCAACTCAAGGTCCAGATCGTCAGGCCGCTCCACGACAATCCGGTCGCGACCAGGGCAGCGAGCGGATTGCTTAGATCGATGCGAGCGATTTTCTCGACGGACGGTTTCAGCTCCGGCCTCACCAAGTCGGCACGAATTGCGTAACGTAATGCAAAAAAGCTCAGGAGGCTTCCGATCAGAATACTGACGGACTGCAAGAGAAGAGTCGGGACGCCACCGGCGTACGTAGGATCGGCAACCAGCGCGTACATGAACAAACAGACGAAGAATAGGCTCGTAATCGATAGCGTCGCGAGTACGCCGTTCGACCTTGCCAGCAGGCTCAGAAAGATGTTCTTTCTGTACCAATAGTAGACAGTCATCAGGAGGCCGAATATCACTCGCGTGAGATTCGCCGGACTACTGGCGAGTAGACTCAACATCCCGTGTGGCAGCTGTACCCAGCGCCCATCCTGAAATGACGGTAGGAACTCGACGATTCTGAAGAAGATGAGCGCGAACACCACGTCGAGGAATATGCCTAAGCTTCTAAGCCTTCCGTCCGGCACGGTATCGTTTGCTTTCGACATTCGAAAACCTTAATACCCTCATCGCGCCTACAAACCGCCCCTCGTTTTCCGACCATCACGATCTCGATGCCCGCCTAGTCATGAGCCAGAGCTACAGCCTCCGCGGCAGTCTTTTTTTCAACCTCGGACAGTTGTGAGGGCCCGAGTTTGAAGGTCAGCTTGTTGATCGTGCCCGTGAACTTGAACGGCGGCTCGTAGCTATGATCGACGCCGGTGCGGGTATCGAGCCCGACGTCGAAGGTTTCATCTAGGGACATAAGCAGGGGAATCGTGTGCTTGATGGTCTTCTTGGCCAATTCCTTGCCGTCCACCGAGAGCACGCCGGTGCCGCCCTTGCCGGGGCCGGGACCGTCGTATTTGAAATCAAACTCAATGGTGTGTTTGCCGGGCTTGAGCTCCCGGCCAAACACGTCCTGGTCGACGAGGCCGCCGACGCCGCCCTCCCAGCGGAACCGCTCCAGGTCGAGCAGGTTGTAAACAAAGACCGGCTTGCCATGTTGCAGGAACAGGCCGTAGCCGCCGAAGCGTCCGCCAATGGTCACGATCATACCCTCCGCGCCGCCTTTGGGGACGGTGATCTCGGCTGTAATGGTGTAGTCCTTGTTTAAGATATCGGGAGCATTACCGACGGGTATGCCGGCCTTTGCACCGGTGTAGGTGAAGACGGTCTTTCCCGCGGTGGCGCTTGGTCGCGGTGTCACGATGCGCGGGAGGAGAGTGTTATCTAACGGCAAGACGTCGTATTTCGCGGCTTCCGTCAGAAACAATGCCTGAAGTTCCTTGAGCTTCTCCGGGTTCTTCTGCTTGAGGTCGTTGCTTTGGGAAAAGTCGTGGCTAAGATCGTAGAGTTCCCAAGCATAATCGTTGACGTCCGGCAGTTTGCCGGTTCCCAAAAGCCAGGGGGCGGCGAAGGGTGTGGTGCAAGCATACCAGCCGTCGTGATAGATGCCGCGGTTGCAGAACATCTCGAAATACTGCGTGGAGTGCGTTGAGGGCGCCTTCGCATTTGTCTCGTCAAAGGTATAAGCCATGCTCACGCCTTCAATCGGCTTTTGCGGGATGCCGTTAACCGTCTCGGGGGCGTGGATGCCGACAGCTTCGAGGATCGTCGGCACGATGTCGATGATGTGATGGAATTGCGAGCGGACGCCGCCTGCGCCCTTGATGTGGCCGGGCCACGACACGACCAGGCCTTGCCGCGTTCCGCCGAAATGCGACGCCACCTGCTTGGTCCACTTGAAGGGGGTATCAAAGGCCCACGACCATTGCACAGCCATGTGGGGATAGGTTTTCTCCGATCCCCAATCTTCGTAATGCATCATTTGCAACGGTTCCGGGAGGGTCAGAACGCCGTTGTAGGCAGTCATCTGGTTGAACGTGCCTTCTTCGGTGCCTTCGGCGCTGGTACCGTTGTCGCCGCAGATGTAAATGATGAGCGTGTCGTCGAGCTTGCCCATGTCCTCGACCTGCTGAATCACACGGCCAATCTCGTAGTCGGTATAGGCCACATAGGCGGCAAAGACCTCCGCCTGACGCGCATAGAGTTTCTTCTGAATCAGCGAGAGCGAATCCCACCGGGGCAGCTTGGCTCCGCCAAACTCTGGCTGTCCGTCCGGCCACGGGGTGAGTTGGGCATCCGCCGGAATCACACCCAGCCGCTTCTGGTTGGCGAAAATCTCCTCGCGCATCTTTTCGTAGCCCATGTCGAACTTGCCTTTGAACTTCTCAATCCATTCCTTCTTGGGCTGGTGCGGCGAATGCGTGCCGCCGGGCGCGTAATACAGGAAGAAGGGCGCGTCGGGCGCCGCTGCGTTCAGGTCGCCCAGGTATTTAATCGCCTCGTCCGCCAGGTCGGTGGTGAGGTTGTAGTCGGGACGCCCGATCCAGGGAAAGATTTGGGTATGATCCCTAAACAGATAAGGCGTCCATTGGTCGGTCTCGCCGCCCATGAACCCGTAGAAATAATCAAAACCCATTCCCGACGGCCATTGGTCGTAGGGCCCGGCAAGGCTGTATTGATAGGTGGGGGTATTATGGCTCTTTCCATACCACGAGGTGGCGTAGCCGTTATCGCGGAGGATTGCTCCGACACTGGCCTTCTCAGGGCTGATGACGGAATTGTAGCCGGGGTAACCCGTGGAGAGTTCGCCGATCACTCCGGACCCAACCGAGTGATGGTTCCGGCCGGTGATGAGCGCGGCGCGCGAGGGTGAGCACAGCGCAGTGGAATGGAAGTGGGTGTAGCGCAATCCCGCCTCGGCAATGCGGTCAACCGCGGGCGTGGGGATGATCCCGCCAAACGCGCTCGAAACACCGTAGCCCTGATCGTCAGTCATGATGAGCAGAACGTTCGGCGCACCTTTGGGCGGCACCACGCGCGGCGCCCACCAGGGAGTGGAATCCTTGGCGCTTTCCTTGATCACGCCACCGAATTTCGGGGGCGGCGGCGGAAGCTGCTTCCCGTCGAGGCTGGTCGTCGCGCTGGGCGAGCCTGGAATACCAGTTGTTTTTTGATCTCCCATCTCATCCTCCTTGGTGTTCTGACTCTTAGTGAGTGACATGAAAAAGCAATCGTGCATCCTTTGGGTTCTTTTCACTGAACATGCGCCGACTTCTTCGGCGATGTCTCTGTTTCCTGCGAGGATGTTCGCCTCAACTCGCGTTGTGAAAAATGAAGCATTCAGGTCAGGTGCGCAGAACGCACTGCTCCCGGTATCCGCCGGTTCTCGTTTGCATGCACTCCTTCAAGATGTTTCCCGCTTGGACCGTCGGATCGTAATTTTTGCGATTGTGCCGTGCGGCTGCCCTAGCCGCAACTGTCTAAATTGACAGTGCGACTGCTCTCGTTGGGCGCTCCCGCCTTGGCCGCGAAGAAGGCATCGTGGCCCCGTTCTAGAGATGGGTATCAGCGCAGAGCTTCATGGGAATACGTGGGTTCCTAATAGCACACTTGAGCCACTCCATGCGATCCAGCAATCATCACTGTTGAATGTGTGTAGTTTGAGGGGGAAATATCGCGACCGATGCCTATCAATTTTTGTGCCAGGAGCGTGACAAGCAATTTCGCATAAGGCGTAGCACGTGAACTGAGGTTGTCACGTTTGGGCACATGTCCCAGCTGGGCAAGGCCCTTCCGTCGCTTGAACACATCTCAACCTGCCAACGCATACGGTAGGGTCGCAAAACGTCGGCCGTCGAACGGCGCATTAGCCGGTGCCTATGTGTTCGCGGCGCTCGCGTCACGCGGGTTTGAGCGGCGTAAGAATCAAAACCTTCGGCTGCATCCGGATTCGTCGAGGTTAAACGCTCACACTTGATGCTTGCGGGCGATTCGTCTGAGCCTCTGGATTGTGCCCGGATCACGCGAGTGCTTTTTCGGAGGCCCGCCCTTGGTGGGCTGAGGGAACAGCACATGAGGACAGGGGCGTTCATCGAACAAGTCGGATTTCTGACCCACTGACCGCTAATCAGTTGTCCAGATGCAATGAGTGGGCTTCTTTGAGGTGTGCCATAAGTGTGCCGTGCGCTTCGATCCCATGTGCGCTAAAGCGCTTCTTTTCAATACCGGAGCAGATTGCTTCCGTGCGGGCTTGGTTGTGGGTAAGTGATTGACTCTTAAAGGTGCTGAAGCATGGAAGAACCGTTCCGACTCGCCTACTCTTAATCAGTAGGTTGTAGGTTCGATTCCTACCGCGCTCACCATCTAACCCTCTCGGTTAGTGGCGTTTAGAGATATTCGAGCAGAGTATGCCGCCAGATGCACGTTTCGGCATCACGAGAGAATCGCATGTGCGAGACCAGGCTGCGCCTTGACTTGTGAAGGCCCACGATCGAGACCAGGATATGAAGATGCGCGTTGAATTTCAGATCGGCCCCGAAGGTTTGACGGACCACCGAAACCATGACGCGCGCGCCGTATCTCTCAGCCCAGTCCTACAGAACCCCGCATAGTTGGATTTTCGGAGCAGCACAGGACCTCAGCGCCGAATGGATAGGCTTTGCTCCGTGAACGCTTCCAAGTCCGGGAACCCACCGTCGCGCCAAAGCCTCAATCGCATTCGGCCCTCTTCGACGGCTTGCAGCACCGCTTGCCTCTCGCTTGGGTTTGGCGAAGCCTTGCGCCAGAGCGGATCCAGCAGTTCCTGAAGCGGCAGGTTTGAATTTAGGACGGACTTATCGAGTACGGTCACGGCTGCGGCCGTGCCCATCGCGTAACGCACTGGGTTTAAGCCCTGCTGTAGGCCAGTGCGAACCGTCCCTACCAGTCGGTCGTCCCACTCCAACTTCCGTCCGGGATCTCGCCCGACGCGTTCCACCGTGTCGGCCAGATATGGGTTGAACATCCTCCACAGCAGATCTGTGGCATAGGCTCGGTAGCCTTCCGGTGTGAAAAGAGCATCCTTGCCCTGATGTCTCCGAATCAGCGCCGCACCGGACTCCTCGACGAATGCGGTCTCCAGAAACGTTCTCACTCCCGGAGCTTTCTCAAGGTCGGCGATTCGTTCTACGCCCAGCACCGCTCCGAGGTATGCACCCACGGCGTGGGTTGAGTTATGTCCGTAGAGCTTCGCCTCCTCAAAAGGCAACAGGTCCGGCTTCTCTTCGAACACTTCGATGCCGCGGTGGAAGCCGTGTTTTGCGAGTGCACTTCCAAAGGACATTCTTGAAACCAGAATTCGGTTGAAAGCCTCCACCAGAAACGCCCGGCCGTCGAATGGTGTGACAGTTTTCAGGTGGCGTTCTCGAATCTCGGACGGGTCTGTGACCACGCCGCTCATTTTCCCGATCACGGTGTTGAGAAATGTGACGCGACCATGGACTTGATCGTGCTCGCTCTGGGGAATCTCACTCAGTACTGCGGCTTCCAGGATCTCGGCCGCATGGTTGTGGTTTTCTGCCGCATAGACGACGGCCGGAGGGCCGCCCGCAACCGCCTTCCGCCTAAGCCCCTCGGCCAGAATCCGATGGATGCTGCCTGGAGAATCTGAGGCGTAGAACGCCACACTCGGCAGGGCGGTTGCAATTTCCGCGGCTTCAGCGACCGCCGCCACTAGAAACTTGCGGTCGGGCTGGTTCTTCGGGTTTGCGATCTGAGTTGGCCCGATCTCAACCGGTTCCACCCGGTCCCGGTACGCCACATTGACCGCGTATTGTCCCGCCGATTGCCGGAGTGCCTGCACCGCATTCGGCATGACTTCCGCGACAATGAGACGGCGAAAGTTTCCCGAGCGAAAGGCTTCGTAGAGGAAGAGGCCGGCTTGAATGGCGCCAAAGCCGAAACCCACGAAGGTTCGATTGCCAGAGAGGGACACTCAGATCTCGCTCGCTTGCAGGTAGGCGCATTCATCCGCCCCCGACCACGAATCCACGCTGTGAATGTCTTTGGTGCGCCGATGCGGGTAGACCACGGCTTTGCCGTCGATCTGCTGGGCCTTCACCAGTTCGAGCAGTTCAATGGCATGATCCAGATCGCCAATTCGGGTGATGTGCGCGCCGGCATCGATCTCTTCCGCTGCGATGAGTTCCAGCGTGCGCGCGATGTCCCACGGTGAGCCGCCGCTCGACCCGGTGACGTTGATCTCTTTGTAGTGAACCGCGCTGGCATCAATGCCCACGATGTCGTCGCCCTTTTTCAATCCGCCAAAAAGGTTGAGCACGGCGCCTCGCCCGACCAAATTCTGGGCACCTTCGATCGCTTTCTTCGATCCGACCGCAACGATGACGTCGTCTGCCCCAAAATGGTTTGTCAAGTCGTCGACTACCTTCTCAACGTGGGTGGTGGCAGCGTCGACCATGTGCATCGCGACTCCTGCTTTCGCCGCCCGGGCCTCGAAGAGCTGCCGGACAAGCCGGAGACGGGCCTCCAGAAAATCTGCCACCACAATAGCGCGCGGGCGATAGGCGAAGGCCAGATCGACGTGCATGCGCCCCATGGCACCCGCGCCGATGATCACCGTCACACCTCCCCGCTTCAGTCCCTTCACGGCTTCCCGTGCGGCCAGCGGACTACTCTGGGTCAAATGCATGTGGTGCTCATGGGCTGAGACAACGCAGGAGAGCGGCTCACTCATGGCGGCGTGGGCAAGTGGCACTTGTGACCCGGGAACCGGCAACAGGCATCCGGAATTCAGAACCTCTTCCGGGATAAGGATGTATTCTGCCAGATGACCCGCCAGGGTGTAGCCCACTGCCACCTTGCTCACTCCCTCGGCGGAATCGCGATACCGTTCTCGATGATTGATGGGCTCGTGATCCACGGCAGGCTGGACCACATAGCGCTCACCCAGCCGGTACTGGTCTCGCAGCGCCTCGCCCACTCGCACCACCGTTACCACGCCTTCGTCGCCAAGAATCACGGGAAAGCGGCCCACGTCCCAGCCGTACATCAGTTTGTGGTCCGGTCCTTGTTCGATGAGCTTGATCAGGGACGTGCAGATGCCGGCTGCTTCCACGCGCGCCAGCAACTGATGTGCGCTGGGACTTGGCACCGGAACCTTCCGGACCGCGAGGTGTTCAAACCCAACGCCGTCAAGGACCAGCGCTCGCATTTCGAGCGGGATGTTCTCTGTAATCTGATCTTCAGCTCTCATACGACAGGTTTCCTACGACGGAAACACCAACGCTGTAGGTTAAAATCATCCTCTAACCCCCAACCACTCCAAAACACAGAATCGACGCAAATGTATAGCAAGCGATCACAATTGTCAACCAATTTTGGCTGTTTATATTCGTATTGCAAACTATAATGTACTATTCTTCGAAACTCGATCCCCCTAGGAAACGACGCAAGGCCGATCGCGCCGACTTGGAATTACTCCGAGGGAAGGGCGGTGACGTGCGATCAACAACTGCTTCCCAGCGCTTGTTCTTGTGGAGAGGAACCTGCGGGCCGGCTCACTTCACCTCGGCCACCAGCACTTCAATTTTCGCGTCACGCAGCTCTTGGATGTACTTGGCGTCGGTTCCAGAATCCGTGACCAGCACATCGATGTCTGTTACAGGACCCACATAGGCAAAGGCCTGCTTGCCGAACTTGCTGTTGTCCGCCAGGCCGATGCGGGTTTTGGCTGCTTTGGCGATCATCTTCTTTACCTGCGCCTCCGCTTGTCTTGAAGTCGAGATGCCGTACGCGGGGTCAATCGCGCTGATTCCAATAACGGCTTTATCCAAGCGTATTTCGGACAAGGCACGGTGGGCCCATTCTCCTGACAGGTAGAAGGTGTCCTTCTGCAGGTCGCCGCCGGTACACAATACGCTAACGCCAGAGCTTCGTTGGAGCTCGCAAACGATGGTTGGAGAGTTGGTCACGACGGTGAGCCGGTTGCGCTGGGTCAGTTGGCGGGCTAATTCGAAAACGGTCGTGCTATTTTCCAGGAAAACTGTGTCCCCATCCAGGATCAGGCGTTCGGCCTGGCGCGCGATGGCTTCCTTCTCTTCGCTGTGGCTGCGCAGCAGCGTCTCGTAGGCGGGCTGAAAGTTCGTGCTCGACATCCGCGATATAGCGCCGCCGTGGGAGCGGACCAACACTCCCTGCGCTTCCAGCGCCGCCAAGTCCCGGCGGATGGTCACCGCCGTCACGTCGAGTTTTTCGCAGAGCTCGGAAGCTGTGATCGTCCGCCGCATGGATAGAATTTCACGGATGCGAAACCTTCGTTCTTCAGCAAGCATGACGAGTGAGTTTGCTCCTATCAGACAAAAGTGAACAACTGCGCTCGCGGCCGGTCACTGTCCTATTCTTCGTTTTTCCCGTAGAAACTTTTGCGTTCCAGCAGCGACCAGCGAAACGCCATTAGACGACAAATTCGTGTGTTTGTGAAGCGGTTCTCCTAGGCGCACATGTGTCGCGCACTATCGATCATCAGCGAGCTACAATAGTTTATATTCGATCACAAAAGCACTAAACTCGACGACAGGGGCGGTTCTCCGCCTGGCCTCGGCGCGAAGGGCGGTGGTGGAAAAATGTCCCATAGCAATCCAGGTGCTCGGTGGGAGCCCTCATGCCTCGGACTTTTGGGACGCCGAGATCCTCTCCCACGGCGGAGGAATTCTGACGGAGGCCATCCCCGCCGCCGCGGCTGCCTTAATGCCCATCTCCGTGTCTTCAAAAACGAGACAGGCTTTCGGCGTCACTCCGAGTTTGGCGGCTGCAAGCAGAAAGGCTTCTGGGTCCGGCTTGCTCTTCGTGTAGTCTTCGGCGCAGACCAATGTGTCGAATTTATCGAGGAGGTTCAGCGTCGCAAGAGACGTCGTCACCGATTTCCTGGTGCTTCCCGAAACGACAGCAAATGGAATCCGCCCGTGCTGGGCGTGGATATGCTCCACAACTTCAGGAACAGCCTTGAGCTGCGGGAGTAGCTCGAAATAGAACTCTTCCCTTCGGTGGGACACGATCCCCACCGGCATGTTCAGCCCGTGTCTTTCATTTAGCGTGGATATGATCTCAGCGATGGGCATGCCGCCCCACGCGTAGAAGAGCTTCTCATCAAACTCGCAATTCCATTCACCAAGCGCCTTCTTCCAGGCAACGTAGTGGAGCGGCATGGAATCGGCAATTGTGCCGTCGCAATCGAATAAGTACGCCCTAAACGGGCCAGGCGGCAATTTCAGCTTCATGCGGCTGCAGCGGGTTTCAGAAGATTGTTCATCATGTCGGGACTATAAGAACTCTTCCGGCATAACTTGTCCAGAGCACAGTGTCCGAAAGATGCGCTCGGCGCCCTGAGTCACTTGGGGTTGGCCCGATCACATGTCCTGGAGGCCGGAATGAGGATACCAACGATTGCCATCTAATGACGAAGCGTAGCATATTCTGCTATGTGATCGTTTGCAGCTTGCAATTTTCGGCGACTATGCCTGCCAATGGGCAGTGAAAAAAACGCGGACCCGCTCCAGGACGCAGACAGGGCAGTTCGAGCAGAAGTTGGGGCTGCCTCAACCGAAATCGGGATACGCCGACTCTCCGAAGCGTCGAGCTGTCAGAGAACTCGGCAGTGGCTGCATTCAAATTCAGCCACTGCCAGAGAATTCCTGCGGCGATCAGAAGTTGATCTTGATCGCAGCCTGTCCGATTCGTGCAGGTTGCGCCGCCGTCACCAAACCGAAGAGGCCATTGATGTCGCCACTCGGAGTAACGAATTGCGCGTGGTTGAACAGGTTGAAGAATTCCATACGAAAATCGATCCCAACCCGTTCGGAGACGCGAGTTGTTTTGATAAGTGCAATGTCGGTATTGTTCAGACCCGGACCGTGCAGGAACCGCCGTCTTGCGTTCCCCGCAGTGCCGATGGCCGGCTCAGAGAAGGGTGTGGTATCGAAGTATTGCCCCCCATGCTCCCTCGGATTGAAGATTTTGACGGGAGCGCCATTGTAATTGGGCAGGTCGACTGCGTTGAAACCCAGAATACCGAACAGGTCGCAGCCACACAGCGAAGTGTCGTAGGCATTGCTGGAATCGGTGAAAGTGATGGGCACGCCAGTGGTAAACCTCGTGGTCCCAGCGATCTGCCAGCCGCCCAGCGCTTTTGCGGCGACGCCGCTTTGGTGCGGAAGCAAGCGAGTGAAGGGCAGGTCGTAAGAATAACTGGCGACAAAATTGTGGGTAATGTCAAACTGCGAGAGTCCCTTGCTTAACTTGATGTTATAGGGGTTGGTCAGGTCGTAGAATCCAGAGCCGTAATCCATCGCCTTGCCAAAAGTGTATGCGGCCAGGAAATGAAATGCTCCAACGCTTCTGTTTAAGCTGACTTGCAGTGAGTTGTAGCTGGATGTGCCGATGGTTGACTCGTAGGAATTGTCTCCGAAGTCCAGCAAGCCCTGACTTAAGTACTTACCCGACGTGACGGAATATTGCCGGGTACCGTTAAAGGTCTGGCCGTCGATCGAGTAAATCGAATCCTCTCCGGCAGGGCCGCAACCACCATTGGGCTGACCGGCAGCAACATACAGGGCTTTGATTTGCTGGCAGAGTTGCGGATTGCCCAGGTTGTTCGCCATTTGCTGGTACAAATGCCTGCCCATGGTTCCGACATATCCCACGCTAAAGATCGTCGAACGCCACAGTTCTCTTTGCCATGTAAGGTGGTAGTTGATGGAGTAGGGGAGCTTGTTATGCGTGTTAAAGGCGGGTGAGAAGGCGATCGGTTGGAAGGGCGCGAAATTCGTGTCTGCTCCGGTTGGCGGTACCCAAGGGAAGGGTTGGAGGTTATTCGCCCCGGTACTGTAATTCGTATAGGGCTGTTCGAAGTAGGGGTGGGAAGCTCCATTCACGAACAGACCAAACGGCGCGTCTCCCATCGCGAAGGCTTGCCCGCTGGTATCGAAATCGGTGTAGAAGATACCAGCGCCCGCGCGAATGCTGGTCTGGCCCGTGCCTCCGAGAATCGTCCTCAACAATCCGCCCGAAGCGGAAGGAGCATAAGCCAAGCCAAAGCGTGGAGCGAAGTTATTCCAGCGCGTAGGGGCTAGCGTCTTCGGTATGCCTTTGTCGCCGGGGAAAAGCCATCCGGTCGGCGAATTGGCGTAGACCGTCGACTGTTGACCAGGAACGAAAGCCTGGATCCTGCCTTTGGTATCGTACCAGGGCTCACTGACTTCCCAGCGGAGCCCGTAATTGAGGGTTAGATTTGGACTCAGGCGGAAACTGTCCTGGGCGAACAGATCCGTGTTCTTGCTGCGCGCGTCAAGCGACTGTGCGCTGCTCTGGGTAAAACCAGAGGGAATGCCCAGCAGGTAATCGACGAACTGGTTTCCGCTCTGGCCTCCATCAATAGTAAACACTCCATTCGGATCCGGCCCACCTCGACGGGCCCATTCGGCATAACCGAATGCGCCGCCGAACTTGAACGTGTGACGACCCCAAGTCTTCGAAAAGGCATCGGAGAATTGGAAGGCGGTTTGGTAATTGCCGTCCTGGATAGCCGCTCCCAGGCTCAAACCCGAACTGAAGCTCATCAGCGGGACGCCCTCAATCGCGGGCCGCGATGGGATGATGCCCTGGCCTCCCTCGACGAATCCGAAGGAACTCACTTTCCCCAACCCTCCAGTCGCGTAGTTGCCGGGATTCTTGGAACGAGTGGCGTTGATGCGGAATTCATTCACCATGTTCGGGCCGATCAGCAGCGTGTTGCTAAAATTGCCCTGCTGCGCCCGGAAGGGCCGGGTATAAGGGAAGTTGGGGTTGCCGTTGAGACCCGGATTATCTTGTGAGGAATTAGTGAAGTTGTAGTACCAGGTCCAGTTTCCCGTGCTTTTGGTGTTCAAGTCGATCCGGGCACCAAACTTGTTTTCAACGGTCGTCGTCAGAAACCCGTTCTCGGTGAAAAGATCCGAGCCACTATTTGGGCTGGGAACGAACTTCAGGGTGCCAAGCGCAGCCGGAGACCACGCAATCTGCGGAATCATCGCACCGGGGAATACGCACTCCGCAGTTGTGGTACAGGAAGGTGAGTATAAGGCCTCTCCGGCGGTTACGGCGTATCCCAAACGTGTGGTCAGGACGGATGCAAAATCTCCCGGGTCTCCACTCCCCGGCACCGTGCCGGTCAAGCTACTGGCTTGGTCGGAAAAATTCCCGCTGCGCTCCGGCGTGCTCATGACTCCGACCTCCGATCCGGGAATCGCGTGTGCCGTATGCGTACCCTGGTAGTCACCGAAGAAGAACAGCCGGTTCTTGATGATGGGTCCGCCGATCACGCCTCCGAATTGATTCTGGCGGAAAACACTGACGGGGTTACCCGCATTGAAATAGTCATTCGCGTCCAGGGCAGTATTGCGCAGGAACTCGAATCCCGTGCCATGAATGGCATTACTTCCGGACTTGGTGATCACGTTGACCAGTGCGCCGGAAAAGTGGCCATACTCTGCGTCGAAAGAATTGGTCAATAGCCGAAACTCCTGAATGGAGTCGAGCACTGGAATGATGTTCGCGCCATTGCCCGATGTGTCCTCGACACTTCCGCCGTTCACCATGAATCCGTTGGCATTTTCGCGCTGGCCGTTTACGGAGACGTTCCCTGCGTCGCTTGAGTTGGAGCCGCTGCCGTTGGCGTAACCGCTGGGTTCATTTGCGGTGGCACTGATGGGCGAGACTCCCGCTTGCAGCCCCAACAGATCGATATAGCTTCGGCCATTCAGCGGCATGGATAGAATCTTTTTATCTTCGATCACCTCTCCCAGTTGTGTAACCGACGTCTCGACTTGCACGGTATTGGCTTCGACCGTCAATTGCTCTGACGCCTTGCCGACTTGAAGCGTGAAATCAACCCGCAGTCTCTGGTTCACCAGTAATCGAATCCCGGTCTGCTCGGCTTTGCGAAAACCGGCCATCTCCGCCGTCACTGCATATCCCTCTCCAATCGGGACCTCGAGAAACTCATAGGTTCCGTCTTTCGCGGTGGTGGTTTGACGCGCGAACCCGTTCCCGGAGTTGGTCAGTGAGACGGTCACACCCGCCACCACAGCACCGGAAGCGTCAGCTACTGTGCCGACAACGGCGCCGTTGACATCCGCCCGAGCAGAAATTGTGCAGAGAAAGAGAAGAATCAGACCAAAAATAGAGAGCCTGCAAAATGGACAGACGGTGGATCGTTTCATGGCCCCTCCAGAACGTCTATATGAACACAACGTACCAGTATCCATGAATGTTATGATCTGTCAAGCTCATAATTATCGCCTAAAATATATGATTGACCATATTCTGTGTTAGTTTTGAACAATTAAGCTGGCCGAGCGGAGCATGCCAATACGCCAGCAACCGTGCTGGCAATCATACTTCTTATTTGCGCTCTTGACGCTTGCGGTGGAACGGGGGCTGACCTTCCAAGGCGGTCTGGAGCCAATCCTGGCAGAACCTTGAAATTTTCTTGAATCACGCGAACCCCAGCTTGGTGTTCCGCTGTTCTCTTCGCTGGCCTATTTTTCAACCGAGAATTTGTACACGGTTCGCGACCGGTAAACTTGTCCCGGCCTGAGAATGGTGGAAGGGAACTCAGGATGGTTGGGCGAATCGGGAAAGTGCTGGGTCTCCAGGGCGAATCCATAACGCTGCTTGTAGGCGCGTCCCTGCTTGCCCGTGAGGATGCCATCCAGGAAGTTGCCGGAATAGAACTGCACCCCCGGCTCGGTCGTGTAAACCTCCATCACTCGTCCGGTTTCCGGCTCATGCACCCGCGCCGCCAACTCAGGGCCGGGACCGGTTCGAGGGATCACGAAATTGTGATCGTATCCATGTCCCAAGATCAGCTGTTCATCACTCTCGTTGATGCGCGCACCTATGGTTGAGGACTTAGTGAAGTCCAGCGGAGTGTTCTTGACGGAGCGAAGTTCACCCGTGGGAATGAGAGCTTTGTTCACCGGAGTGAAGCGGTCGGCATTGAGTGTGAGTTCGTGCCCAAGAATATCGCCCCGGCCTTCTCCCGCCAGATTGAAGTACGTGTGTTGCGTGAAGTTAACGGGCGTGGCTTTGTCGGTCGTGGCTTCGTAGTCAAAAATGAGCTCGTCTTGAGCGGTAAGAGTGTATGTCACCTTGACCTTCAAATTTCCCGGGTAGCCTTCTTCTCCATCTTTGCTGGTATAGGTGAAGATCAGCCCCATGCTCTTGGAATTATTGAAGGGCTCAGCTTTCCAGACGGCTTTGTCGAATCCCTTGTTCCCGCCGTGAAGGGAATTTAGGCCATCGTTGGCAGCGAGTGAATGCTGCACTCCGTCCAGCGAGAACCGAGCCTTGGCGATACGATTCGCATAACGGCCAATGATGGCGCCAAAGTAGGGCTCGTTGTCGAGGTATCCCTGAAGCTTGTCAAAGCCCAGAACAACATCGTCCATTCGGCCGCACTGATCAGGCACACGCAAGGAGACGATGATGCCACCGTAGTTTGTGGCGCGCACTTCGAGACCATGCGCATTGGTCAGGGTGTAGAGTTCCGCGGAATTACCTTTTACGGCGCCGAAAGTTTCCTGCTTCATGGACTGGGGCCTGGTGTTCAGCGTCCTCGTGTTCTCCGTCCTGGTGTTCTGCGTCCTGGTGTTCTGCGTCCTGGTGTTCTGGTCGACGAGAAGAACGCCAATCAAGGCCTTCCAAATTTCCCTTCACCTTCGTCCACCGCATTGGGATGTGCCGCCTCGTTACCCGCAATGGAGTGTCGCTCCGAGCCCGAATCAGACCACGGGACTTCCTTGATCGATGTCATTGTCCTGTAGGCGGACAGCAGTTTCGGATTCATCCCCGTGGTCGTGATCCACATGTCGAAATCGCCAAGGGCTCCGTACGTGACGTGACTATGAGATCCAGCCTTGCTGTGATCAGCGAGCAGGAACCGGCGAGTCGCACGCTTGAGCATCACCTGGGTCAGTCGCGCGACTTCGGGCGCCTGCACCAGGCATCGTCCCGCGTCATCGATGGCGTCCGCGCCCACGAATACCGCATCGAAATACAGCATTTC
>Ga0181532_10002394_pt1 | contig 17546 bp, 10 predicted proteins | sample PEATcosm2014_Bin_33_FD_119768 | JGI IMG/M metagenome (GOLD analysis project Ga0181532, IMG submission 119768) | Peatland microbial communities from MTU Mesocosm Facility, Houghton, MI, USA - PEATcosm2014_Bin11_30_metaG | ecosystem: Environmental > Terrestrial > Soil > Wetlands > Peat | place...
CGCGCGGCGCGCCTGCCAGCAGCAGGTAGAGGCTGCCGCAGAAGAGCAGCACGCCGGCGAGCACGAGCCAGCCAGCCACGTGCAGCAGCGGGCGCCGCAATCGATCGGACAGCAGTCCCAGTCCCAGAAGCCCCAGCGAGTGAATGAACTGATAGAGCACGGCGGTCTGCAGCACCTCGAATCGATCGGCGGTCAGATGCGGCTTGAGCGCATGCGCGCCCACGGCGCCGATGACCGTGGCCAGCGCCAGCAGCACTGCTGCGAGCATACAGAAGCGACGGCCCGTCGGCTCCATCGCTTCAGGGCAAGCGACGAGGCGACTTGCCCGGGCGCGCTGAGGTGCCGTGGAGCGGCGGCGCGGCGCGGGTCGCCGGCCTGGCTCGCAACGGCGGAGTTTGCGGCAAGCCGGTGTGCTGCGTGCGGAAAGGCGCGCGGCGGCCCTCGCTGCGCTCGCCGGTGCCCGCCGGCTGGAAGGCGGGAATCAGCTGATGACGACCGCTGCCGATCAGCTCACCGCGTCCCATGTGCCGCAGCGCCTCGCGCAGCAGCGGCCAATTGTTGGGATCGTGGTAGCGCAGGAAAGCCTTGTGCAGGCGGCGCACGCGCAGCCCCTTCGGAATCCTGACCTCCTCGCTGGTGCGGCTGATGCGCCTGAGCGGATTCTTGCCGCTGTGGTACATCGCCGTGGCGCTCGCCATCGGCGAGGGCAGGAAGGCCTGGACCTGATCGGCGCGAAAGCCGTTGCGCTTGAGCCAGAGCGCGAGCTCGAGCATGTCCTCGTCGGAGGTTCCCGGATGGGCCGCGATGAAATAGGGGATCAGGTATTGCTGCTTGCCGGCCTCCTTTGAATAGCGATCGAACAGCTCCTTGAAGCGATGGTAGGTGTCGACGCCGGGCTTCATCATCTTCGACAGTGGCCCCTCGCGCAGGTGCTCGGGAGCGATCTTCAGATACCCGCCGACGTGGTGCTGTGCGAGCTCGCGCACGTACTCGGGCGATTCGATGGCGAGGTCGTAGCGAACTCCGGACGCAACCAGCACCTTCTTGACGCCCGGCAGCGCGCGCGCCTTGCGATACAGCTCGATCAGCGGCGTGTGATTGGTATCGAGATTGCTGCAGATGCCGGGGTAGACGCAGGAGGGCCGACGGCACGCGCTCTCGATCTCACGGCTCTTGCATGCGAGCCGGTACATGTTCGCGGTGGGACCGCCCAGATCGGAGATCACGCCCGTAAAGCCGGGCACCTCGTCGCGGATCTTCTCGATCTCGCCGAGCACGGATCCCTCCGAGCGGCTCTGGATGATGCGTCCCTCGTGCTCGGTGATCGAGCAGAAGGTGCAGCCGCCAAAACATCCGCGCTGGATCGAGACCGAGAAGCGGATCATCTTGTACGCGGGAATCGTGGCAGCGCCATAGCTCGGATGCGGGCGTCGCCGGTACGGCCGCTCGTAAATCCAATCCATCTCGGCGGTCGTCAGCGGAATCGGCGGTGGATTGAGCCACACCTGCTGCGCGCCGTGGCGCTGCACCAGCGCCCGGGCGTTCCCGGGATTGGACTCCAGGTGCAGGATGCGCGAGGCGTGCGCGTAGAGGATTTTATCCCCGACCACCTGCTCATAGTCCGGCAGCCGGATGACGCTGCGCTCGCGATCCGCACCGCGCACGCGGCGCATGAAGCGCACGACGGTCTCGCCCGGCGCTGCGTCGGGGCTCGCTGCACGCGGCGATCCAGGCGCCGTCGTCGGCGCGCTCTGCGTCATCGCATAGGGATCCTGCGGCGCGTTCAACGGACCTGGCGCGTCGAGATGCGTCGAGTCGATCTCGATCCAGTCACCGCTCGGGCTTCCGTGCGCGAACGCGGTGCCACGGATGTCACGCAGCGCGCCGATCGGTTCGCCCGCATCCATCCGGCGCGCGATCTCGCAGATCTGCCGCTCGCCATTGCCGAACACCAGCAGGTCGGCCTTGGCATCGAGCAGGATCGAGCGCCGCACCTTCTCGGACCAATAATCGAAGTGCGCGATGCGGCGCAGTGAGGCCTCGATGCCACCGATCACGATCGGCGACCCGCGGTAAGCCTCGCGCGCACGCTGCGCGTAGACGATCACCGAGCGGTCGGGCCGTTTGCCGCCTTGACCGCCCGGCGTGTAGGCATCATCGCTCCGCACGCGCTTGTCGGCCGTGTAGCGGTTGACCATCGAGTCCATGTTGCCCGCGGTGATGCCGAAGAACAGTCGCGGTGGGCCGAGCGCGCGGAAGGCATCCGCGCTGTGCCAGTCCGGTTGCGCGATGATGCCCACGCGCAGGCCATGCGCCTCGAGTACGCGCCCGATCAGCGCCGCGCCGAAGCTCGGATGATCGACGTAGGCATCGCCGGTGATCAGGATGACATCGCATTGCTGCCAGCCGAGCGCCTCCATCTCCTGGCGGCTCATCGGTAGGAACGGCGCGGGTGCGAGCACGGGTGTGCGCTGCGCATCGGATTGAGAGCGCGGTTCGAAGGTGCGTAAATCGGGGGCGGGCAGCATGCCTCCCTATTATAGAGGTCCTGTCAAGGGCGTGCCGTCGGTCCGATTGCCGTAAAATAAGTCACATCATGAGCCGCAGCGCGCATGACGCGATCGTCGTGCGCGGCGCGCGTCAGAACAACCTTCGCAATCTCGACCTCGACATCCCGCTCAACGAGCTGGTGGTGGTCACCGGCGTGTCCGGCTCCGGCAAGTCCTCGCTGGTATTCGACACGCTCTACGCCGAGGGCCAGCGCCGCTATGTCGAGACCTTCTCGCCCTACGCGCGGCAGTTCCTGGATCGCATGGACAAGCCCCAGGTCGATCGCATCGAGCACATTCCGCCGGCCATTGCGATCGATCAGGTCAACCCGGTTCGCACTTCGCGCTCGACCGTCGGCACGATGACCGAGCTCAACGACCATCTGAAGCTGCTGTACGCGCGGGCCGCGCGTCTCTATTGCCGGCGCTGCGGCCGAGCCGTGCGGCGCGACAACGCGCAGAGCATCGCCGATGCGCTGGCGGCGGCACAGCCCGAGCTGGGCAAATCCCTGCTGCTGATCTGCTTTCCGGTGCCGCTGCCGCCGAAGATGAAGCTCGCGGAATTGCGGGCCGAGCTCGAGAAGCTGGGCTATGTGCGAATTCACGCCCAGGAACCGAAGCTGCTGACGGTGATCCAGGACCGGCTGCGGCTCGAGGTGGCCGATCGCAGCCGCCTGGTCGAGGCGCTCGAAGCCGCACTGCGATCCGGTCACGGCCGCGTGAGCGTGCATGTGCAGGGCAGCGACGGTGGCGACGCGCGCGTGCTGCGCTTCTCGAGCGACCTGCACTGCGCCGATTGCGACCTGCACTACCAGGACGCCACGCAGGGGCTGTTCTCGTTCAATTCGCCGATCGGCGCCTGCGAGACCTGCCGCGGCTTCGGCCGTGTGATCGGCATCGACTACGGACTGGTCGTTCCCGATCCGTCCAAGTCGCTGGCCGACGGCGCCGTGCGCCCGTGGCAGACCCCCTCCTACAAAGAGTGTCAGGACGATCTGCTGCGCTTCGCGCGCAAGCGCGGCATCGCGGTGGATGTTGCGTGGCGGGATTTGCCGACCGCGGCCCGGCAATGGGTCATCGACGGTGAGGGGCCCTGGAATAGGAAGGTCTGGTACGGCGCCAGGCGCTTCTTCGACTGGCTCGAGAGCCGCGCCTACAAGATGCACATCCGCGTGCTGCTTTCGAAGTATCGCAGCTACACGCTCTGCGCGGCATGCAATGGCGCGCGGCTCAAGCCCGATGCACTGCTGTGGCGACTCGGCGCGAGTGCGACGCCCGATCAGCTCGAATTGCCGGCCATGGCGCCGCCGGGCCTGACGATCGACGCCGTCATGCAGCTGCCGATCGATCGCTGCCGCGCCTTCTTCGAGCAGCTGGTGCTGCCGGCACCGCTGGACCAGGCTGCGGAGCTGCTGCTCTCGGAGCTGCGCACGCGTCTGCGATTCCTGAGCGATGTGGGTCTCGGCTATCTGACGCTCGATCGCCAGTCGCGCACGCTGTCGGGCGGGGAGGTGCAGCGCATCAATCTGACCACCGCGCTCGGCACCTCGCTCGTCAACACGCTGTTCGTGCTCGATGAGCCCTCGATCGGGCTGCACTCGCGCGACATGCAGCGCGTGGTCGCGGTCATGAAGCGCCTGCGCGATGCGGGCAATACGCTGCTGGTGGTCGAACATGACCCGCAGATCATGCTCGAGGCCGACCGCATTCTGGATCTGGGTCCCGGGGCCGGCGAGCACGGCGGCCGCATCGTCTGCTACGGCACTCCGGCCGAAGTCATGGCGCATCCGGAATCGGCCACCGGCGCCTGGCTCGCGGGCCGGCGCCACTTGCCGCCGCTGCGCGCGCGCGCCGCAGCCGACGGCGCGCCGAGCAATCCCGCCGCTCGCATCGCGCTCTACGGGGCCGGCGAGCACAATCTCAAGCGCCTCGACGTGGAGATTCCGCTGCGGCGGCTGGTGTGCCTGACCGGCGTTTCGGGATCGGGAAAATCCACCTTGGTGCAGAACGTGCTCTATCCGGCCCTGCAGAAAGCGCACGGCAAACCGAGCGACACGCCCGGCGCGTTCGAGCGCCTCGAGGGCGCGGAGCTGATCGATGCGGTCGTAATGATCGATCAGGCGCCGATCGGGCGCACGACACGCTCCAATCCCGCCAGCTATGTCGGCGCCTTCGATGAGATTCGCTCGCGCTTCGCGGCCGAACCGGAATCGCGGCTGCGCCGCTATACGGCCGGCACGTTCAGTTTCAACTCCGGTACCGGACGCTGCCCGGCCTGTGGCGGCAACGGCTTCGAGCACATCGAGATGCAGTTTCTGTCGGATGTGTATCTGCGCTGCGGTGAGTGCAACGGCCGCCGCTACCGCGCCGAGACGCTGCAGATCCGGCTCACCGGTGCGACCGGGGCACGCGCCAATATCGCCGAGGTGCTCGAGATGACGGCCACCGAGGCGCTGGCGTTCTTCGCCGACGCGCCGGCGGTCTGTGCGCGGCTGCAGCCGCTCGTGAACGTGGGACTCGACTACGTGCGCTTGGGGCAGCCGGTGCCCACGCTGAGCGGCGGCGAGGCGCAGCGGCTCAAGCTGGCGGGCCACCTGGCCGAGGCGGCGCTCGGCACCGCGCCGCGCGCGCGCGGCAAGACGCGCTCGCCCGCGCCCACCGCGGCCGGCCGCGGCAAGCTTCTGATATTCGATGAGCCCACGACGGGCCTGCACTTCGAGGATATTGCGCGCCTCGTGCATGCGTTCGGCCTGCTGCTCGAGGCCGGCCACTCGCTGCTCGTGATCGAGCACAACCTGGACGTGATCCGCTCAGCGGACTGGATCATCGATCTCGGACCCGAAGGCGGCGAGTACGGCGGCGAGCTCATCGCCACCGGCACTCCCGAGCAGCTGCAGCGCGCCGCGCGTGGAGGCCAGAGCCGCTCGCACACCGCACGCGCGCTGCTCGAGTACGCCGCGGCCACGAGTGCGGCCGCCACGGCGCGCGTGGCCGAGCCCGCCCCGGCCGAACGCTATGCCGCGGCCAGAGCGCCGGACACGGCGGCCGGCAGCGTCGAGAGCGGCGAGGGACAGGTGATCGTGCGCGGGGCGCGCGAGCACAATCTCAAGGACGTCGACGTCGAGATACCGCGCGGGCGCTTCAGCGTGATCACGGGCGTTTCGGGCTCCGGCAAGTCCACGCTGGCGTTCGACATCCTCTTCAACGAGGGCCAGCGCCGCTATCTCGAATCGCTCAACGCCTACGCGCGGCAGTTCGTGCAGCCGGCCGCACGGCCCGATCTCGACGCCATCCACGGCATTCCACCCACGGTCGCGATCGAGCAGCGTGCGAGCCGCGGCGGCCTCAAGAGCACGGTCGCGACGCTGACCGAGATCTACCATTTTCTGCGCCTGATCTATGTGCGCCTCGGCACGCAATTCTGCCCGGACTGCGAAGTGGCCATTGCGCCGCAGAGCCCGGAGGCCATCGTCGCCACGCTGCTGCGTGAGTTTCGCGGCCAGCGCGTGCAGCTGCTGGCGCCGCTGATCGCTCACCGCAAGGGCCACTACCGCGAGCTCGCACGCTGGTCGGCCGCGCGCGGGGACAAGCGGCTGCGCGTGGACGGCAAGTGGGTGCCGACCGATCCCTTCCCGAGTCTCAAGCGCTTCGTCGAACACGATATCGAGCTGCCCGTCGCCGAGGCGCTGTGCGCGCCGCGCGAGGAGGCCGCGTTGCGGGAGGCGGTCGATCGTGCGCTCGAGCTCGGTAAGGGTGTGCTGCACGCACTGCCGCCCTTCGGCGCGGCGCAGGTCTTCAGCGCGCGCCGTGCGTGCCCATCCTGCGGACGCGGCTTTCCCGAACCCGATCCGCGGCTGCTCTCGTTCAACTCGAGCCAGGGCTGGTGCCCGAGCTGTTTCGGCACCGGCGTACGCAGCGAGCAATTCGAGGCTGAGCAGACCGGCGAGGAATCGCAGTGGCTCGAGCGACCCTCCGGGGGCGATGAATCCGCTCCGCCCTGCCCGAGCTGTCACGGCGCGCGGCTGAATCCGACCGCGCAGCACCTGAAGTTTCGCGAGCGCTCGATCGCCGAGCTCACGGCTCAGCCCGTCAAGGCGCTGCGCTCCTTCTTTGGGTCCCTGAAGCTGCCGGCGCGCGAGGCGGCCATCGCGCGCGATGCGCTGGCCGAAATCCGCTCGCGCCTCGAGTTCCTGGATCGCGTGGGCCTCGGCTACCTTGCCCTCGATCGCTCGGCGCCGAGTCTCTCGGGCGGTGAGGCGCAACGCATCCGGCTCGCGGCCCAGCTCGGCTCGAACCTTCAGGGCGTGTGCTACGTGCTGGATGAGCCGACCATCGGCTTGCACCCGCGTGACAATGCCGTGTTGCTCGATGCGCTCTCGATGCTTTCGGCGGCCGGCAACACCCTGGTCGTGGTCGAGCACGATGAGGACACGATCCGGCGCGCGGATCACATCATCGACTTAGGTCCCGGCGCGGGCGTGCGCGGTGGGCGCGTGGTGGCGGCGGGCACGGCACAGCAGCTCGAAGCGCAGCCGGAGTCCGTCACGGGGCAGTTCCTGGCCCGGCCGCTGCTGCACCCGGCGCAGCCGCGGCGCGTCACGGATGCCCGCACGGCCGCCATCGAAATCGAAGCGGCGCAGCTGCACAATCTGCGCGGCCTCGACGTGCGCATTCCGCTCGGCAGGCTCGTCGTGATCACGGGCGTGTCGGGATCGGGCAAATCCTCGCTGGCGCGCGACGTGCTCTATGCGAATCTGCGCACACTCATCCAGGCGAAGTCACCGGGGCGGCCGGTGGGCGCGCGCGCGCTGCGCGGCATCGAGACCATCGCGCGCGTGCTCGAGGTGGACCAGACACCGATCGGCCGCACGCCGCGCTCCTGCCCGGCAACTTACGTCGGATTCTGGGACGATATCCGCAACGTCTTCGCCGGCACCAGCGAGGCGCGCGTGCGCGGCTACGCTGCCAGCCGATTCTCGTTCAACACCAGCGGCGGGCGCTGCCCCGAATGCGACGGCGCGGGCCAGCGCACGATCGAGATGAGCTTCCTGCCCGACGTGAAGGTGCTGTGCGAGCGCTGCGGCGGCAGCCGTTTCGACCGCGAGACGCTCGAGATCCTGTGGCGCGGCCGCTCCGTGGGCGATGTGCTTGCAATGAACGTCGACGACGCGGTCGAGTTCTTCGCCGCGCATCCGCGCATCCGCCGGCCACTCGCGCTGCTCGCGGACGTGGGCTTGGGGTACCTCACGCTCGGACAGCCGAGTCCGACGCTCTCGGGCGGTGAGGCACAGCGTATCAAGCTCGTGACCGAGCTCGCCCGCCTGACCGACTCGCCGCGGGCGCGCCCGGGCCACACCCTGTACGTGCTCGATGAGCCCACGGTCGGGCTGCACATGGCCGATGTCGAGAAGCTCATTGCCGTACTGCATCGGCTGGTCGATGCGGGACACTCGGTGGTCCTGATCGAGCACAATCTGGACATCATGGCCGAGGCGGACTGGATCATCGACATGGGACCGGAGGCCGGCGACGCCGGCGGCCGCATCGTCGCGGCAGGTCCGCCGGCCGCGATTGTGGCGCGCCGGGCTCGCTCGCATACTGGTGCCGCGCTGGCGAGCTTCCTGGCCGAGCGAACCCTGCGCACCGGAACCTGATCCCAAGAATCGGATGCGACATGGCCCACAACCTAGTCTGCTGGAAGTGCGGCGCCAGCCTGGCGGCGCTGACTCTGCCGCTGTCACGACGCGATGAATGCGCGCGCTGCCGCGCTGAGCTGCATGTCTGCCGCATGTGCGCCGACTACGACACCAGCGTGGCCAAGCACTGCCGCGAGCCGATTGCAGAGGAGGTCAGCGACAAGACGCGCGCGAATTTCTGCGATTACTTCGCGCCGCGGCCGGGAGCCTACGTAGCGAGCGACACGAGCGCGGCGGAAAAATCGCGGCTCGAGCTCGAAAAACTCTTCGGCAAGAAAAACTAGCACGGGACCTGAGAGGAGGCGTGTATGAGACTCGACGACAGCCGCCGCAGTGACAATGTCGAAGACGAGCGCGGATCGGGGTCCGCATTCGGTGGCTACGGGCTGCATCTGGGCCTCGGCGGCACGCTGCTGGTGCTGGCCGTCGGCTACTTCATGGGCATCAGTCCGCAGACCCTGCTGGGCGTGCTCAACGGCGCGCCCGATTCGGGCGCAGCATCCGCGCCGGCCGCGGCTCCGGCGAACGATCCGACGTCCGTCGCCCAAGTGGATTTCGTCAAGGCGGTGCTCGGCGAGACCGAGGACGTCTGGACGGCCTACTTCAGGCAACGCGGCCAGACCTACACGCCGCCCAAACTCGTGCTGTTCAGCGGCTCGATCTCATCGGCCTGCGGCCTGGCGAATGCCGCCGCGGGGCCCTTTTACTGTCCCGGTGACCAGCGCGTCTATCTCGATCTGTCCTTCTTTCGCCAGCTCGCCACGCAATTCGGCGCGCCGGGGGACTTTGCGCGTGCGTACGTGATTGCGCACGAGGTCGGACATCACGTGCAGGATCTGCAGGGAATCTCGAGCTCTGCCGAGCGCGCCGAGGAGCGCACCAGCCAGATCGGCGCCAACCACGTGTCGATCGAGGTCGAGCTGCAGGCGGATTGCTATGCCGGCGTGTGGGCGGCGCAGGCGAACCGCGTCCACAAGATACTCGAGCCCGGGGATCTGGAGCAGGGACTCAAGGCAGCCTCCTCCGTGGGCGATGACACGTTGCAGAAGCGCATGCAGGGCACGGTCGTACCCGACAGCTTCACGCACGGTACCTCGGCACAGCGAGTGAAGTGGTTCCGGCGCGGCTTCGACAGCGGCCAGATCGAGAACTGCGATACGTTCAACGCGGGGTCGGCGCTCTAGGAGCCTTAAGCCGCGGCATTCTGCCTGCGCGCCAGCAGCGCCATCACATCGTCGGTCGAGCGCACATCGCCGAACACCCGGATCATGCTGTTGAGCGTGGCATTGTGCTCGTCGTCCGTCAGAGCGGCATTGGCATCGGACACGAACACGAGCCTGTAGTTGAGCATCATGGCGTCCCGCGCCGAGGATTCGCAGCACACATTGCTGAGCGTGCCGGCGATCACCACGGTGTCGATGCCTCGCTCACGCAGCCTGGCATCGATCGCGGATGCGCCCGGCAGGAACGCGCTGAATCGCGTCTTGTCCAGCACCAGATCCGTGGGCCGAACATCGAGCTCGGCGTACAACGCATAGCCATGCGAGCCCGGCGTCAGCTGATCGAGTGAGGCCTGGCGCGGATCGCCAACGAAGAATACGCTCCAGGCTTCGCTTTGGCCGGCCAGCGTCATACGCACCCACGCGACCGTGCCCCCCGCCTTGCGCACGGCACCTGCCAGCCGATTGACGTTCGGCACGATCTCCCGCGCCGTCGGCACCTCCACCGGCATACCAGGCAGCATGAAGACGTTCTGCAGGTCGATGACGACCAGGGCCGTCCTGCGTCCGATGAGCTCTTCGAATCGATGCAGCCTGCCGCGCTGCGCCACCGCACCGGCAATGATTTCCTCTGAGATCGCGATCTTATGCATGCTCTCCCCCTCGATGCGCCCGTCAGGCCGATTGCGCCCTGGAGATCATATCAATCGCGTGCAGGTCAGGTGCCTGGACAATGAGTGCCGATATAAAAATGAAATATTGGGGTAATGGCGTATCGCAGGTACGATGGCCGCCAACGGCTCGGGCCTGCAGATGGCGACGGTGCGCAACCTGCTGCTGGCCTGGCTGCTGACGCCGCCGGCGGCAATCCTGCTGTCCGGCTCGCTCTACTGGCTGTTCGCGCGCCTGTTCTGATCGCCTACCGCGCGAGGCCTCGCAAGGCCGGCGCGGCACCCGGAGGTACGCGATGCAAGGGGCCAGACATGCATGGCGGGCGGGGCTGTGCGTGGCCGCTGCTCTGGCGGCAATGCCGGTTTTCGCAGCCGATCCATGCTCGAGCTTTACCTGGGATGTGAGCCGCGAGCGGTCGCTGTTTGCGGGCAATGCGACCAGCGTGCCGGCGGGCAAGGACAGCGCTACGGCGCCGGCGCTGGCCGCGGGAAAGCTCGTGCTGCTGCAGCTGCGCCCGACCGGTGAGGTGACCTTCGTCGCCGCCCCGGGCAGGAAGAACGCCACGGACGGCGGCTACGCGGGACTCGCGGCACTCGACATCGTGACAGCGGGCACGTATCGCATCGCGCTCGACGCGCCGCTCTGGATCGATGTCGTGGCCGATGGCGGCCTCGTGAGCTCCACGGGCCACCAGGGCGCCCCGGGCTGCAGCCCGCACAAGGTCGTCGAGTTCGAGTTTCCTGTCCCGCGACGGTTGATGCTGCAGTTCAGCGGCGGCGGAGATCCGAGCGTGCGAGTCACTGTCACGGCGGTCCAGCGCTGACAGCCGCTGGGCACGCGCGGCGCCGCCGGCGGTGTTTCAGCTTCCGAGTCTCTCCGACAGGCGCTCGAGCAGGCGTCCAAAGCGCGAAGGCTTGCTCTTGGATGCGTCCGACGCCGCACCGCGCGCTGGGCCGTCATTGTCGATGAGCGGGCGCCGTCCGTCGTCCATCTTCAATTCGCCCGCGCCCAGGATCTCGAGCGTTTCCTCGAGCGTCATGGTGCGGGTCTTGGCGCGCGCGGCGGCCGGCTGCCGTCCCGGACGCAGCTTGGCGCGCTTGCCCGGCGCCACGCGCGCAGCACGCGCGTTGGATGCATCGCCACCTGTGGCCGCGACCGCGGGACGCGCCGGTTCGGCTGGCTTCTTATCGTCGATGAATTCGAATTCCTTGTTCGCCGGCCTGGCCGGCTCCGCGGCAGCCGCACTCGGTGCAGCGGCGGGCGTGACCGGCGTCGCATCGGGCCGTGTCGCAGCGAGCTTGGCGCGCTCGCGCTCGCGCACCGTGACCGGCACTACCGAGACCGTGGAGAAGTCCGAGCGCACGTAGTGCGCAACCTGCTTCGCCGAGACGGCGTCAGTGAAGAAGCCGAGACGCACGCCGTACCAGCGGCGGCCATCGCGATTGCCTTCCGCACCGTAGAGCGTGTAGGCGCTGAATATCGCGAGCTGCGGTATCTGCGCAATGTCGATGGGCTGCACCGACCACAGCAGCTGCACGGCATACGCGGTCTTCTCATCGCGCGGCCTGGCTGACGATGAGCTCTTCGCGGCAGCGACATCATCTGTCGTGGGCAGCGCGGGCTGGCGCACCGTGGAGTCCGAGGCAGTATCGGCGGCCGCGTTTTCGAGCATGCGCAACGCGGCGGTCTCGCTGAGATCGCTCGCGGGCTGGGCAACGGCAGTGGGCGCGACAGCAGCGGGCGCGACGGCGGCGGGCGCGACGGCGGCCGTGGCAGTCATCGTCCTCGCCGGCGCGGCGGGCTTGAGCTCCGGTATAGCCAAGAGCGTGGGCGTGATGGTTGTGGAATCCTCGAGCGAGGCGATTGCGGCACGCACGTTGCTGAGCGCGCGCGCTGCGGCGTCGTTGTCCTGTGTAATCGTCAGCAGTTCCGAAACACGCCGCCCCTCGTCCGGCACCAGCGACAGCGTATCCGCCGGCGCGGCCACCTGCACGGGCGCGGCTGCCGCGGGCGCAGGCGCTGTTACGGCCGCGGGTGCCGGTGCACTGGCAGTCGCCGCGGCAGTCGCCGCATCGAGCGCAGCAGATGCGTTCACGGTAGCGGCGTTGGCCGCCGCATTGGCCGCGGCCTCGGCTTCCGCCTCGGCCTGCGCGCGCAAGCGCTGTCCGGGTGCAAGTCCGGCCCACGCCGCGGGATAGATTTCGCGCACAATATCGAGCAGGCGCTCGGCCTCTTCCTGGCTCTCGAAGTAGCCCATGTGCAGACGAAAGCGCTCGCGACCTTCCTCACGGCGGCGCGAAACAAAAAACGTAAATCGTTTGAGACCGGCGTGATCGGGTGGCGTCAGCGCCACCGGTGTGGTTGAGCCGCACAGGTTGATGACAAAGCGATTGCGCATGGAGCTGAGCGGCATCGAATTGCCGCTCGATTCCGAGTCATTCGGTGGCTTGCCTGTGCTGGCCTGCTGCATGCGCTGTTCCCCTGTCTCTAATGGAACACGGCGTCCGGTGGTTATGCAGCGTGGATGACACTGAAGCGGCCGCACACGATCGCACGACTCACTCCTGTGGCAACCCCGCTATCCCTGCCCTGCCGGGGGACCGGTGGCTTTGCGTCCCTGTCTTGCGACAGGTTTGCTCTTAAGTCACACCTTGGAGTGTGCCAGTTTGAGACTGCACGTCAAGGTCAAAAAAACGTGAGGAATTCACATTGACACACGAAGTGCGTTGCAGCGAAATCATTCTGTCAAATACTTGCAATCGAGTGCGAGACTCAGCTCGCAGCGCTCTGCAAGCACGGCTCCGCGGGCTGGCGCGCGGCCAGCAGTTCGGTGACTTCGGGAACGGTCGCGGGCCGCGCAAGCACGAATCCCTGCGCCATGTCGCAGCCGCGCTCACGCAGGAAATCCAGCTGATCGAGCGTCTCGACGCCTTCTGCGATGACCTGCTTGTCGAGTGCATGCGCCATGTGAATGATCGTCGCCGCAAGCGTGGCGGCCTGCAGGCTTTCGGGAACTTCCTGCATGAATTTGCGATCGATCTTGATTGCGTGCACGGGATATTGCCGCAGATAGTTCAGCGACGCCTCGCTGCTGCCGAACTCATCGAGCGCCAGCCGCACACCGAGCGAGCTGAGCTGGCGCAGCGACATGCGCGCCTCCTCCTCCGCAAACACCGATTCGCTGATCTCGAATTCGAGCATTTGCGGCTGCAGCGCATGCCGTTGCAGCGCCGCGCCGACCAGAGTCGCGAAGTCGGGCATGCGCAGCTGCTGCACCGAGACATTGAGCGCGAGCCGCTGCGGCGCGATTCCCTGATCGCGCCAGAGCGCCAGTTGCTGGCAGGCACTCTCGAGTGCCCAGGCACCGATGTCGACAATGAGTCCGCTCTCCTCTGCCGCGGGAACAAAATCCTTCGGCAGTCGCACACCGTCGCGCGGATTCTGCCAGCGCAGGAAACCCTCGAGTCCCACGAGCTCGCCACCGCGCAGCGCATACTGCGGTTGATAGTAGAGCGAGAACTCGCGGCGCCGCAGCGCGCGGAACAGTCCGCTGCGCGCCAGCGGCACCAGCGTGCGCGTCATCATGCGATCGAAGAACACCGCGCGCGAGCGGCCGCTGTCCTTGGCCTGGTACATGGCCAGATCGGCGTTGCGCATCAGCTCCTCGATGGTATTGCCATCATCGGGGAACAGCGTGATGCCGATGCTCGCGCGCACGAAATGATCGCGACCGGCGATGCTCACCGGCCGCTGCAGCGTCTCGATGATGCGCTGTGCGATTTCATTGGCACTGTCGACCGAGCTGAGATTGCGCAGGATCACGGTGAATTCATCACCGCCGAGCCGTGCCACGGTGTCACCGTCCTTGACGCAGGAGCGCAGCCGCTGCGCCACGATCGTGAGCAGTTGATCGCCCGCGCTGTGGCCGACCGAATCGTTGACCTTCTTGAAGTGATCGAGGTCGACGTAAAGCACCGCGCCGCGCTGGCTGCCCGCCGCGGTGCTCACGAGCTCCTGCGACAGCCGGTCGCGGAACAACAATCGGTTCGGCAGCGAGGTCAGCGAGTCGAAATGTGCCTGCCGATACAGCTGCTCGTCGCGCGCGCGATTCGAAAGCGCGATGCGCAGCCGGTCCGTGCATTGCTGGCCGTAAATGGCCTGCTGCGCGGACAATTGCGCCTGCGTGCGCGAGCCCACCGTGAGGATCGCGGCCACCTGCTCGCCGACGATCACGGGCCAGATGTGAAAGCTCGTGGCATCGAGCGCCTGCAGCGGCGCCAGGAAGCCGAGCTGCTCGGCGCCCTGATCGCTGACCGGCAATCCATCGGGCTCGCCCAGCAGACCCGCGACCACGACCGGATCGAGCGTGATGCGATTGACGGGATAGTCGGCGCCATCGGCGCCGCCGACGAAGGCGCGCGCGTAACCGGGTGCATCGCGGTCGATCAGCAGCAGCGCCGCGACGTGCGCGCCGGTGATCGCGCACACTCGCGGCAGCATCGCATCGACCGCCTGCTCGACGTCCATGGATTCCAGCAGCAGGCGGTCGATCTGCTCGAGCCGAGCCTGCGCGCCGACGCGTTGCTCGACCGCATTCAGCGCCAGGTTGAAGCCCTGGGCCACCGCGCGCGGCGTATCGCCGGCGCCCTCCGTGTCGACACGCTGGAAACGCCCTTCCTGCAGCGCGCCCAGCGCCGCGTGCATGCGCCACAGCACCGGCTCCCAACGGCGGGCAAGCAGGTAGCTGACCAGTGCCGCGCACGCGGCAGCGAGCAGCAGCATCGGCAGCATCAGCAGCAGAAATGAGCTCAGCATCGGCCGCGCGTCGGCCAGGCGCGCATAGCACACCACATTCCAGGGCATGGCCTGCACGTGTGCGGCGCCGGCGAAGTCGAGCCTCACGACCGCGCCGCGCCAGCTGATGTTGCCCTGAGGCCAGTCGCGCTGCACGGGTCGCAGCGGATCGTGATCGTCGAGGGCAACTGAGGCAAACCTGCGGAACGCATCCAGCGGCAGCTCGCCGCCGCGATAGATGATGCGGCCCGCCGTGTCGACCACGGCCATTGCGGTCTGACCGGAGGCGCCTTCCGCGCCCGACCAGAACCAGCTGGGCGCGAGCTCGAAGAAGGCGATCTGTCGCGCGCCGGGGCTCAGAATCATGTGTGCCAGATAGATGCTCATGCCGCTGCCGCCAACGGCCGGGACGACCTTGAGCAGGCTCTGGCCGCCCGTGAGCGCAAGCCGTTCCGCCGCCGTGAAGCTCGGCAGGCTCGAGTCCGCGTCGGCGTCGTTGCCGGCGGCTGTCTCGGCATCGGCAGTGCTCGACAGCCAGGAGACGAGCACCACGCCGGCAAACGCATCTGAGGCCTGCACACGCTGCCGCAGCGTCGAGTTGTCGCCGCCGGCATCGGCGGAGGCCAGGTACTGCACCAGGGCATTGGCCATCTGCAGGCGGGACTGGAGCTGGCGCGCGTAGGCCGGCGCGAACTCGCTGACGCGTTCGGCCAGATCGGCGTCGCGATCGGTCGCGATCACGAGCACCGCGATCCAGCTCGCGGCCGCGAGCGCCAGCAGCACGGCAAACGTGACCACCAGCACGATGCGGCGTCGCATCGAACGCAATGAAACCGGGCCTGCCTGCATAGTTATCGTGCCGTGCGGGGCACGGCCGTGGCCTGAAAGCCTCCTTGGATCTGCGATGGATTTAACGCCACTGGGCGCGAGAGTAGGAAGTGCGCAGGCCCACATTCGGTGAAAACGGCCGCCCGTGGAGTGTCGACTACGTCACAGTCGCACGTTTCGGTGGGCAGCCGCCGCCGTGAGCGCACGCAACTCCCGGTAGGTGAATCGATTGATGCCGACGCGTCCGCCGCGCGCGGCAGCGAGCATGGCCGCCGCAACCTCCCCGGCGGGGATGCCCCGATAGCGCATCAGGTTCCCGAGCAGCAGCGGATTGACGCACCAGATCAGGCCCTGCGCCAGCAATTCCATGGGCCGGACCACGGCGCGCATGCCGAACAGCATCGACGGCTGCAGGATATCGAGCGACTTGAATCCAAGCCGCTCGAGCGCACGCTCGGTCTCCCCCTTCACCCGCAGGTAGAAGTTTCGCGACGCCTCGGCGGCACCGACGGACGACAGGGTCACGAAGCGCTCGGCCCCGGCGGCCCGGGCCAGGTGTGCGAATTTGATGACCAGATCCTGATCCACGGCGCGAAACGCCTCCTGGCTGCCCGCATCACGCATCGTCGTGCCGAGGCAGCAGAAGGCATCCTGGCAGCGCACGCCGGACAGCTGCGCTTCGAGTCCGGCATCGAAACGCACGACACGATTGGCGAGACGCGGGTGATCAAGGGGCAGTGGCCTGCGCGACAGCGCCAATACGCGCGAGTATTCGCTGGCTCCCAGCAACAGTCGCAACAGTTGCGTCCCCACGAGCCCGTTGCCGCCGGCGACGAGAGCGGTCCGGCCGTTTTGCTCCGCCATGGTTGTGATCGTAGCAGCGCGCGGCGCATCTCCCTACACCGATGCATTCGCTGGGCTAGATCCCGAGACTCATCTGGCCACCTCGCCCCTGCGGTTTGAAGTGCGCGCAGGAGAGCTCGCGTTCGCGGTCCGCGCGGAGACCGTGACGCCTGCAGGCCAGAGTGAACCGGTCCCGCAGCAGCTGCGCCCAGGGTCCATTGCCGCGCATGCGGCTGCCGAACTGCGGGTCGTTCTCACGGCCATCGCGCGCAGCGCGGATCAGCGACATGACGTGCTCGGCACGCTCGGGCAAATGCTCGTCGAGCCACTGCCGGAAGAGCCCCTTGAGTTCGTGTGGCAGTCGCAGCAGCACGTAGCCGGCACGAAAGGCACCGGCCGCCGCCGCCGCCGCCACGATTCGCTCCAGCTCCGAATCGTTGACGGCGGGAATCATCGGCGCTGCGAATACGCCGGTCGGCACGCCTGCGGCGGCGAGCTCGCGCACGACGCGCAGCCGCGCGGCTGGGGATGCGGCGCGCGGCTCGAGCGTACGCTTCAGCTCCGCATCGAGCGTCGTGATGCTGACGAATACGTTCACGAGATTGTCCCGCGCGAGACTCAGGAGCAGGTCGAGATCGCGCAGGATCATCGTCCCCTTGGTGATCAGGCTCACGGGGTGGCGCGTGCGCTCGAGCACCTCGAGCAGCGAGCGCGTGACGCGCAGATCCCGTTCCACGGGCTGATACGGATCGGTGTTGGCGCCGATCGTGATCGGCTTGACGACATACGACGGCCGGCCGAGCTCCTGCTCCAGCAGGCGCGCCGCATCGGCCTTGTAGAAGATCTTGGTCTCGAAATCGATGCCGGGCGAGAGATCCACATAGGCGTGCGAGGGTCGCGCGTAGCAGTTGTGGCTCACGACACCGTTGGCGATGAAGTCCCCG
>Ga0181532_10002397_pt1 | contig 17523 bp, 15 predicted proteins | sample PEATcosm2014_Bin_33_FD_119768 | JGI IMG/M metagenome (GOLD analysis project Ga0181532, IMG submission 119768) | Peatland microbial communities from MTU Mesocosm Facility, Houghton, MI, USA - PEATcosm2014_Bin11_30_metaG | ecosystem: Environmental > Terrestrial > Soil > Wetlands > Peat | place...
TGCAGAAACTGCCGAAATTGGGTGACCAGAAATGTATCCCGAGGTGGAGAAAATCGTTTATAGGGCATCCTAGCGTGTCGAGTTTTTAGACCAAAGACGCCGAAAGAGTTTTTCAACAGCCACAGGCCATATCACTCACGATCTTGTGTCGGACAGCGCTGCTCCCGATTGCTAGCGATAATGGAATATTCCGCCACTAGCGAGAAGCCAGATCCCCAATTGCCACGGTTTTCGACGTGCGATCAGGCCCTGCGCCGTTCTCATTCGGCACGGGCGCAGCTAGGCGGGACGATTAGGCCCTGCCAGAAAGCCGCCATCAAGAACCAAGGATTGGCCGGTCATGAAGGAAGCGCGGTCCGAGCACATCCACACGACCGCTTCCGCGACTTCCATCGGGGTTCCAAAACGGCCAATGGGGTGGAGCCCGACAGCGTAGTCCCTGATCTCCGGCCCCCCAAAAACACGCTCACCCATAGGCGTTTCGATCACCGCAGGGCACACGACGTTTATACGAATGCCGTTGCGCGCGGTTTCGAGTGCGGCGGATTTGGTCAGCCCCATCACCCCGTGCTTGCTCGCGCAGTACGTTGCGAACCCAGCCGAGCCAATCAGGCCCGCGACGGACGCCATGTTGACGATGGCTCCACCACCCCCCTGCTTGAGCATCTGTTGAATTTCGTACTTCAGGCAAAGCCAGGTGCCTTTGAGATTGATCCCAATGGTGCGGTCCCAATCCTCTTCGGATTGCTCGGCGATCGGGATAACGCTTCCCTCGATCCCAGCATTGTTGAACGCGATATCCAAGCGGCCAAACTTCTCCACCGTTTTGCGGACGAGCGCTTGAACGTCGGCGGCTAACGAGACGTCAGTCTTCACAAACAGCCCATCACCGCCGCCCGCACGGACCAGGTCGATGGTTTCTTTTCCTTCCACTTCGCGCCGTCCGGCGACCACCACTTTGACTCCTGCCTTTGCAAAAAGTACTGCAGTATCACGGCCAATACCTGACGTCCCGCCGGTTACAATCCCAACTTTGCCGCGCAATTCCATCGCCATGATTCCTCCTCTAAAAGAATTGATTCACAGTTCGTTCATAACTGGTCAGCCATTTTCAATAGCTTCTCGTGTGGTTTTAGTCTCGGGGACTGATGATAACCGACGTAATCAGGCCAACTCCCACCCTATCTGAACCGGATGGAATCTGCTCCTCGGGAGTCGGCCAGCATCCGGCAACCGCATTGGCACCGCCACTTGGCCGTATAACGCTAGGGCCTTATCGAAAGCGCCCCGGCACTACGCGGAGGCCGCTCCGCTTCGCCTTTTCACGCCGGGGCACTTCCGATAAGGCCCTAGCGTTATACGGCCACATGAAGGGAAGCATGCGTAAGCACTGGCGGACCTCAGATTGCTAATTGGTAGAGTCTCGTTCCGCTTACTTCCGAATTTGCGACCATCTGCGACATTGGTTTGTAAGACGCATCGGTCACTAGCGCTTGGGTCTGGCCCTCAAGCTTTCTTAAGCCGGGCGCAGCTTTGAGCAGCAAGGGTAGAATGTATGGCTGAGCACGGCTCGCGAGGTGTCAGTGGGCAAAAACATTCGATCGCATCAGCCAGGCGAAGCCAGCTTCAAGGCGACGCTGCCCGAGGATATTGAGTGGAAACCTTTTGCGGCGTTCCCGCCCTCAGTACGCCTCGCCGTTATTGTAGGTGAACCCTCGGGGAAAGGCCCTTATACCATCAGGGTTCACGTCCCTCACGATGTGAAATTGATGCCCCATCGGCATCCCGAGGACCGGGTATACACCGTCATTTCCGGCGTCTTCTACATTGGGCTAGGTGATCAGTTCGATGCCAACAAGTTGCAAGCGTATCCGCCCGGCGCAGTCGTCGTTCTGCCCGGCGATACGCCCCATTTCCATTGGGCCAAGTCCGGGGAATACATTACGCAGGTGACCGCCATTGGGCCCCTCGGCCTCGAATATCTGAACGCGAAGGACGATCCGCGCAACGGATAACTATCCTGCTGCGGGCAGATTCGCTACTCGGCAACGTCAACACCGGCCGGGAACCGTGCTCGTCGGGAACACACGCTTGAGAAGAAACCTCCCATGAGCGTATAACGGTCGGCAACCCAAGGAGGAATCATGGCAACCACCTTCGATCCGACAGTGAGCACTACGGCTGGAAGAGCGAAGAATTCGGCCGACGAGATTGCAGTCCCCATCACGTTGCGCATCAACGGTAAAGAACACGTGCTCCGCATCGATCCACGAACAACGCTGCTGGATTGCATTCGCGAAACCGTGGAGCTGACCGGGACGAAGAAAGGCTGCGATCACGGGCAGTGCGGCGCGTGCACGGTGCACGTAAATGGCAGACGTGTGCTCTCCTGTCTCAATTTCGCACTAGCGCACGAAGGGGAAGAGATCACGACTGTCGAAGGTCTTGGCACAGCCGAGGCAATGCATCCAATGCAGGCAGCATTTCTTGCATGTGACGCTTATCAGTGCGGCTATTGCACCTCCGGCCAGATCATGTCGGCGGTGGCGCTCCTCAATGAGCCATGCGGTCCGGACGACGCAGCTGTGAAGGAACTGATGAGCGGCAACATCTGCCGGTGCGGGGCCTACGCGAATATCGTGGCCGCAATCCAGCAGGTTCGACAACGCGCATAATGCGAGCGGAGATTCTCGATGCATACCTTCGAATTCATCCGGCCTGCCGATCCTGCAGCAGCGATTAACGCCGCAGCGCAGTCGAAAACCGCGCAGCAGGGCGCAGACGTGCGCTTCCTGGGAGGCGGCACGACGCTCATCGATCTGATGAAGTTGAACGTCGAGACTCCTGCACGTGTGCTCGATATCAATCGTCTCTCGTTCGACAATATCGAAGACACGTCCGACGGTGGCCTGAAGATCGGCGCGACGGTTCGCAATTCAGATCTGGCGAATCACCCGAGAGTGTTGCGTGACTATGCAGTGCTTTCCCAGGCGATCCTTTCCGGCGCCTCGGGGCAGATCCGCAACATGGCCACAACCGCCGGAAACCTGGTGCAAAGAACGCGCTGCGTCTATTTCCGCGACACAGCGATGCCCTGCAATAAGCGCGAACCAGGGACCGGCTGCCCGGCAATCACCGGCAGTAATCGCACACTGGCAATTCTTGGGACCAGCGACCATTGCATCGCCACCAACCCCTCGGACATGTGCGTGGCCATGGCAACGCTGGAGGCGATCATCCACGTGCAGGGACCCAAGGGGACACGCGCCATTGCAATCCGCGATTTCCACCTTCTGCCGGGCGACACGCCAGATCGTGAGACGGTGCTGGAACCGGGCGACCTTATCACGCACGTCACGCTGCCGCCGCCGATCACAGGAAGCAAGCAGGTGTACCTGAAGTTGCGGGACCGCGCGTCGTACGAATTCGCTCTCGCCTCGGCCGCGGTGGTAATGATTGTTGATCGTGGCAATATCAGCTACATCCGGATCGGCTTAGGCGGAGTCGGAACCAAACCATGGCGCTCGCCCGAAGCAGAAGCCGCCTTAGCCGGCAAGCCCCCGAATGCCGCAAGTTTCCGCCAGGCCACTGAAGCCGCTCTACGCGACGCCAGGCCGCAAAGCGAAAACAAATTCAAAATTGAACTGGCGAAACGTTGCCTTGTGCACACTCTGCAAACGGCAGCGAACGGCTGATCCAGCCGACGGAGGACGGTCATGCCGACAGAACAGCAAGCATCGCCTATCGGGCGCGACACGATTCGGGTCGACGGACCCCCAAAAGTCACCGGAGCTGCACAGTACACGTCCGACTTTCACTTTCCCGGAATGCTGTATGCGGTGCCGGTTGGAGCGACGATCGCGAAGGGCAAGCTTACCAAGCTCGACACCAGCCTGGCCGAGAAGATGCCCGGCGTACGAGCGATCCTGCACCGCGACAATATCGGCAAAGTCTTTCGTTCGATCGCGGGGCCGGGTTTCTCCGGCATCTGCGAAGAGCGGCGCCCGCCTTTTGAAGACGACATCATTCGCTACTACGGCCAGTATGTTGCGCTCGCCGTGGCTGAGACGTTTGAAACCGCCAAAGCCGCTGCCGACGGGGTTGGCGCAACCTACGCTGCCGAAGAGCCCAACGTCCAACCGCACCTCGAAGCGGAGGATGAGCCTGAAGAAGTCATGACAACCTTTGGCCCGGTGAAGCGGATAGAGAGTGAGCGCGGCGATCCGGAGGCTGCCTTCGCTAGCGCGCCCGTCAAGGTTGACCACACTTACGTCACGCCATTTGAAACGCACAACCCGATGGAGCCGCATTCGACTACCGCGATTTGGGAAGGCTCAACCTTGACGCTGTATGAGTCCTCGCAGGGCGTGGTCAATCTGCGGGGTGTCCTTGCGCAGATGTTCGGCCTGCCCGTCGAGAATGTCCGCGTGATCACGAAGTTCGTCGGATCGGGGTTCGGCAGCAAACTCTGGCCGTGGACGCTGTGTCCGCTGGCAGCTGCCGCGGCGCGACAAGTGGGCAGGCCAGTGAGACTGGTGCTCGCTCGCAAAATGATGTTCCACGCCGTAGGACATCGGCCGCGCACGCAGCAGCGCGTGCGCCTGGGCGCAACCAAGGAAGGGAAGCTGGTTTCGCTGCAGCAGGACTACATCTACACACGGTCAATGCTCGATGCCCATCATGAAGGCTGCGGCGAGGGCACGCCCTTCGCGTATAGTGTGCCCAATCTGCGGGTCACCTTTGGTCGCACTCGGCGAAACATCGGCGGCGGGGCTGATATGCGCGGCCCTGGCCGAGTGCCCGGGCTGTATGCGATCGAATCGGCGATAAACGAACTGGCCCATGACCTCAACATGGACCCCGTTCAACTTCGCATCCTCAACGAACCGAAAATCGATGAGGGCCAGGGGCTTCCATTTTCGTCGCGGCACATGCTCGAATGCTTGCACGTGGGCGCAGAGAAATTCGGCTGGTCGAAGCGCAATCCCGCGATCGGCTCGATGAAGCGCGACGGCTTAACACTTGGTTGGGGAGTGGCTGGATGTTCGTGGATCGCGGCTCGCTTTCCCGCCGCAGCCTACATTCAGCTTCGCGACGACGGCTCATGCCGCGTGGCAAGCGCGACGCAAGACATCGGCACCGGCACCTACACGAACCTCGCACAGCTCGCCTCGGCGAGAACGGGCGTTGCACTGGACAAAGTGGAAGCAGAGCTCGGCGATACTGCGTTCCCCGAAGGCCCGATCTCGGGCGGCTCGATGGCTACACCCTCGTTGGTGAACGCGGTATTCGCCGCAGCCGACCAAGCGATCGAGTCGCTCAAAACGATTGCTGTTTCCACGCCAGCATCTCCGTTCGTGGGTCGCAAATCCGACGATCTGAGCTTTGATAACGGCGCACTCTTCCTTAAGGCAGAAGGATCTGCGAACAGCGTGCAGTTCGACGACCTGCTTCGACGCGCTAACCTCCGCATGGTTACTGGCAACGGCCAGTCTCCGGCGACGTTCGGCAACCCCGAGCCGAAGTTCTCGACCCAATCCTTCGGCTGTCACTTCGTCGAGGTCACGTGGCAACCGGAGATCGCCCGCTTGCGCGTCAGCCGAGTAGTCAGCGTGATCGATGCCGGCAAGATCATCAATACGTTGACTGGCCGCAATCAAATCCAGGGCGCGGTCGTTATGGGCGTCGGCATGGCACTTTTGGAAGCCACGGAATATGATCCCCAAAACGGCGCGCCGATCAACAGCAGCCTCGCTGATTACCTGGTTGCGGTGAATGCCGACGCACCATCAATCGACGTGCATTTCCTCGACTATCCTGACAAGGAAATCAACGAGATCGGAGCCCGCGGCATAGGCGAGATCGGGCTGGCCGGTATCGCTGCAGCGATCACCGATGCAGTGCATCATGCAACTGGTGTCCGAGTGCGGGAATTGCCGGTGAGGATCGAAGACTTGCTCACATGAGCCGTAATCGTGGCCGCCAATGCTATTACCCAACGCAAGCGCGCGGAAGGCGGGGCTTCGCGTCGACGCCAACTCGCTAAACAAGGTTCCAGTGGTTGGGAAGCAAGAGTGGTAACAACAAGAACGCCCATGTTTGTATCGAGCTGGCGTGGAGTTGATCCTGTCGGGGGCCAAATCACTTGGACGTGAAGTCGGCAGACCGTACAGGTTGGCCCAATCCGGCTTGTGCGAGGCCAGTTTCGCTGTGATGAAATTGTGATAGATCTATGTTCAAACACACAGCACTAGGATCAGCACGGGGCATATCGTTAGTTCTTGTAAACGGTAGAAGAATCAGGTAGGGTAGAAAATTTTCAGAACCGAGCTGGAACATCCTGGTGTTCTTCAAAACCGGAGATTGGCGTCTCCGACGTCAATGGTGCGTTCGACTCGCACACGCTTCCGCCATTTTCCAACAACTTACGCCGCCGCGAAATCCGTGACTAGCGCAGGTCGAGGGATCCTACGCAGAATTGTCGAAATCCGGTCAGCCATTCCAGGCTGCCGAACTGAGCGTTCCGGCCGCGCTGCAGAAGTGACGCGGAAGGAATTGCTGGACTACAGGCTCAGATTTCTTGTAAAGTCGCTAAACGCTGTTCCCAAAGGCAGCGGGGAGCATCTCAATACCAGCGCTCCTCTGATTTGCGGGGCCGCAATAAAAGTAGCTGCAACTGAATCCAGTCGAGAACATTAGGAGAGAGTCATGGAATGGACCAGTCCGAAATTTGAAGAAGTTTGCCTGAACTGCGAAATCAACTGCTACGCCAGCGCGGAACTGTAAACTGCAGGAATGCGCGTCGAGATCCTGGGCTCCGCCGCCGGGGGTGGCTTTCCGCAGTGGAATTGCAACTGCCGGAATTGTCGCTCCTTGCGCGCCGGGACGCTTCGCACCAAGAGCCGCACGCAAACCCAGGTGGCTGTCAGCGATGACAGCCGCACATGGTTCCTGCTCAACGCCTCCCCCGACTTGCGAATGCAAATTGAGCGCGCACCGGTGCTCCAGCCACGCGATGGCATTCGCGACTCTCCGATCTCCGGGGTGCTGCTGACCAGCGCCGACATTGACCAAATCGCAGGCCTGTTGTCGCTTAGGGAGCTGCAGCCTTTCCGGATTTACTGCACGCAGTCGTTGCAGAGGATCTTGCGCGAGGACAACAGCGCCCTTGGCATGCTGAACCGCGTTCCACGACAAGTGTGCTGGAGCAATGTAAAACCAGGAGAACGCTTTCCCCTGCTGGATGTGGAAGGTCAAGAATCAGGGATCTCCTGCGAGGTATTTTCCCTGGCTGACCGGTATCCTATGTATGTTTCGCCTGAGCGCGTCGCGCAACTGAATGGCGAAGAGGCTCTGCTGGGTGTCATTCTGACGGGATCTTCCGGAACGCGGCTCGCTTACCTGCCGGCGGTTCCGAAGATCAGCAATCAGTTGGTGCAGCGCCTGGAGACCGCCGACGTGCTTCTGTTCGACGGAACGTTCTGGAGCGATGGCGAATTGATCCAGGTGCAAGGTAGCGGAGCCACGGCGCGCGAAATGGGACACGTTTCGGTGTCGGGCCCGGACGGCAGTTTGCGATTGCTATCGGGACTTCGCCGGCCGCGTAAAATCTTTGTGCATGTGAACAACACAAATCCCATGCTGGACGAATCTGGTCCTGAATATCGCGAGTTGCGCGAGGCCGGCTGGGAGTTAGCGGAGGATGGGTGGCAACTGAATCTGTAGCGGCGATGCTGGATTTGCCGGTTCTTTCCGCGAAGGAGTTAGAAGCGCGGCTGCGCAACGTTGGCGCGGAGCGGTATCACCATCAGCATCCGTTTCACACCATGATGCATGAGGGAAAGCTGAGCCGCGGGCAGCTGCAAGCCTGGGCCTTGAACCGCTATTACTATCAGAGCCGAATTCCCATCAAAGATGCCATCATTCTTTCGCGCAGCGAGGATCCGGACTTTCGTCGTGCTTGGCGCAAGCGGGTGGTGGATCACGATGGCGATGCGACGCAGGAAGGCGGCATCGAGCGCTGGATTCGGCTGGCGGAGGCGACTGGGCTGGATCGCGATCGCCTGATGCGCTGCGAGGGAATTCTGCCTGCAGTTCGCTATGCCGTCGATGCCTACCTCGACCTGGTCAAGAACCGCAGTTTTCTGGAAGCAGTTGCGTCGTCGCTAACGGAGTTGTTCTCGCGCGATCTAATCTCACTGCGAATGGATTGCATGCGGCAGCATTATCCCTGGCTGTCGCACGGGCTCGATTACTTCACCGCGCGGCTGCATCAGGCGCCGGAAGATGCGCGGTTCGCGTTGCAATGGGTGATTGAGCACGCCCGGACGCGAGCCGAGCAGGAGCTCGCGATCGGCGCCCTGCAGGCGAAATGTGACATTCTTTGGGCGCAGCTGGATGCGCTGTACTTCTCTTATGTGCAGCCGGGATGGCCACCACCGGGCGCGTTTCGAGTGGAGCCATAGCCTTGGCCGCTCCTCTGCCAGAAAGTCAGCCTCGTCTCGCCGCCGGTTGCCGCTGGGCTACGCACGCTGAAAAGCCGGTGGTGCTGTACCCCGAAGGCATGATCCGCATTCAGGGCACGGGACAGAACATCCTGGAGCTTTGCGACGGGCAGCGCACCGTCCAGCAGATTGTGGCAACTCTGGCTGAAAAATACGGCGCGGCCGATCCCGCGAAAATCATGGGTGACGTCTGCAGTTTCCTGGAAGCTCTGCATAACAAACGGATCGTGGATTACTGATGACTCCCAACCCACTGGCGCTGATTGCCGAGGTCACACATCGCTGCCCGCTGCATTGCGTGTACTGCTCCAACCCGCTGCAGATGGTTGCGAAGCAGGCCGAGCTTTCCACCGACGAGTGGGTGGGCGTGTTTCAGCAGGCGAGCCGCCTCGGCGTGCTGCACCTGCATCTGACCGGCGGTGAACCTGCCGCGCGAACCGATCTCGAGGAACTCATCGCGGGCGCGCGCCAGGCTGGACTGTATACGAATCTCATCACATCGGGCCTCGGCATCCCGGAGACGCGCCTGCCCAAGCTGGTCGACGCCGGCCTCGACCACATTCAGCTGAGCTTTCAGGATTCAAAAGACGGCCCGGCACAGTGGATCGCCGGTGCCAAGGGTCACGCGTACAAGATTATTCTCGCGGAAAAGATTCGCCAGCTGCCATTGGCGTTCACGGTGAATCTGGTGGTGCATCGCCAGAACCTCGATCACATCGAGGAGATGATCGAGTTTATCGAGCAGTTGCGGCCGGATAGAGTCGAAATTGCCCACGCGCAGTATTACGGATGGGCTTTGAAAAACCGCGAGCACCTGCTTCCTACGCCCGAGCAACTGGATAGCTGCATGCGCGCAGTCGAAGCTGCACAGACGCGGCTCGCCGGGAAGACACGCATCGATTGCGTGGTGCCGGACTACTACGCGCGCTATCCCAAGGCCTGCATGGGTGGATGGGGTCGGCGCACTTTGCTGATCGATCCCTCCGGCCGCGCGCTGCCTTGCCACGCCGCGGGCGTCATTCCCGGCATACAGTTTGACAACGTTCGCGAGCATTCGCTGGAACACATCTGGCAGGAATCCGCAGCGTTCAAAATGTTTCGCGGCGACGAGTGGATGCCGGAACCCTGCAAGAGCTGCGATCGCAAAGAACAGGATTTTGGCGGTTGCCGCTGCCAGGCGTTTCTCGTGACCGGCAATGCGACCGCAACCGACCCCGTCTGCTCACTCTCGCCCGATCATCACCTGATTGAGATCGCACGCGCCGCAGCCGCCGATGCAGCGCAGCCCACCTGGTTCTACCGCGCCGGCGTTTGATGAGCGGCAACCCAAACCCGTACCAGGCGCAGGCTTCCGGTCTGTTCACAACTTTTCGCGCACTGCGGCATCGCGACTTTCGCCTGCTCTGGGTCGGACTGGCAGTCTCGGCAGTCGGCACCTGGATGCAGATTGTCGCGCAGAGCCTGCTGGTCCTGAAGATCACTCACGGGTCGGCGTTTGCATTGGGCACGGTCTCTCTCGCCCAGGCGTTAGCTTTTTTCCTGTTCGCTCTCATCGGCGGAAGCGTCGCCGATCGTATCGACAAGCGCCGTCTTCTGCTTCTTACGCAAAGCGGTTCGGCCATGATGGCCATCCTGCTCGGCTTGCTCACCTATTTCAATGTGATCCAGCTTTGGATGATTCTCGTCCTCGCATTCCTGAACGGAACCTTACTGAGTTTCGATCAGCCGACGCGTGGCGCACTCATTCCGTTGCTCGTTCCAAGAGAAGATCTGGGTAACGCTATCAGCCTGCAATCGATGATCTTCAACGGAGCTTCGACACTGGGGCCGGCGCTGGCCGGCTTCGCCGTGGCGGCCATCGGTTATGCGGGCAATTTCTTTCTGAACGGCGCCAGCTTTCTTGGAGTGCTGATTGCTCTCTACATGATGCGCGTGCCCGCGACCGTAAGTCACCAGCAATCCACGGCGCAGGCAATTGGCGCTGCGCTCAGCACCGTGAAACGCGATGCGGTATTGCCGTGGGTCTTGTCCGGCTTTGCCGCGATGCTTTTTCTGGGACCGTCATCAGCTCTGATTCTGCCCGTCTTTGCGGTCAAGGTCTTGCACATTGGGCCGGAGCGTCTCGGCCTGCTGTTCTCCGCAGCCGGTATCGGTACGATTCTGGGCGCTCTGTTTTTAGCGTCGCTGGGCAGCAATCCTCGGCGAGGACTGATTTATCTTGCCGGCATGTTCTTATGGGTTGCGGCGCTCACTGTGTTTGCTCTCAGCGGATGGTTCTGGATTTCCCTCATCGCCCTTCTGGTCTACGGCATAGGACAGACGCTCGCGGGAACAACGACCATCACACTGCTGCAACTCCGCGTGCCGGAAAATATGCGCGGCCGTGTCATGAGCCTGAACACTCTGGTGATCATGGGTATCCGCCCGTTAGGCGACTTCCCCGCTGGCGCCCTGATTGGCCTGATTGGCGCACCGGAGACCGTATTGCTCAGCGCAGTTCTAGTCGCGATCTACGGGTTGCTGGTCGCTAGTCGGGTTCGAAGCGCAGCATCTTGATGGCGAATTTAGATCGGCCCCTGATAGGGGCGCAAACGCACCGCGGCTGCCAGACATGCGGCGGCAAAGAGGAACATTTCGCCATCCCGACAAGGAATGCATCGCTCGCGTGCTCAAGTTCGGCAAACCCAGCCATCTCTTCATCGGGGCTGGAGTGGAGGATTCGAAATTCACAAGGGGTGCATTTAGGATACGCACCCCTTGTTAGGGGGGAGAATACTAGTTCGTTGGTGCGGTTGCGCGGCGGACAGGCGGATAGCTAGGGAATTATCGGGCGCGAAGCTGATCCATCGTTCCGCGGTCGCGAAGCCCTGGATTCGCTGGTGCTCCTGTCGATGGATGTATTACTGTAGGCGGATCGATTGTGGTACCGGCGTTATCGGCATCATCCTCGCCCCGGCAGATCGCCGTTTGGCAGGCTGCGATCTTGAACACTACTCCGCAACCGAATCCGCCGCATTCGCTTAAGTCGCCGCAATGTTGACCGGGGGGGTGCTCGATTGCTGAACTCGGGAGTGCACGCGGCATTGCCGGATTAGCATGGGGGCTGCGAATCGAGGTTTGATCGCAAGCTTGACGGAGCCAATCATGGTGCCAGGGTGGATCTTAATCGAGCATGACAAGGATTGTTGGAGGCTCAATGAATCGAGAAACCGCCTTTATCCCTCAGCGCATGAGAACGCCACGCGCCGCCGCCATCGCTGGCATCATCTTTTCTTTGTTATTCATTACCAGCCTGGTCGTTATCTTTGTTTCTATTCCCCCCAATCCACTGGGGCCAGCGACTGCAGTTATCAAGCATTTGAAGACGATCTCCTTCTCTTTGAACTTGCTGCCGTTCGCCGGTATCGCCTTCCTGTGGTTCGTCGCCGTAGTGCGCGACCGTTTGGGGGAACTTGAGGATCGCTTCTTTTCTACCGTATTCCTCGGTAGCGGACTGCTGTTTATTGCTATGGTCTTTAACGCAGCAGCAGCTGCAGGAGGGATCATTGGAGTCTTAGGCAGTGGATCGGAAAACGTGATACAGAGTGGCGCTTACGCCCTCGGGCGTGCCGAAATCGCTCAAACCATGCACATTTACGCGATGAAGATGGCTGGGGTTTTCATGATCACGACTTCCACAATCTCGATACAGACTCGGGTCTTCCCACAGTGGATGGCGGTCGTCGGCTACGTATTGGCGCTCGTGCTTCTGCTGAGTGTCGGAACCATCGAATGGATTGCGCTGGTTTTCCCCCTGTGGGTGCTGCTGATCAGCATACATATCCTGACTCAAAATCTTCACGGGCGGTCTGAAGCTACAGAGTAGTTCAACCTTCGACAATAACTGTTGTGAGCAGGCCTTATCGTAAACGATCCGGGCAGGAAGCCGATCACTCACCTACTGGGGATGTTACGTTAACTGACAGGTCGGAGCCCGCTAGTACTCCCGGTCGGCCAACGACGCGCGCACTAAAGTCAGTAGTCAAAGCTGACCGCCTGCAGAGCTCTACCGGTGCTCGGACCGATCGCCTGATGACAAGACCTTCTCAATTACTGCAAACAGAAAGGCAGTTGTTAGTCCGAAGAGCAACCACCCGTTCAGCGCCTCCAGCGCTCCATGAGGTGTCAGTAGTCCGGGAGAGCAATATCCGTGTGACCATAAAAGATCGCGTTCGTAGTTGTGGTGGGCGCAACCGGGACGGCGGCTGACGTTTAGTGATATGAAATTGGCTGTTCCGATTACTGGGGCGCGCCGGAGACGCTGCACCGCCCGCCTTCAGAATCTTCAAACTGAGCCAGCCAACCTCCGAAATCCTGCTTAGTTGGCGGCATCGTGAATCGCACACCTGCGTGCGCTTTGGCTTCATAGAACGGCTGAAGCTCCGACACACCGAAGCCTAACTCAACGCTTCCGGCAGGGTTTGCCGCAGAAGCTGGGTGCAGAGCTAATGTGGTCTCTCCCGTGTCGAACTCACTCCAACCCGGCGACGAGAATTTCAGTGGAAGGCCCAGCGTATCCCGATAGAACACAACGGCTCGATCCATATCAGCGACGAACTTGATCGCATAGGTGAGTTTCATCGTATTTGCCCCCGCTTGGACGGGAATATTAGCACCGATGCGGGATAGAGCGGTGATCTGAGTGAGAGTTGACGCGCTGATCCTCTAAATTGGCGTAACATCCCCACCGCACTCATTGACCCTCGACCGGGCTTCCTTTCGTTATCGCCTGCCGCCGTTCGAGGGCTGTTTTGCTGTGATGAAATTGTGATAGTTGGTTGATCAGAACGCGGCAAAACGGGGACAAACGCATCAACTGCTGATCGCCGTATTCCGTTGAACGAGTACAGCAAAGTGCAACATCAGCATCTCCTGACATAAATGCTGAAGTGAACTTCAAAAACCGGGCATCTCGGGTCATACGGATCAGGATCAGACAAAGGAAACGGTCCCCGGTTGTTTCTCACTCCCCACAAACCGACTTCGGGCTAACGTCGCCCCGTACATCAGCGACTTGGGCGTCATACGGCCAAGTGATCCAGTTAGGTCCACACTAGCCGACTTGCCGTTACTAATCCGTGGATCTCGTTTCGATTACTTCCGTGTAGCCGACTACAGGGAAGTTGTCCGGTTGTGGTGAATTCGAGTCGCTGCCATGGCGCAAACGTCGCGATGCGAACGTTAACAAAACCGGGCCTACAAAGACGAGCAGATCGGCTATCGGCATTTTACTCACGAGTGCCAACGACGACCCGAGGGCGAAGCCGCCGGAACAGCTTCAGGATTCCGGCAAGGGTGATTGCTCGGGTTGCGGTTGCGGCTTTCGCCTCAGGACCAACGCGGAGATCAGCGTGATGACGAGCCCAATCGGGAAGGGATCAATGAACGTGAGCACTGCGTTGAAGAATGGGTTTTTGTACAGCTCTTTGTATTTTCTGACCTGCTGAAGTTTTGCCTGGACGGCTGCCGCACTCGCGCCCGAGGCGGTGAGCTTCTGAACCAAATGAGCGCCATATGCATCCCAGAAACCAGGCAGGAAGTTGTAGTAGATCACTTCCCAGGTTACGACATAGAAGATGCAGGATATCAGAGTAATGGAGAGGCCGACGGCAAAAGCTTTTAAAAAGGTAATCTGACCATTGCCGATGTTGTCCCGGTAGGTTCGGATGCCGAAAAACACCATCAAGAACGAGAGCACGATCGAGGTGTTGCCGATGATCGCGCCGCGGTCGAAGCCAATCCTGCCGCCGAAGGTCACCAGCGCTATCATCATCAGCGAGGAGATAGCGCCGGAAATCAGCCCGAAGGTGACGATGATCTTTCTCATATTCTCGTAATGTCTTTTATCCGATCTTGACCTTTCCACCTATGATGCCGGCCCCATGCTCATACGGGCTCAGCGACCCGCCATGTCAGCTGGCGACTTGGATGCCACTGGGATAACTACGATAAGGTTATCGCCTGCTCCGGGGTGAGTCATCCCAAGATAATCGAGCTTCGGTTGGGCGTCGAACCCGATGTCTTTCGTTGTCATGTTCGGCGCATAAAACATCAGGTGCGGAGGGAAAATGCCAGTGCCGTGCTCAGGGATGGCGCTCAAGCGGTTCTGGCTGGACATCATGTAGAGGAATCCCGGTTTGCTGGGATACTGGTAACGGCCTTCCTTATATCCGCTGGCGACGTCTGCCTTGATTTCGGCCTCGGACTTGCCGTTTGTGCGCAGCTCTTCACCGTGTAGGTAGACAGGCAAGAGAGTGCGGCTGCCTTCGGCGTCGAAGCACTGCGGCTCAATGGTTGTTTCTGCGGGCTTTACGAAATGCCGGCTAACAAAACAGCTGAAGCCGTTGGTGCCTTCGCGCGCTTTCTCGTAGCCTTTGGGGCCGAGAACATAAACTGTGGCTTTACTGGATACCTCGGCCGGGGCGGCGCTTTCAGCGAGTGTGATCTGCTGGTCACGTGGCATGGAGGCGTCGTAGACCCGGGGAAGTTCCTGGGCGGTTGCGGGAATGAGCGCAATGCTTGAAAACAAGCCGATCGACAGAGTACCCACGACAAAGACCTTCATCGAATTCAGAGACTTCATGTTCGCTCCTTTTTTCAAAAAGTTCATGTTTTCATAAACTTCATGCACGCTCGTATTGAGCGGCTCAACATACCGCATGAGGCGGTGTCGGTGTCGTCATCCTTTTGGCTGATTTTGGCAGTCGGAGAGAAAAATCATTCGTTTGGGGGAATGGTTATTGGCGCGAACCGCGTTTGTGCACGAGTAAATCAGGGGAGAAGGCCGAATTCCTTGCCGAGTTGCACTGCTTGCGTTCTTCGTCTCGCCCCGAGTTTGTCGAAAACACGGCTGGAATGGGTCTTCACCGTGCTCTCGCTCACAAAAAGCTTCTCGGCGATTTCGCGGTTGCTCAGGCCCTGGGCGATCAGTTCAAGGATCTCAAGCTCACGGCGAGTGATATGGAGGTCCTCACGTTTTCTTTCGTCAGGGATGAACGGTCCCTCGGCAGGGACGGGGACCTCCCTCACAACAATTGTCTGGCGTTTTGCTGTCAGCTTGAGGCCAAGCCAGATGCCAAGAACGGCAAAGGTCGCGGCGATCAGTCCGCCGTAGATTTCGATGGAATGTTCGACGACCAGGAACTGATACTCGGTCCACCGGAGCAGAGCAATCAGGATTCCACCGATCAACCCGTACATGAGGACGTGGCGCTTCATAAGTTGCAGGAGGATTCGTTACCGAAATTATCGCACCCATGGTGGGGTAGGTCCTACTGCTTGCAGGGCAAGATCAACGCTTGACAGGCCTTGCCCGAGTCACAGGCAACCCGGAGATTATCAGCCCGCCGCTCGGATTAGTACCGTGAAACGCGCATGTGTACCGATTCTGGCGTAGAGTGAGTCCTGTTGGAGGCTAAATCACTTGGGCGAGAAGTCGGCTACTCTTCCATAATCCAACTATTTCGGAAGGGGGAATCCGAGCCACATCGAGGACTTCGAAAAAACTACTCGTATCTCAGTGCGATCATCGGGTCGACACGCATTGCCCGCCGCGCGGGGATACAACAGGCCGCAAGCGCCACACTCGTGAGCACCAGGGTGACGCCAACAAATGTAAGAGGATCGGTGGGCATTACGCCATAGAGCAAACCTGCCATCAGGTGCGACACGATCACCGATCCCACCAGTCCCAGCGCGGCGCCCGCCATCGCCAGACCCAGTCCCTGGCGCAAAACCATCTGCAGTATCTCTCCCCGTCGCGCCCCCAGCGCCAGGCGAATGCCGATCTCCTGCGTGCGCTCGCTCACGAGATAGGAAATCACCCCATAAATTCCCAGCGCCGCCAGCAGCAGCGCCGTTATCGCGAAGGCCGCCACAATATCCATCGAGAATCGTCTCTGCTCCAGCGACGCCGACACCGCATCGTCCAGCGTCTTCGCCCCATAAACCGGCAGTTCCGGATTCACTGACTGCACCATCGCCCGCACCTCCTCCGGGATCGCACTCGCATTCAGGTCTCCACGCAGAAAGATGGCCAACTCCTTGGGCGTCTCCTGGTACAGGCTCAGATAGATTTGCGGAACGCTCGCGTTCGCCAGCGACTCGGTTCGAGCATCCGCGATCACCCCGACGATCGTGATCCAGGTCTTGCTCGCACGTTGGCCAACCCCAGCCCTCCCACGGCCAACCTTCAGCCGCTTCCCAAGCGGATCCTCGCCCCGCCAGTAAGTCTCCGCCATCGCCCGGTTGATCACGGCGACCAGCGGCGCATTCTCGTCGTCGCCGTCGTTGAACAGACGGCCCCGCAGCACCGGAATCTCCAGCAAATGAAAATATTCCGGCGTAACTTGCGACCGCTCCACCAAAGGGGGCTGCTTGCTCTGTGTCTGGCGTCCTTCCACAATCAGCGGGCTCGGGTTGCGGTCGTGCTGCAGCGGAATCGACGGCTCCGCTCCCAGCGCCGCCTCCTGCACTCCCGGGAGCAACCGGCTGCGCCGCAGCAATTCGCGCGCAAACACTGCCTCCTGAGCAGCCGTTCCATAAATGTCCGTCTTCGGATCGTTGGGGCTCGGCAGCCACAACTGAACCGACATCACATGCTGCGGATTGAATCCCAGCGGCGCCTTGTACAAATCCCAAAAACTGCGCAGCAGCAGGCCCGCGGCCACCATCAGCATCAGCGACAGCGCAAACTCCGTCACTACCAGCACGCGCCGCGCGCGCGTCTGCTCCGTGGAACCCTTCGACCCACGCCCCTCCACCCTCAGCGTACTTGCCGGATTCAACCGCCCTGCCTGCCTCGCGGGCGCCAGCCCGAAAATTACTCCGGCTGCAATCGAAGCCGCCAGCGCGAACAGCATCACGGTCCAGTTGATCGACAGGTCGTTCAGCCGAGGCAGGCTCTCCGGAATCAGCCGCAGCAAGAATCCCTTCATGCAGAACAGAATCACCAACCCCGCCACTCCGCCCAGCAGCGAAA
>Ga0181532_10002398_pt1 | contig 17516 bp, 16 predicted proteins | sample PEATcosm2014_Bin_33_FD_119768 | JGI IMG/M metagenome (GOLD analysis project Ga0181532, IMG submission 119768) | Peatland microbial communities from MTU Mesocosm Facility, Houghton, MI, USA - PEATcosm2014_Bin11_30_metaG | ecosystem: Environmental > Terrestrial > Soil > Wetlands > Peat | place...
AGCGGCTGGCCGAAGTGCATAATCAGCACGACGTCCACGTGATTGGCACTTCGATAAACTATCTCAAGATCCGGATGAAGGACGGCCTCGAGGGCTATATCGTGATGACCGCGCTCGAGTAATCGTTCGTTCTTCACCTATTCATGCCCTCGGCCTCCACCCGCCGGGTTTCCGGGCGCATTGCCCGCGCGGGTCGAAATTCGACGAACCCACAACGAACCGCCAGCGCGAAGTTCGCCTCGCAAAAGCCGAATGATTTCGATCACTTTTGAACTACGCCGGAGAGCCCGGCGATAATCATTGAAGCAAAGAACCAACCAAGTAAGGTATGGACCCACAGGTAACGGCGGAGATTCCTTCCGGCGCGCGATTGTGCATTCGGGAGCCAATGCTTCGCTTGATACAAATCCACGAATGGCAGAAGGGTCTCCAAGGAATAGATGAAGCCGTTGAACGGTTTGTAGCTTTCTGGACGATCTTCAGTCGAAACTATCCACGCGCGCCGCCCGCCGTAAGTGAATAACAGGGTTCCAACCAAAACTAGAATCACGCTGAACAAGACCGCACGCCAAGTGTCGTACCCGTAGCCGATGGTCGCCCACAGGATCCAGCTCCAGAGACGATAAAGAGGGTTATCCACTTGCGACCGCTTGTCGCTCTCCATCGCGATGAGAACGTGCCGCGCACCCGAGTCGTCACCATCTTCGCGCAGAACCTTGGCCAATTGTTCGTAAGGCTGAGGTCTGAACCTATCCTTCGGTTGCCGGTTCACCCAGTCCAAGCGGTCCTCTGGGTTCACGGGAGATAACGGGCCGAAGCCGGCGTACTCGAATCCATCGAGATCGAGATTTAGCGCTTGTGGCCAATGGTCCTTTCTATCGTCTAGTACTCCAGAAACCGTAGCGAAACGAAGGTCCAGATAGTAGCTAGTGCCGGGAATCTCGACATGCATTGTCTTCTTGATGTCTGCCCCGATGAAGTCGATTCCCCCGTGCGCTTGGAAGGGGTAGTCAACCCCGCTTCTTAGGAAAACGTTGCCGCCAACCTTAAGATTCTCTGCTTTCAGGGCGTACGACCTCGCATTCGTTTCAGGAGAATCCTGCTTCGCGGAGTTGAACTCTCCGCCCTCGCAGCTAAAGTCGCCGCCGACGTTGGCCCCCATGACATCGACTCCACCTTTTGATGTGAAACCGGAGCGGAGGTCGATGTCGCCCACAACTTTGAGGTTCTCTGCGTCCAAGGCATCGCCCTCTGAGTTGTTGAACTCGCCACCGTCGCAGACGAGATCCCCTCCTAGCTCGGTCGCGGCCAGCAGAACACGGCCTTCGGCCTTGAAGCTGTCCCCCAAATAGATGTTTCTCGCCTTAAGGTCGCTGGCGTCTAAAGCATCGCCCGCTGAGTTGGTGAACTGACCACCGGTGCAGATAAGATCGCCACCCAGCTCAGCACCACCAAGGCTGACTCGTCCGATGGCTTTGAACGGTTTATTGAGAAACACGTCGCCATGCACTTTCATGCGCTCGGCATTCAAGGCATCCCCGCCACGGTTGTTAAAGCTCCCGCCCGTGCAATACAGAATGCCACCGAGTTCAGCATCGAGGAAATGCACTTTCCCTTCAGACTTGACATCATCTAGAAACACGTTCCGCGCTCTGAGATCGTCGGCACTCAACGCATCATCCGTCGAACTGCTGAACTGTCCGCTGGAGCACACGAGATCGTCAGCCAACTCAGCACCACGAAGACTGACTCGACCTTCGGCCTTGAACCCACCCCTCAGATAGATGTTTCTCGCCTTGAGGTCGCTGGCGTCCAGAGCATCGCCCGTCGCGTTGCTGAACTGTCCACCGGTGCAGGCGAGATCGCCGTCTAGCTCAGTCGCGGTGAGCGAAACGCGGCCCTCGGCTTTGAACCCGTTCCTTAGGTAGATGTTTCTCGCCTTAAGATCGCTGGCGTCCAGAGCATCGCCCGTCGCGTTGCTGAACTGACCACCGTCGCAGTCGAGATCGTCACCCAGCTCAGCACCACCAAGGCTGACTCGTCCGATGGCTTTGAACGGTTTATTGAGAAACACGTCGCCATGTGCTTTCACGCGGTCGGCATTCAACGCATCCCCGCCGCGGTTGTTAAAGGTGCCGCCCCTGCAATTTAGAACGCCGCCGAGATCAGCATCGAGCAGATGCACCTCCCCTTCCGACTTCACATCATTTAGAAAGACGTTTCGTGCCTTGAGACCGTCCGCACTCAAGGCATCCCCCTTTGGGTTACTGAACTTGCCGCCCCAGTAATCCAGATCACCGCCAATGCTTGCGCCCCGGAATTCGACTGCGCCCTCGGAGCTGAACGGACCTGTAAGGTAAACTCTGCCCTCTACTTTGAGACCTTCTGCGTATATCGCATAGCCATTCGGATTCTTGAACTTGCCGCCCAAGCAATTCAGATCGCCGCCCACTTTTCCATCATTGATATCCACTTCGCCATTTGACGTTACCTGATAAAGGTAGACATCAGTGCGGACAGTCACGTCGCCAGCGTTAATCCCAGACAAATGGCTCCCAAAGAGGTAAACGCCGCCAAGTTGGGCCCCGCCAAGCTCAATAGGTTTCAGAAATAGCGAATTTGTAAAGGTGAGAGGAAATGTCACAGTCGCATTTGATAGATCCAGCGCCTCCCTTATGCGTGCGCCATGTACTTGGACTCCCTTCGGATCGACTAGTTTAGTCGCTGCAGGATCGATGCTTAACCAGCGTGCGAAGCCCGCCCCAAGATCGTATGGTTCGCGTGCTGCACCTTTCTCTGGTGGAACTTTGTCGGTCTCATTATGATTTCGTCCACAGTACGCCACATCGCCGGAAGCGGCCGCGCGCGCAACCCTCGTTTCGCAGTCGGTGAGATCACCCCACCGATTACTGGCTAAACGCTCCAGTTCGTCTGAACTCGATGAGGTCGCGGCGGAACAAAGGTGCACGTTCCCCAACACTATCAATAGAAGACATATCGATAGTAAAAGGTGTGAGACACGGGTGATCGGAATGTCCATATGAATTAAACCGGAATCTCCGTTTGTTCTCCGCTTCCAACCCGTCTTGTAAACTAAATGTTAGCGCTCGGCAAGGTTCCACCCGGTTTTGGTTTGTCAGTGTTGAGGGCGGGCGTCACGTCTGCCAAGCTCACAACGGTGGGAATAGTATTTTTCCAATCGATTCGGCAGACCCGTTTCCCCTCGAATGGTCGGTGACCTTCGATTGTCGCGCTCAAGAGCAGGCGAACTTTGTGTGAAGGGCCTCGAGGACGCGATGCCGCAGTGGTTCAAGTCGTTGCGGGCCGTGCTCGACCGTTGAACTAGCACAAGCTCCCGGAGGAAAAGACTATGTTTGATTAGCGCGTCGTAACTTGGAGGAGTGAGCGGACCTTGACCGCGACGTCGGGGGCACGCACGACGTCGGTAATGATCGCCGCCGCGTCCGCACCGGCGGCGATCACCGCAGGCAAGGTCGCTTCCGTGATCCCGCCAATCGCGACGATCGGACTCCGTACCGCCTGACGCACCGCGCGCAGACGTTCGAGTCCCTGCGCCTGTTGGACGTTCTTCAAACCGCCCGAATAGATCGCGCCGAAGCCGATATAGTCCGCGCCATGCGCCTCGGCGTCGCGCGCCTGCTCGATCGAGTGGGTCGAGACCCCGATAATCCGGCCGGGACCGAGGATGCGGCGGGCCGCTTCGAGCGGGAGATCCTCCTGCCCGAGATGGACGCCATCGGCGTCGGCCAGCAGCGCGATATCCACGCGGTCATTCACGATAAAAATCGCGCCAGCCGCCCGAGCGAGCGGGGTGATTGCACGAGCCACCGCCAGGAAGTCGCGCGAGCCCGTGTCCTTGAGCCGCAGTTGCAGGATGCGCGCCCCGGCGTCGAGCAGGATTCGCGCGAGCGCGACCGGTTCGTGGCCGCCCGCCGGATCGATCATCGCGTAGAAAGGCGACGGCATCCGCATCGGGGTTCAGACTCCCGGCGTGCGGGTTACCGGGATCCCGAGTTCGGCCAGTTTCTTGCGCAACGTGTTGCGATTGAGGCCGAGGATACGGGCCGCCTGCACCTGATTGCCGCGCGCGCGCGCCAGGGCAAACTCGATCAACGGCTTCTCCAGTTCGGCGATAATCCGTTGATGGAGGTCGTGCGGTTCGCCCTCGCCCTCCGCGACCATCTCGGCCAGGCGATGGCTGATCAGCTCGCTCAGCGTGGCATGGTTAGCGGTGGGGCGCGGCACGGCTCGGGCGGAAGCGCCCAGTTCGAGATCTTCGACGCGGATCGTCGGGCCGGAAGCGAGCAACGCGGCGCGCAGGACGGAGTTCTCCAACTCGCGGACGTTGCCCGGCCAGTCATAGGCTTGCAATTTGGCGCGGACCTCGGGCGCCACCGCCCGCGCCTGCGCGCCCATCTCACGGGCCGCCTTGGCGACGAAATGGTCGGTCAACTCCGCGATATCTTCGCGGCGCTCACGCAGGGGGGGAATCTTGATCGGGACCACGCGCAAGCGAAAGTAGAGATCTTCGCGGAAGCGGCGCTCGGCCACGGCGGTCTCGAGGTCCTGATTGGTCGCGGCGAACACCCGGGTCTGGGTGCGGATCGTTTCGGCGCCCCCGACCCGGGTGAACTCACGCTCCTGCAGCACGCGCAAGAGCTTGGGCTGCAACTCGAGCGGCATATCGCCGATTTCGTCAAGGAAAATCGTGCCCCCGGCGGCTTGTTCGAATTTGCCCGTGCGCCGTTCGGTCGCCCCCGTGAAAGAGCCCCGTTCGTGGCCAAAGAGCTCGCTTTCGAGCAGGCCCTGCGGAATCGCCGAGCAGTTGACCGCGACGAAAGGGCCCCGGGCGCGCGGTGACCGGCGATGGATTTCGCGGGCTACCACCTCCTTGCCGGTGCCGCTCTCGCCAAACAGCAGCAGGGTCGCGTCGCTGCTCACCACCTTGCCGACCAGCTTGAAAACTTCCTGCATCGCCGGGCTGCGCACGAAGAGTTCACCGCCGATGCGGCGGGTCATCTCGCTTTCGAGCTGTTTCAGGTCGACCGATTGCGCGGCCACTTCGACCGCGCGGCCGACGGCGGCCACCACCAGGTCCAGGTTCTCGAACGGCTTGGTCAAGTAGTCGTGGGCGCCGCGGCGCATCGCCTCGACCGCGTTGTTCATCGTGCTCGCCGCCGTGATCACGATAATCGGCGTGCGGGTCTCGGCCGCGCGGGCCTCGGACAGTACTTCCAGTCCGCCCGCCCCAGGCATCATGATATCGACCAGGGCCGCGCCGTGGCGATTCGCGCGCAGGGCGTCGAGCGTGGCCGCGCTGTCCCCGGTCTCTTCGACCGCATAGCCGGCCGATTCGAGCCGATGCCGCAGGATTAGGCGGATGCCTGGGTCGTCATCGGCGACCAGCACGGAGGCCAAGGGCGGCCTCACGGCGGGGTGATCGTTGGGGATGATTTCTATTTGCGCCGGTTTCAAGGTCTAAATTTTAGCCGAAAGCGCATACCCGGCGCGATATACCCGGTCGTTTTTGATGTCGGAGGGCGGCGACGGCATGATAGGCTGGCGACCGTGAACGTTATGCGCGAGCAGCCGGGGTCGTCTTGGGCAGCAGGGGTGAATTTTGACGCGGTTATCCGCGGTCACGGTCTCGGCCCCCTGCGCCGGACGATTCCGGAGACGTTGCAGATCAATGTCGGCAAGCTCTGCAATGAGGCCTGCCATCATTGTCACGTTGACGCGGGACCGGCGCGGCGCGAGATCATGAGGGCGGCGACGGCGTCGCGCGTGCTCGAACTGCTCGCGGCGGATAGCGCGATCCGCACCGTCGATCTGACGGGCGGGGCGCCCGAGCTGAATCCGCATTTCCGGCAATTGGTTGAGGGGGCGCGGCGCGCCGGGCGCGCGGTGATCGTGCGCTGCAATCTGACGGTGCTCTTCGCGCCGGCGATGGAGTGGTTGCCGGAATTCTACCGCGCCAATCAGGTTCGACTGGTCTGCTCGCTGCCCTGCTATGCGGAGGAAAACGTGACGCGGCAGCGCGGCGCCGGCGTCTTCGCGAAGAGTATCGACGCCTTGCGTATCCTCAATCGCCTGGGCTACGGGACGGGCGCGCATCCGCTCGATCTGGTTCACAACCCCGTCGGTCCATCGCTGCCGCCACCGCAGGCGGAGTTGGAGGAGCGATATCGCGTGGAGCTGGGCGCTAACTTCGGGGTTTGTTTCGATCACCTGTTGACGATCACCAACATGCCGATCAGCCGCTTTGCCGATCAGCTCGATCGCGCCGGACAGCACGAGGCCTACCTCGGGCTGCTCGTGAATCATTTTAATCCCGCGACGGTGGCGGGGCTGATGTGCCGCGGGCTGATCAGCGTGGGCTATGATGGCAGGCTCTATGATTGCGACTTCAACCAGATGCTCGAGCTTCCGCTCGGCGCCACCGCCGGCGGCCGGCCGCTCACGGTCTGGGACGTGAATGATCTCTCCGGGTTCGAGGGGGCATCGATCGCGACCGGAGGCCACTGCTTCGGCTGCACCGCCGGGTCCGGTTCGAGCTGCGGCGGCGCAATTGCCGAGACCTCCTGACATCGCGGCCGCCGGGCGTTTACGATCACGATGCCGGGTTCGGCGGCCGCCGGCCTCTGCTCAACAATGAAAGTTGACCTGCTCGCCATCGCCTGGAATTTGACCTCGGTCGTTGTGACGGTGGTTCTTCACTCTGTAGGCACGGTGCTCATCGTTATAGAGCGGCCGCGGCTGTTTAGTTTCGCCTCTCATCAACGGAAGGTGCTCCGCGGACAGCTTGTCGTCACGATCATCGTGATTGAATTGCTGATTCTCCACTTGATCGAAATCGGCTTTTGGGGGCTTTGTCTGTCGGCGCTCGGATTATTCAATAACTTGCGAAGCTCCTTGTACTTCGCGGGCATGTCATACACGAGCCTCGGCTACAGTGGGGCTGTCACCTCCCACGGCGACTTCTCCGAGGTCCTCATCGCGATGATGGGCTTGCTGATGTTCGGCTGGTCGACGGGAATTCTGGTAACTACGGTCATCCGTTATGAAAAGGTAGCGCTCGGCTGGGACCCTGCGAGCGACCGGCCCCTGAAGCCCGAGTCTTAGACAATCCTTCGCGCCAGGGTGGGTGCGAGCTTTGATATGCCCCGGCTTGGCGCCACCGGCCCGAGGGTGCGGGCGTTTCTCGCGGTCTTCGCCGCCATGCTATGGAAAGCTCATCGCGATACTCGGGAATGGTGAATCATGGTCGATATTCAGGGAGACTGCGGTCCGCGTTTCGAACGAGTGCGGGCGGCGTTTGCCGAGAATTTCGCGCAGCGCAACGAATATGGCGCCGCCGTAGCGGTCTATATCGACGGCGCGCCGGTGCTCGATTTGTGGGGTGGCCATGCCGACCGCGACCGGACCCGCCCCTGGACCCGCGACACGCTCGTCAATCTGTTCTCGACCACCAAGGGGCTTACGGCGATTTGTGCCCATCGCCTGGTCGATCAGGGGTTGCTCGATCTCGACGCGCCGGTGGCGCTTTACTGGCCGGAATTCGCGCAGGCGGGCAAAGACCATATTCGGGTGCGCCAACTCCTGAATCATCGCGCGGGGCTGCCGGCGCTGCGTCGCCAGGTGCCGGATGAGTCCATCTACGATTGGGCGGCGATGACTACGGCACTGGCTGCCGAGGAGCCCTGGTGGACGCCGGGAACGAAACATGGCTATCACGCGATAACTTTCGGCTGGCTCGTCGGCGAAGTGGTGCGGCGGGTAACCGGCAAGACGCTGGGCCGTTATTTCCGTGACGAGATCGCGGCGCCGCTTGGTCTCGACTGTTATATCGGACTCGACGCCAAGGACGACGCGCGCTGTGGGCAGATGCTCCAGTCGCCGCGGCCGCCCGAGGGACAGGTCAACATCTTCAAATACGCCCAGGATAATCCCGAGTCGGTCACGGCCAAGGCCTTTTTCAATCCGGCCGGCGCGATGAAGCTCGGCGCGGTGAACAGCCGGGCGTGGCGCGGCGCCGAGATTCCCGCCGCCAACGGCCATGGGACGGCGCGGGGACTCGCGCGGCTCTACGGTGCACTGGCGTGCGGCGGCGTGCTCGACGGTGTACGCGTCCTCGGGCCCGAGGCGATCGCGCGATGCTCCCACGAGGAGTCGAGTGGTCGCGACGAAGTGCTGCTGATCCCGACGCGCTTCAGCACCGGCTTCATGCTCACGCAGCCGCAGGATCTGATGGGCCCCAATGCGCGCCCGTTCGGGCATCCGGGGGCCGGCGGCTCGCTCGGCTTCGCCGACCCCGAGGCCCGGATCGGCTTCGGCTACACGATGAACAAAATGGGCCCGTATATCCTGATCGATCCGCGGCCGCGTGCCCTGCTTGAGGCGGTTTACGCCTCGCTCTAGCCGTCGCGGCGCTATTGCCAAGCGGTGTGCGTCGATACACGATAACGGCGTCGTCAGGCGAAGCGCCGCGGAGCCGAGCAGGCGAGTCCGCGAGCTGCGAAACGGGAAAATATAATGACCTCGGGAATTACAGTCTGGTTTCCTATTGCGGTGATGCTCTTCGGCGCGGCCGTGGTGATCGGTGGGATGGTCATGATCAACCGGTTGATCGGGCCGCGGAATCCGGGTCCCAAAGCCAAAGGCGAGGCCTTTGAATGTGGCAATCCGTCCACTGGCAGCGCATGGGGCAGATTTTCCGTTCGCTTCTATCTGACGGCGATTCTCTTTCTGGTCTTCGACGTGGAAATCGTCTTCCTTTATCCCTGGGCCGTGGAATTGCGCGAGTTGGGGATGTTCGGGTTGCTCGAAGCGCTGGTGTTTATCGGGATTCTGCTGGCCGGTCTGGCCTACGCATGGCAGCGCGGCGCCCTCGACTGGGACTGAATCCGGCCGCGACTTTAATACCAAAACGCTGTTCTCGTCGGACTTTTTTGTCCGTGCCGACGCCATTATCATTAGGTCAGGTTCCTGTAGATGGCGGTTGCCAGTGTGACTTTGCGGACTCCTCCGCCCCGACGCGTGCTGATTCTGCTGCTCGGCTCGATCGGCGACGTGGTGCGCGCGTTGCCGCTGCTCGGGCGAATGCGCGAGTCATGGCCAGCGGCTCATCTGGCCTGGGCGGTTGAGCCGAAGTCGGAGCCGATTCTCCGCAGCCATCCGTGGCTCAACGAACTGATTGTTTATGATCGCACGCGGGCGCCGTGGTCCTTCGTGCCGTTCCTGCGGCGAATTCGGCGGGGCCGTTTCGACGTCGTCATAGACCTGCAACGTCATTTGAAGAGCGGCATAACCTCGCTGAGTTCTGGGGCGCCCGAACGATGGGGTTTTGCCCCGGCTAACGTCAAGGAATTCAATCACTGGTTCTCCAACCGGCAAATCACCGTGCAACCGCGGATGCGGCTCAAACTCGAACAGTATCAGGTCTTCGGCGACGCGCTCGGACTCGCTTCGACACCGCTGCGCTTTGGCCTCGAGCCGTCGCCGGAGGTCCAGGCTCGGGTTGCCCGAATCCTCGCCGACACGCCCCGGCCGCGGTTGGGCGTGATTCTGGGATCATCGTGGCCGAGCCGCCTCTATTTTCCGGAATCGGTCGCCGCGGTGATCAGGAACCTGGCCGCCCAACCTATCGGCGTGCCCGGGTTTTTCCCCATCTTGATCGGTGGGCGCGAGGAACTCGCCCTCGCGCTGGCGGTGCAGCGTGAGCTTCGCGACCTGCCCGTGCTTGATCTCACGGGTAAGACGCGGCTGGAGGACTTGGCCGGAATATTCGCCGAATGCGACGCCGCGTGCGGACCGGATTCCGGCCCGATGCATATCGCGGCGGCCGTCGGCTGCCCCGTGGTCTCACTGTGGGGCGCCACCGCCGCCCTGCGCTCGGCCCCCTGGGGCTCGGCCGAGTTTGCCCTGAGCGCGGAAATCCCGTGCAGTCCGTGCTACTTGCGGCGCTGTCCGATCGGCGGCGAGTGTATGCGGCGGATCGCGCCCGAGGACGTAGCCGCTATGGTCCGGCGCGCGTCCGCCGAGCATGCGCATACACCGCGCGGATTTGCACTGGATTCCGCGTCGATCAGGCAGACGCGATGAACCCGACCGCTGATCGAGTCGAGGTGGACGGCTGGCGACTCACGCTCGCGCTTCCGGCCCCTGTTCGCGAGCTGCACGACCGGCTCGCGGAGTTCGTGGTCGCGGCGGCTGACGGCAGGATCGTCGAACCGATGCGCCGGTCGCGCCACGCGCGCACCTTTCAGACCCAATTCGCGGCGGGCACGGGCACGCCGACCAGTCTCTTCGTCAAGGTGATCGAGCGGCCACGGCGGCTGAAGGGTCTCAAACGAATACTCCGGGGATCGCCGGCGCGCCACGTCGTGCGCGTCACGGCTGAGCTTGTGGCCGCCGGGCTGAACGCGCCACCCGTGTGGATACTTGGTAACGAGATCGCGACGGGGCGTGAGCTGCTGGTGACGCCGCGGGCCGAAGGTAACGGACCATTGCATACCCTGGCGGGGCTGGCCGGGGCGGTCGCGACCAAGCGCGCGATCTTGCGCGCGCTCGGCGCGGAAATCGCGCGATTGCATCGCGGGGGCTTCGTTCATGGCGACCTCACCCCGTTCAATATTTTTATCGTGCGCGGCGAGCCTCCGCGGTTTGTGCTGCTCGATCATGAACGCACGCGGCGGAGCTTTTTTCTCGGCCGGACCCGTCGCCAACTCCGCAACCTCGTGCAACTGGGCCGCTTCAATCTGCCCGGTCTGAGCCGCACCGATCGGCTGCGGACGCTCGCGGCGTATGCGGCGGCGATCAATTCGCGCGATCTGCGCGCGCTGGCAAGGCGGGTCAACGCGATGCTCGAGCGTCGGATTCGACGCGACGGCGGCCTGCAGGAAGTCATACCGCCCGCGATGATACAGTCGAACGCGAGTGTCTGATGACGGAACTGTCGCTACCGGTCCGCAGACTGAAGGATTTGGCTCAGCCAGATGACGATACCGGCGATGACGCCGCCCCTGTCGGTTCTCTGCGGATAGCTGGAGTCGATCCTGAGCGCAACTTTGGTGGCGGCGAGACGCAGGTGCTTGGGCTGACCCTCGAACTCTTGCGCATGGGTCATCAGGCGGAGCTGTTTTGCGATCCGGACGGGGCGCTGTGGCCGCGCGCGACGGCCGCCGGGATCGTCTGTCGGCCGTTGCGCGTCCGCAACGCGGTGGATCTGGGTGCGGGCCTCCGGCTGCGTGCGCTGCTTACGCGAGGGCGCTACGATGTCGTGCACTTTCACACATCCCGGGCACACGCGCTTGCGCCCTACGTGCGTGGCCTGTCGCCTATCCGGGTCGTCACGCGGCGGATGGACTATCGGCCTAACCGGTGGTTTGGTGGGTACCTGTACAATCGCGCGGTTGACGGCGTGATCGCGATTTCGGGCGGGGTGGCGGATGCGCTGGCGGACGGCGGCGCCGTCCGCCAGCACATCCGCGTCGTACCGAGCGGGGTGGACTGTGCGCAGTTCGTCCCGCCCGACGCCCGGGCGCGCGACGCGGCCCGGGCGCGGTTCGCGTTGCGCGCCGACGACATCGTCGTCGGCGCGCTCGGCGCGCTGGTGCCGCGCAAGGGCCATCGCGTATTGATCGAAGCGCTGGCCCTTGCGCGGCGCCCCGGCGATCAGACAGCGGAGATGGCCGCCGTCGGCGGCCATCTCCGCTGTCTGATCGCCGGGGCGGGGCCCCAGGCAGCCGAGCTCGCGGGCAGAGCCCGCGAGCTCGGCTGCCTGGACGAGGTCCGGCTCCTCGGACGCCTCGAAGAGTCCCGCGAGTTGCTCTGGGCGCTCGACCTGTTCGCCATGCCTTCGCTGAAGGAGGGCTTGGGCGTGGCGGCGCTCGAGGCGATGGCGTGCGGATTGCCGGTAGTCGCTAGCGCGGTTGGCGGATTGGGCGAGGTCGTGGAGGATGGGATTAGCGGTATGCTCGTGACGCCCGGTGACGCCGCCGCGCTGGCGGGTGCGTTGATCAAGCTGGCGGCGTCCGCCGAGGATCGGGTGGCTATGGGTGCCGCGGCGCGCACGCGGGCGGTCGAGCGCTTCAGTATGGGTGCGATGGCGCGGGGTACGCTCGAGGTTTATGCAACACTGCTGGGGCGGCGTGGCACGATACGATGAGTTCACGAAGGGGATAGGGCAGACATGCGGAGCATGACCGGATTCGGGCGGGCCGAACAGAGCCGCGGCGGGGTGCAGGTCGTGGTCGAGGTGCGCGCGCTCAACCAGCGGTTCTTCGAGCTCAAGGCGAATCTTCCGCGTGGATGGGGCGAGCGGGAGGCCGAGATTCGAAAATTGGTGCAGGAGCACGTCGAGCGGGGACGGGTTGAGGTCTTCGTGCGCGCGATAGTGCTTAAGCCGGCTCGCGTCCGGCTGCAGGTGAACGAGGAGTTGGCGCGCAACTACGTGACCGAATTGCGGCGGCTCGGGCGGAAGCTCGGGCTCGACGGTCAACTCGGTATTGAAGCGGTCCTGCAGCGTCCCGAGATTTTTCAGGTGGCGGAGCAGGAGGAGGATCCGCAGGCGGGTGCGGACCTGGCGCGCGAGGCTTTGCGCAAGGCAATGAAGGCGCTCGAGCGGGAACGGTCGCGCGAGGGGCGGGAGTTGCGGCGCGACTTTGAGCAGCGCTTGAAACGCATCGCCGCCGTGCTGCCCCGGATCGAGGCGTTGGCGGCCAAGGCGCGCGCGGCGATCACGGCGAATTTCAACCTGCGGATGCGCGAGCTGCTGGGCGAGGCGCCAATCAACGAAAAGCGGTTGTACGAGGACGCTCTGTCGGCTGCTCATCATGGCGATATCAGCGAGGAAATGACGCGTTTGCGGGTCCATCTGAAAGCGATGGGCCCGTTGCTCAACCGCGCCGGCACGGTCGGCAAGGCAATCGAATTTTTGCTGCAGGAGATGGGCCGCGAGATCAATACTATCGGCGCCAAGTCGCAGGACGCGCAGATGTCGCAGATCGCGGTGGAAATGAAAGGCGAAATCGAGAAAATGCGGGAACAGGTCCAGAACGTCGAGTGACGACGGCATGCGAAATCGATTTACCGGGCGCGTATCCGCTATATTGTAATTAAATGGAGGAGGATAAACGGCCTCGACGCGGCATTATCTTTATACTTTCCGCACCCTCCGGCGCGGGCAAGACCACCATCTCGCGCGGCGCTCTGGAGAAAATCGATAGGCTCGAGATGTCGGTGTCGGTAACCACGCGTACTCCGCGCGTCGGTGAAACTCCGGATCTCGACTACCATTTCGTGAGCGACGACGAGTTCCAGCGCCGTGCGCGGGCGGGCGAGTTTGCCGAGTTCGCCCGGGTTTTCGAATCCAGCTACGGCACACTCCGCGACCCCATTGAGCGTGCGATAAGCAGCGGCAGCGACATCCTGCTCGATATCGATATCCAGGGCGCCCGGCAAATCCGGGAGCGGTACCCGCGCGACGCGGTGGGTATCTTCGTGCTCCCGCCGAGCTTCGCGGAACTCGAGGATCGCCTGCGGCGGAGGGGCACGGAGAGCGCGGACGCGATCGCGCGCCGCCTGAAGCGGGCGCATGACGAGGCCTCCGCCTGGCCGGACTATGATTATCTTATTATCAACGCCCACGTTGCGGTTTCGCTGGCGCGTCTTGCGGCCATCGTAAATGCCGAACGGCTGAAGGTGGCCCGTCTGGCGGAGGACTTTGTGCCGTGGAAGGGGTAAGCGAAAGCGAAGGCTATCCGGATCAACTCGAGGAAGTGATTCGTCAGGCCAGCGCCTACAATCCGCAGGCCGACGCCGCGCTGATTCGCCGGGCCTACGACTACTCGGCGCGGATGCATGGTGAGCAAAAGCGCAAGTCAGGCGAACCCTATGTGATCCATCCGCTGAGCGTCGCGCTGATTATCACCCAGTTCAAACTGGACCTGCCTTCGGTCATTACCGGCTTGCTGCACGACGTGGTCGAGGACACGCACGCTTCGCTGGAAGAGATTCGGAGCCTGTTCGGCGGCGAGGTCGCACGGCTGGTCGACGGCGTGACCAAGGTTTCCAAGATCACGTTTCTGAGCCGTGAGGAAAAGCAGGCGGAAAACTTCCGCAAGATGATCATCGCGATGGCGCACGATATCCGGGTCGTGCTGATCAAGCTTGCGGACCGCCTGCACAATATGCGGACGCTCGATCATCTGAAGCCCCAGCGGCGCGAGGAGATCGCGCGTGAAACCATGGAAATCTACGCTCCGATCGCGCATCGCCTCGGGATCTATTGGCTCAAGTCGGAGCTCGAGGATTACTCGCTGCGTTATCTCAATCCCACCGCCTACATGACGCTCAAGGCGCAAGTGGCCGAGACCCGCGAGGAGCGCGAGAAATATATAAAATCCGTCCTCGGCATCCTCGACGACCGGCTGGCCGACGCCGGGGTCAAGGCCGAAGTGACGGGCCGTCCGAAGCACTTCTTTTCGATTCACCAGAAGATGCAGGAGGAGGATTTAACCTTCGATCAGATTTATGATCTGGTCGCCTTCCGCATCATCGTCAACTCGGTGCGCGAATGTTACGAAGCGCTGGGCGTGGTGCATGCGAGCTGGAAGCCGGTCCCGGGCCGTTTCAAGGATTATATCGCTCTGCCCAAGGTCAACATGTACCAGTCGCTGCATACCACGGTGATTGGTCCGCGCGGGCAGCGGATCGAAGTGCAGATCCGTACCCACGAGATGCATCAGGTGGCGGAGCACGGGATAGCCGCGCACTGGAGTTACAAGGAGGGCGGGGGCGCGCAGATGCGCGACGCCGAGCGCTTCGCCTGGCTCCGCCGGCTCCTCGAATGGCAACAGAACCTGAAGGATCCGCAGGAATTTCTCTCGACGGTCAAGGACGATCTCTTTGCCGCCGAGGTCTTCGTCTTTACGCCTAAGGGTGATGTGCTCGATTTTCCGCAGGGCGCGACGGTGATCGATTTTGCCTACCGCATCCATTCGCAGGTGGGCAACCATCTGACGGGCGCGCGGGTCAACGGCCGGATGGTGCCGTTGCGCTACAAGCTCAAATCCGGCGACACGGTCGAAGTGATCACCGCGGAACGGCAAAGCCCGGGCAAGGATTGGGCGAGCTTCGTCGTCACGGCGCGCGCGAAGAGCCGCATCCGGCAGTGGCTGCGCCAGCAGCAGGCGGAGCGCTCGCGCGAGGTCGGACTCTCGCTGGTCGATCGCGAACTGGCGCCGCTTGGTCTCAGTTTCGCGCAAGTCAAATCGCGCGAACGGTTCGACGCCACGCTGAAGGAATTTTCGCAGCGTGACACGGACAGTCTGCTGGCCGCGATCGGTTACGGGATCGTGACGGCGCCGCAGTTTCTCGGCAAGCTTCTGATCGGCGAGGAACTCAAGCTTTATCGTGGCGAAAAACCCGCGCTACCGGCGACCGGTCACGAACATCCCGCGCCGGATGACGGCGGGTCCGCCGGCAACGCGGTAATCGTCTCGGGGATCGGCGACATGCTCGTGCGGTTCGCGCGATGCTGCAATCCGTTGCCGGGTGAGGCGATTACCGGCTTCATCACGCGTGGCCGCGGCGTCACGGTGCATCTTGCCGGATGCCCGCACGCGCTCGCCACCGATCCGCAGCGCCGTGTCCCCGTGGTATGGAAGGTCGGCGAGGACACTTTGCGTCCCATCCAGCTCGAAGTGCTGTGCATCGACAAGCCCGGCCTGCTGGCCGAGATGTCGAAGGCGATCGCGACGGCCGCGGTAAATATCTCGACCGCGCAGGTCAAAACCACCGGGCAGGACGGCCGCGCGCTCTCCCTGTTCGAGTTGCGCGTCAGCAGCGCGGCGCAGTTGCGGAACCTGATGCACTCGATCGCCGCGATTGAGGGCGTGATTCGCGTCTCGCGGCTCGGCGCGAGCAACGGCGCATCCCGTAATTGACTGGTCGCTATTTCTCAGTTGAGCGGACGGTCGCGAGGGGCACCTTCGTCGCATTTCTTGCAGGCGAGTTCGAGCCCGAGTCGGCTGTGACGGCCCTCATCGGTGAGCACCCACGGGCGCGTCTGAAACGGCGGATCATGCCGCACATGCTGGTTGTGACCGCAGTCGAGCTCAGCCACCCAGTCCTGATGTTCGTCCTGATGAAAACCCACGATGCGATGGTTCACGGTCGTGCTCCAATCAGTAGGTTGAGCGCGGCGTCGTCGAGCAGACGGCGTGCCGGATCAAGTTTGCGGGCCGAGCGCGCGAGACGGCGCAAATTGCGCTGACGAAGGTGCGGCGGCAACGTCCCTGGATAGAGGCGCGCCTTGTCGAGGTCGAGGATAACCACCGTAAAGCTTTCGCCCGCGCGTGTCACGAACAGATTGTGCAGGTTCAGGTCGGCGTGGCATAGACCGCCCTGATGGATTCGCTCAATCGCGTGCCGCGCTTGCTCGAACACATGAGCGCGGACGATCGGATCGTCGTCGGTGCGGATAAATTCCCAAAGCGTCATGCCGTTGAGGGTGCGCGTCAGCATCGCCCCGCGATAGACTCCGGGCGCGAGCGGTTCGATCAGGGCGCCGAGCGGCTCCGCCACCGGGAGCCCGCGCCGCGTCGCTTCCGCGGCGATCGCAAGCTCACGCCGGGGCCGCGTCTGTCTCCCAAAGTAGATGTCGCGGTTGATTAGACGCATCAGGCCGCCACGCCGCGAACGCCGAAAGAAAACGTTCAGCCGATCGCCGATCGCGAGCGCGAATCCGCTTTGGCGGATTCCGGCGCCGGCGCGCGAGGTACGGCCCAGCTCGTCGATACGCGCGAGGATAAGCGGCGCCTCGGGCGCCAGATCAGGGCGAAGATAGAGGATACGGCGGCCCGCGCGAATTGGGACGAAGTCCGGGCTGGCGGACGAATGCGGCGGTTTCACTTCGGCCCAGGGCCACAATTACCGGCACCCTGCTACGGAAGTTTTTCGGCCTCATCGATCAGCATGATCGGAATGTCGTCCTTGATCAGATAGCGCAGCTTGCACGGCGCACAGACCAGGCCGGTCTGGTCGGCGTCGATACGAACCTCGCCCTTGCACTTGGGGCACGCCAGAATATTCAGCAAGTCCGGACTCAATGCCATAATAATCACTCCCAAAAGATCTCAGTCGCCCCGGTGTCTCAACGGCCCACTCCGGCCGGCGCGGCGGCGGATGGGGCCCCCGCGCGCCGCTTGCGTTCGATACAACTCGTGACCATCGCGAGAAGCTGTGACTCGTCCGCCGCCTCCATCACGATTTCGAGCCTCACAGCGTATAACGAAGCGAGGGCGGGCGAAAATCCTTCGAGCTTGACGAGGTCCTTTTCCGTCGTCAGCACCAGTTCGGCGCCGTCGGCGGCACTCAGGATGGCACGCCAGTCCCCGGGCGAATAGCGATGGTGATCGCGATATTCCAGGGTCTCGACCAGCTTCGCGCCGAGCTCCCGCAGCATCGCGGCAAACCCGCCCGGCTCGGCGAGG
>Ga0181532_10002401_pt1 | contig 17507 bp, 16 predicted proteins | sample PEATcosm2014_Bin_33_FD_119768 | JGI IMG/M metagenome (GOLD analysis project Ga0181532, IMG submission 119768) | Peatland microbial communities from MTU Mesocosm Facility, Houghton, MI, USA - PEATcosm2014_Bin11_30_metaG | ecosystem: Environmental > Terrestrial > Soil > Wetlands > Peat | place...
CAGGCCGACGATCTTTATGACGACTTTCCGAACACGTATTTGTTCGGCCTGGACGGCGGCAAACGCATCATTGACGGCTTCGGTGTGGCCGCCTTCGTCAATCATTCCTGCCAGCCGAACTGTCAGACCGATCAGATCCGGGACAAGATGTGGATCATAGCCTTGCGCGACATTGCGGCGGGAGAAGAGTTGACCTACGACTACAACCTCTACGATGGCGAGGATGACGCGCCCTGTTTCTGCGGAGCGAAACGCTGCCGAGGAAGTCTGTATTCCAGGGCACACCTGCGCAAACTCGCCAAAAAGCGCGCCAGGTCGGCTGCCGCTGCGGCCTAGGTAGGTTATCGAGCAACTCCTAAAGAGACGCATTTCGCGATGGTACAATCGGTTTCGTCCCCAACGTATTCACAACTCTGAGGTCGTGTCTTGAACCGTATTTCCGCTGGCCTGGAAACCATCGTCGCCCAAGCCCTCCATCGCGCGCCGGCCCGCGAGAGTGCGGTATTGGCCTGGCCGGTCGCGTGCGGCAGTGCGGTGGCTGATCGAACGCGGGCGCTGAGTTTCTCCGATGGCATTCTGCGAGTGGAAGTTGCCGACGCGGGATGGCGTCGGGAACTCGCCAACCTGGCTCCGCGTTATGTAGCCTTGATCAACAAGTATTCCGCGACTTCAGTGAAGCGAATTGAATTCGTAGTCAAAATGTAGCACTGTGGAATCGATCCCAAGTTTGCTTTAGGATGTCTGACTTCCTGTAGAGACGTGGCTCGCCGCGTCTCAAGCGTGTGCCACCGACCGATGAGAGTTACCGAAAAAGACGTCGCCTACGTGGCCGATCTGGCCAATCTCGAACTGACCGACGAAGAGCGCGCTCACATGCTGCGCGACTTGAACTCAATTCTCGAATACGTCGACCGCCTCAGCGAACTGGACACCGACAAGGTTGCGCCCATGGCCCAGGTCTCCGACCGCTACGGCGTGGACGAGTCGCGGCAGGGAAGCGACCGCTTCGCGTATGCCATCCGCGAGGATGTGAAGGACGGTTTGCGGAAATCGCTGCCGCACCACGTCGCGGTGAAAAATGCCCCGGATACTGACGGGACATTTTTCGAAGTTCCGAAGGTGATTGAGAGATAGTTTCCCGGTGCAAGTGCGGTTCGCATCAGGGCATCGCTTTAGCGCTGCCGCCCAGCCGCATTATCAAAGCGCCTTCAGGCGCTCGACGCCGGAGACTGGACGCTCTGCCGAGAAGTGATTGCGTGGAGAGAGCAAATGGTACCTGCATTGACGATAGACGAGGTTGGGAGCGCAATTGCCGACCGGCAGACGACCGCAACCGCTCTGGCGCAAAATTTCTACGTCCGCATCCGGCAGGAAGATCCCGAGATCGGCGCGTTCCTGACTCTCTGCGAGGAGCGCGCGCTGGCGCAGGCCGCGCGCATCGACGCGCTGGTCGCGGAGGGCAAGCCTTTGCCGCCGTTGGCGGGAGTTCCCATTGCGATCAAAGACGTCATGGTGACGAGCGGCGTGCTCACCACCGCCGGCTCGAAAATTCTCGACAATTTTATTCCGCCCTATGATTGCACGGCCGTGGCTCGCCTGGAAGCGGCGGGCGCGGTGATTCTGGGCAAGCTCAACTGCGATGAGTTTGCCATGGGCTCGTCCACGGAGAACTCGGCGTATCACCCAGTGCACAATCCGCGCGACAAGAGCCGCGTGCCGGGTGGATCGTCAGGCGGATCAGCGGCGGCGGTAGCCGGCGAGATGGCGGTAGCGACGCTTGGATCCGATACCGGCGGATCGATTCGCCAGCCGGCGTCGTTCTGTGGCGTGGTCGGATTGAAGCCGACTTATGGACGCGTGTCGCGCTACGGACTGATTGCGTTTGCATCGTCGCTCGATCACATCGGTCCGTTTGCGAAAACAGTGAAAGAGGTCGCGCTGGTGCTGCGCACCATTGCGGGACGCGATCCCATGGATTCGACTTCTGCCGAGGTTCCCGTTCCCGACTACGTGGCGGAACTCGACAAGCCGATAAAAAACTTGACAGTCGGCGTGGCCAAAGAGTACTTCGGGGCTGGACTCGATCCCGAAGTTCGTGCCGCGGTTGAGACTGCGATTCAAAAGCTGGCCGAGCTCGGATGCGAGGTCGTGCCGGTGAGTCTGCCGCACTCCGAGTATGCGATTCCCACCTATTACATTGTGGCCACGGCGGAAGCGTCGGCGAATCTGGCGCGCTATGACGGTGTGCGCTACGGCTTCAGGGCCAAGGCAAACAATCTTTCTCAGATGTACCGGTTGAGCCGCGGCGGCGGATTTGGCATGGAAGTCAAGCGCCGCATCATGCTCGGTACTTACGCGCTGAGCGCGGGTTACTATGACGCTTACTACCTGAAGGCGCAGAAGGTGCGCACGCTGCTTACGCACGACTTCGACGAGGCTTTCAAAAAAGTGGATGTGATCGCCGCGCCTACGTGTCCGACGCCTGCGTTTCGGTTAGGCGAGAAGATAAATGACCCGCTGGCCATGTATCTCGCCGATATCTACACCGTAACTGCGAACCTGGCGGGCATTCCCGGAATTTCCGTTCCCTGCGGAGAGAATCACGAGAAGCTGCCGATCGGTCTGCAGTTGTTCGCGCGGCACTTCGACGAAGCGACGCTGCTGCGAGTGGCGCATGCGTATGAGCAGTCAAAAAAGTCCGCATAGGGACGGCCGCCCTCGGCTGTCCAGCGAGCAACGCAAGCCCGTCTAGAGGATTTGGTAATACCGTTCACCCGAGCAGGCTCTGCAAAGCGCTCGCCCATCGCGCGTAACCTCGCGGTGAAAGTTGACGCCTTCGCCGCACTCGGTGCAGACGATGCGCTCGCCTTTGTATCCGGGGAACTCTTCAGCGGGGAGTTCGACCTTTACCCACTGCTTGGTGAATAAGTCATCTTCCGCCATTTCGCGATAGGCCAGCATCTGCTGCTGGTTCTTGCTTTCGATTTCAGGATGCATGGAGCGTGCCAGCGCCTTGGACGATTCTTTCGCGGCGATGCGGATGGCTTTGCCGGTGCGCACGTCGACGAAGGTCGCGGCCATCTTTCCCCAGTCGCGAAATTTCAGGGCGCGTTTACCGAGACGGCACCCAGTGACCAGGGAGATGGCGTCGGTGGCGCAGCGGTCGATTTCGACGAACGTGACCAGACGCTTGCGATCTTCTTTGTCGCCGCGAGGGTCCGCAATGCCCATCTGCTCGAGACCCAACATGGCCAGGCGCACGCCCAGCACCTGCCCGGCGCAGAGATGGCCGTGGGCGACTTCGGCTTCGCGAAGATATTCGTCTAAGGACAGCATGGGATTTTGCAGCTTCGAGAAACTGAAACTTGGTAAAGCCTCGGGATGACACTTGAAACTACCACTTCAAAGTGATTCAGATTACCAATTCCTTTATCATTTTCTTCGCCACCGCACTCCCTCTTTCGTATTTTCTACGATGATGCCCTCAGCGGTCAGTTCGGCGCGCAGGGCGTCGGAGGCTTTGAAGTTTCGTGCTTTTCGCGCAGCTTCCATTGCCGCGAGCTTCTGATTGACCTGCTCGTCGGAGAGCTGCGCGGAGCCGGCGATCTCCAGCAACTCTGAGCTGATTTCTTTTTCGCGGCCCTCGGTTCTCGCCCAGTCCAGGATGGCTTTCATCTTCGGCCGGTCGTCATCTTTCAGCACGCAGAATATTTCGTCGAATTTGTTGAGCGCGCAAAGGAGTGGCTGCACGTCGCCCTGCCGGACGTTGTTCTGGCCAGCTTGTGCGGCATCGAGCGCGGTGTTGGCCTTGCGCAGCATGTCGAATATCGCGGCTTGCGCTTCGGCGGTGTTCAAGTCGTCGTCGAGAGCGCTCTTCATGCGTGCGATGGTGTCGTCCGCCAGTTGCGCCATCGCCGAGGTCGCACCAGCGGAGAACTGGTTGCTCGTCAGGCGGAAGCGGAAGTTGCGCAGTTTCTCCACCGAACTTGCCGCCGCCGTCAAGCCATCGAAAGTAAAGTTCAGCTGATTGCGATAGGGCACCTGCGTCAGCAGCCAGCGGACCGACGACGGCTTGTGCCCGCGCAGCACCAGATCCCGGACGGTGAAAAAATTCCCGAGACTCTTCGACATCTTCTGGCCTTCGACGAGCAGAAAACGCGCATGAAACCAATAGCGCGCAAACTGCTTTCCGGTGAGCGATTCCGACTGCGCGATTTCGTTTTCGTGATGCGGAAAAATCAAATCTTCGCCACCGGCGTGCAGGTCAAAACTCGGCCCGAGTTCCTCCATCGACATTACCGAGCATTCGATGTGCCACCCCGGACGCCCCGGCCCGATCACCGAGTCCCACGAAGCCTCGCCCGGCTTCGGAGCCTTCCACAGGGCGAAGTCGCGGGCGTTGTCCTTGTCGTATTCGTCGAGGTCTACGCGGGCGCCGTCGGTCATGCCGGCAAAATCTTTTTTCGAAAGCTTGCCGTACTCAGGGAATTTCGCAATTCGGAAATAGTAAGACCCGTCATCGGTGCGGTAAGCGAAACCCTTCTTCTCTAACTCGGCAATAAAGTTGGCCATCTCGTTGATGTGTTCGGTAGCGCGCACCAGAACCGGTTGCTCGATGTTCAACGTGGCCGAATCTTCGAGAAAGGCGTCGACAAACTTCGCAGTGTACTGCTGCACGGTGACGCCATCGTGCGCGGAGTTGCGAATGATCTTGTCGTCGACGTCGGTGATGTTCATGACGTAGCGGACGTCGTATCCGCTCTGGCGCAGAAAGCGGTAAAGAAGATCGACCGCGACAAACGTACGGAAATTGCCGATGTGGCCGTAATCATAGACGGTCGGTCCGCAGGCATACATGCGGACGTGGTTGCCGTCGAGCGGATGGAAGTCTTCGATCTTTCGGGAAAGAGTGTTATAGAGGCGCAGTGGCATGGATGAGTTCGCGAGCGCAGTACGAATCTTTCATTCTAGGGGCGCGGAAGAAAAGGGGTCAAATGGGCTGCGACGCCTTGCCTCGACGACTAGGACCGGAGCGCGGCGGCTGGGGCGTGCGCATGCAGCCGGTGCTGCACCAAAAATGCGTAGTGCACGGCGGAGATGATGGTGAAGAAAAACGTGGCGCGCAGAAACGTGGTGCACGCAATCTCGACCCAGCGCACGGGCTCGATGAGCAGCAGCAGCACGAAGAAAATCGCAGCCACCTGCGCGAAGGTGTTGGCCTTGCCGAAAATGCTGGGGCGAAAATCGCGCAGGCCGGCAATCATGAATAGCACGCCGCTGATCAGCAGAATGGAAATGTCGCGGCTGAAAACCACCACCGTGTATTTCCAGGGAATCATCTTTTCGATCGAGAGCACGAGAAACATGGTGCTCATCAGCAGCTTGTCGGCAATCGGGTCGAGATACTGGCCGAGCACGGTTTGCTGATGCAGGGTGCGGGCCAGCAGGCCATCAAGGCCGTCGCTCAATCCGGCGAGAACGAACAGCGCCAGTGCCCATTTGAAATCGTGCTTGACCACATTGATGACGATGAACGGCAGAAAAATCATCCGCAGCAGCGTGAGCTGGTTGGGCGCGGTCAGGATCTGGCGGTAGTTCACCGCGGCTTTTCTCCCAACGCATGTCCTCCGGCATCTCTCCCAGAATGCGTGAGAAACTCGCTCACCAGCAGCGGAGCGGGATCCTGTCCGGTCTTTTCTGCGAAACGCTGGGCGAGCGAAAGGATGTTTCCCTCGGGCAGATCCAATTCCATTCGCTCCAGGCGGTGCATGGGAAAGAAGACGACGCCGGAGGTGAAGGACTCGCCGCTCTTGATCTGAGAGGCGAGATCGTCGAAAGACGCGACATCGACGCCGCGCAGGCTGAGGCCTTCGCCGGAAAGATGGAGGATCGCGCCCCAGAATTTTTCGCGCGGGCTGGTCAACGTCGCGATCACCAGCGCGCCCTGACGGAAGGGGCTGACGGCTTGCGGTTCCTGATAAAAGCTAGTGCTGGGCACCTTGCGATTGTCGTCTGTGGGGGATAGAAATTGCAAACGGACTTATGCCGTCCTGCAAACTTACGACGTAAACTCGGTTTGTCATCCTGAGCGAAGCGAAGGACCTATGCATTTCTTCGCGGCCAACCAACTCCATAGGTCCTTCGCTTCGCTCAGGATGACAAACATTATCCGCGGTCGCCCTCGTTCTTGACCGCTTTCAAGTCAATCCCCACCTGCTCGGCCTTCTTATAAAGGTGCGATCGCTCCAGTCCCAGCGCACGCGCCGTGTTCGAGATCTGGTGGTGATTGCGTTTCAACTCGGCCAAAATGGTCTGTTTCTCGAAGGCGCGTACTCGGTCGGCTAGCGGGCCGGTGCCGGCTGTTACAGAGTCCGGTGCGGCCGCCGAAGCGGGCAATGCCAGCGCCACGATTTCGGCGGTGACTTCGTCAGAGGTTGCCAGCAGCATCAGGCGCTCAACGGCGTTTCTGAGTTCGCGGACGTTTCCCGGCCATTGCTGTTCCTGCAGCGCAGTCATCGCGCTTTCGGTGAAGCGCACGGGCTTCCATCCGTTGGTGGCGGTCACCTGAACTGCAAAGTGCTCGATCAGTGCCGGGATATCTTCGCGCCGTTCGCGCAGCGGGGGTAGGCGCAGGGGGAAAACAAACACGCGGTGAAATAAATCCTGCCGGAATTTGCCGTCGCGGACTTGCGCTTCGAGGTCACGGTGGGTCGCGACGACAACGCGCACATCCACGGTGAAGGCGCGCTCGCCGCCGATGCGCTCCACTTCGCCCTCTTCCAGCACGCGCAGCAGTTTGGCTTGCATGGTGAGCGGCATGTCGCCGATTTCGTCGAGAAAAATGGTGCCGTGCTGCGCTTGCTCGAACTTGCCGAGATGGCGGCCGGCCGCGCCGGTGAACGATCCTTTTTCGTGGCCGAACAATTCGGATTCAATCAGCTCCGCCGGGACCGCGGCGCAGTTCAGCGTGACGAACGGAGCGCCTGCCCGCGGACTGCGCTCATGCAGCGTGCGCGCCACCAGCTCTTTTCCCGTGCCCGTCTCGCCAAGAATGCAGACGCGCGTTTCGCTGGCCGCCACGCGCTCCACTTGTGCCATCACGCGGTGCATAGTCTCGCCTTTCCAGACGATTTCGTGTTTGCCGAGGCGGCGCTCCAGGTCGCGATTCTCGCGCTCGAGGCGGCCGAGCTTCAGAGCGTTCTCCACGGTGAGCAGCAATTTTTCGGTCGAGATCGGTTTTTCCAGGAAATCGAGCGCGCCGAGCCGTGTAGCTTTTACCGCCATCTCGATGTGCGCCTGGCCCGACATCATGACCACCGGAGCCGGCACGCCTTGCGCTTTGAGATCTTCAAGCAGCGCCAAGCCGTCTTTGCCGGGCATCACCACGTCGGAGAGGATCAAGTCGAACGACTGCGACTTGGCCAATTCCAGAGCCTTGTTTGCGTTGTCGCAGACGACGGCTTCATGTCCTTCCAGACGAAACGCCCGCGACAGAGAAGCCAGTGTGTTGGCCTGGTCGTCCACGATCAGCAAGTGCGCTTTTTGCGCCACGGTTTTCTCCTGTTCGGCTGCGTCTCTCAACTCCATCCGGCAACGGGCTGCGGTTGGTACGGCAGTTCGATCCGAAACGTCGTTCCTGTTTCTTTCGTGCTCTCGACGGAAATCTTGCCGCCGTGATCGCTCACCACCGATTGCACAATCGCGAGGCCAAGTCCCGTGCCATGCTTTTTGGTCGTGTAATATGGAGTGAACAAACGCCCACATTCTTCCTGCGTCAGACCGGAGCCGGTATCGGAGACGCAAACTTCAATCCGATCGCCCAGGCTTTCAGTGCGAATCGCCAGCTCTCCGCCTTGCGGCATCGCGTCGATGGCGTTGAGCACCAGATTTTGCAATGCGCGATGCAGCAAATCGGGATCGGCTGAAATTTCGGGCAACGCTTGCTCCAACTCGGTGCGCACGGAAATCTGATTCTTGTCTTTGTCCTGCAATTGCGCATCAAAGACGCGCAGCACCGAGCGCACCACATCGTTCACCTGGGTCGGCTGGCGCTGCGGTTGCGGCATCCTGGAGAATTCGCTGAAGCGGCCGATGATCGTTTTCAGATTGTTGATTTCCGCCAGCAGGGTCGCCGTCCCCTCGTGAAAAACTTCTTCGAACATCTCGGGAGACTTCTGTTTCGCTCTGATCAGATTCTCCACCGTGACCTGCAAGGGAAAAAGAGGATTCTTCAATTCGTGCGCCAATCGTCGCGCCAGCTCGCGCCATGCGGCCACGCGCTCAGCCTGCAAAGTGCGTTCCTTTTGCTGCATGAGATCGTCCGTCATGCGGTTAAACGCAGACGCCAGTTCGCCCAGTTCATCGCTCGATTCAACCTCGACCTTGGCGCCGAGATCACCGGCGGCCACCCGGCGCGCAGCCTCAGCCAGCGACACCACCGGACGTGTGACGCGGGCTGCAAACCACAGGCTGGCCAGCACCGCCACGAGAATTCCCACGCTGCCTACCAGCATAGCGGTGGAGACGATCTGCCTCTCCAATTCGATCAGCGGACGCCGCGAACTCCCGACCAGCAGAACGCCCATCAGTTGCTGCTTCGCCCCGCTCCGCTTCGCCGCGGCAATCATGGGTCCGGTGAGTGGGATGGCGTGAACAACTTCGGTGTCAGCGAGATCTGAGGTCCAATGGATCACGCCCTGAGATTCCTGCAGTGTATCGCGCACCTTTGCCACCAGCGGAGCGATTTTGTCGGCTCCCGCAGCCGACCCGTTCAGATCGAACAGCGATTTCGGATCCCATTTCCCGTCCAGGTTCTGATAAAGCAGTACGCGGGTCCCAACGGGGATATCGAGGGTCGAGAGGAAGCCCTGGTCAAGGCGTTCGCCGCCAATCACGTATAAAGGTTGCTCTCCGACGCGGGCCGCGCGCACGGCAAACAGCCCGAGGGTAGCTCCGTTCGGGAGCTCTTCGCGTTTCAAAAACGCTCCGGTCGGCAGCGCATCCGCGGCCGTCGTTGCCTGGGAAATCGTGGTTTCGGGATATCCAAACTTCGCCTGCCACTGCGCGGACGAAAGGATCGTGCCTCGATAGTCGACGAGTTCCAAAAAATCGAGCTGCTGCTGACTCGCCAGGGTACGCGCTTCGCTTACGTACTCGCCGGAGTCGGTGGCGCCGCGGTTCATATCGAGAGCGATGTGCTGCACGGTTTCGCTGGCGGCAATCGACTCGACCTTGCGCGCGACTCCCAGTCCTTGCCGCTGGAACTCGGATCGAAACTGAGCGGCGATGGCATTCGCGCGGTCCTGATTCGCTTGCTCGAACGAGCGCCGGATGGTGCTGTACACCGACGCCGAAATGACCGCGACGCAGAGCAAAACGGTCGCCGCAAACAACAGGAGAAGTTTCTTGCGGAAGCTCATCGCGAGCCCGCCTGGAGAAATGAGTATGCGCGAGAATCCTGCCGCAGGACCTCCGGCCGATCTGCCAGCCAAACATCGGCCAGCGAAGACCCTGCCTCGTTCCACGCACCCAGTCGACTCGGTACCCAGTCGCGCACGCGGGCACTCGCCGCACTCGCCACTGGCAAATGGAAAAGCGGGATGACAGCGTGCCCTTCGAGCAGCCTGTGCTCGGCTTGATACAGATCGTCAAGAGAGGCGCCGCGCGGCGTCGAGAATACCGGCTGCGGCAATCCCAATTGCCGCGCGGCTTCGGCGAGCGACGTGGCTGCATCGGGACTCGGCAGCACGACGCGCACCAGGCGGACGTCTTCCGCTCCCGACAACGATACTTGCACCGTTATGCCGACCTCACGCGCATTGAGCGCGATGCGCTCGGCGACCAGTTGGGCCTGCGGATCTCGCGGATCATAAGCCAGGCCGTAGCTCAGATTGGACACGGGTTGCCGCGCTTCGGCGAGCACAGCCCGGGCGCGTTGCGGATTCGCTGGCGCGGAAAACACTGCGCTATAGCCCGTCATCCAGTTGGGAAGAATGCTCGCCGCCGGTTCTCCCGCGCCTTTCAACAGCACGGACTGGATGGGCTTGCGATCAATCGCGAGCGCGAGCGCTTCTCGCAGGTGAGGGTCCTGCGCCTTTGAGTTGGCGGAGAAAACGAGCGCCAATAGCTCGACCGGCAACGACAACGATGATGGCGATGTGCCGTGCGGCTGCGATCCGCCGGCTGCTTGTGGCGACGCCTCAATCACATCGGTCTTGTCCAGTTCGAGCGCGATGGCTTGGTCGCGGAATGACTTGACGAATTCGATCTCGATCGCGTCCACAAATGGACGCCCGGCCCAACTGTCTTCATTGGCGGCGAGCTTGAGCAGTTTCGCTGGCTGCCACTGGGCGACCAGGAACGGGCCGGTGCCGGTGGGAAGGTGATTCGCATCCTGCTTCAGCAAGAGATTGCGGGGCAGCGCGAGTTCAGCGAGCAGCGAAGGCATGGGCGTCTCGCTCTCGATCGACACTGAACCAGCCGATGCTTGCACACTCCAGTTGGAATGGAGTGCGCCCAGAATCTGCGCAATGGCCGCGGGCGACGCCGCGCTGCCATCGTGGAACTTGACACCGGGGCGCAGCGTAAACAGCCAGTGCCGGGCGTTATTATCGCTCTGCCATGCGACGGCCAGCGCGGGTTGCGGGTCGCCGCGCGCATCCAGTTTCACAAGAGTGTCGCCGACCAGCGAGAGCGTGCGCGCCATGTCCCAGTAGTCGGCGGGCGTGGCGTTCGCGGGGAGCTGGAGTGCGTCCGGAGCCGACTGCAGCATGACGCGTAAAGTTCCGCCATAGTGCGGACGCGTGGCTGCTGTTGCCGCGATCATTGCCGCGATCATCAATGCGATCGTGGACGTGACCAGGGCCGGGCCCCGCAGACCACGGCGGATTGGGAGTTGCTGTGGCCGCGGGCGGCAGCCGAGCTTTGCTCGGCTTGGACGGGCGAGGGCGCCCGTCCCCACACGAGCAGAGCTAATTGCCGCAAGAAATAGATAAGCGATATGCCTCATACCATCCAGTGTCTTTTCGTTTTACGATTGCCGCTGCGCTATTGCCGCTGCTGTCCGGCCAGAGCGCGACGATTCGCCCGTCGAACTCTGCCGCTGAACCGACAGCGACCGGATCGCGATCGGGAATCTCAAAGGCCCGCAGGCGGTCGCGCTCCGCATCCCCACCTTCCGAGACAAGCAACTGTGTGCCCGTGCCGCAACTGGAGTGAACCGCGGCCAAATCGCTGCCCCATTTCGCGCCGCGGATTTGCTGGTCCGTCATGCCATCCACAAGATGCAGCGATCCATCCACGGCGGCGAAAGCCCACAGCGTGTAGCTTGATCGCGGAAGCACCGCCGCCGAATAGAACGAGGGAACGTTGGATATTTTTCCGATACCGGGCGAAAGCGCGCCAGTGAAGAAATTGCGCGAGGCCGCAAAGAAGGAGCGCACGCTGCCGTCCTCCGGCATCAGAGGCCAGGGATCGTTATAAGTTAGATCGTCGGTGTCGCTGCAGTTGAGCGTGAGCGGCGCCAGTGCGCTCGATCGGCAGAACGCGCCCGGCAGGTAAACATCGAACAAGTGGTCGCGGCGCAGCAGCAGGCGTCCGCGCAAATCGCGGGGAAAAGTGCGCGAGTGCGCGATGGGCAACGAAGCTTCCAGTTCCCACGCCCGTGCCGGATTCGGTCCGGCCGAATCCGATCCCTGATGACGATAGATCGCGACCATGCCGTCATCGAGCACGAGCAAGCGAGATCCTCCAGGCATTTCCACCAGAGCGAGGTCGAGCATCGGTCGTTCTTGCGCGAACAGAAGCGTTGTTTTCAGAACGATTGGCGTCGCCGCGGTGAACGGCGTTCCGGTTGGCGGTCGCGGCAGCGAGACAATGACGACCTTCTTCTCGTCGGAGCCGATCAACATCTCGGCCGTCCAAACATATTCGCGCAGGCTCTCGGAGAGAACGACATCGACTGTTCCCATCGCCGGCTCAGATTTAGCGACGCGCACACCCTCGACGTACAACTGCGCCTCAAGCGCGCTACGCACTTCGCGCACGGACCTGTCGTCGAGCGACGAGCGGTTGGTGACCTGCAGTGCGAAGGCACCGGGCCCGGCGTCGGCAGCGATTTTGTGCGCCAGTTGGCGGGCCGTGTCTCCCAGGCTCGAAGCGCATAAGGACGGTGGAAGAAGAATGATTGCGAGCAAGAACGAAGTCAGCCAACCCATCCGCAGACCGCTGAAGGTTCGCGCTCCCATGTGTGGAATGGGCTGATTATAGCGCGTGGTTGACAGTGGATCGTTCATAAGAACGTTCTCAGTTCCCAGTTCTCAGAAAAATCTTTTGACCGCAACGGTGCAGTTTCAAACCACGAACCTGGGACTGATACTCGCCTTTACTCAGAACGAGAACGGCCCTTCGACTATTGCTGAGGTTTGCTCTCGGAACCTTCCGCGTCATCTGCCTGGCTGACGTGATTCGGAGCGCCCATGCCGCGCAGCACGTCATTGGTGAAGAAAAACTTGCCGTCCGCCGGGACCATCATGATCTGCAATTTGTCAGAGAGACGCTCGGCGACAATTTTGTTGATCAGCAGCGGATTCTGCTTCAGGATCGCGGCCTCGCTCGCCATACGCTCGGCGTCGGCGGAGGCGGTCACGCGGATGCGTTCGGCCTCGGCTTGGGCCAGCAGTTTGCGGCGCTCGCCCTCGGCTTTGCTATCGATGAGCTTGGCTTCGCCGGCGGCCTCGGCGTTCTTCACGGTCGCTTCCTTGCGCGCTTCGGCTTCGAGCTTCGATTGCTCGATCTGTTTCTGCTTGAGCGGGAGCGTGTATTGCATGGCATCTGACTCGCTTTTGGCTTGCAGCACGCGCACCGCAGCCTGTCCCTCAGCCTGTTTCACTTCCTGGACCTTGGTTGCTTCGGCGTCGGCTTCAGCGATCTTCACTTGCTTCTGGTGGATTTCGGTCTCGACGCCCATGCGGTCGTTTTCTTGTTCCTTCAGCAGTAGAGACTCGAGGCCCTTGGCATACTCCTGTGGAAGTGCGATATCGCGCAGCATGACTTCTTTCACCACGATGCCGTCGGCAGAAAGCCGTTTACGAATGATTTCGGCGGAGCGCTGCCGAACTTCTTCGCGCTTGGCTGAGAAGACCTCACGCACCGTATAGCTCGGCACCAGTTCACGCCACGCCGTGGCCACCACGGGCGGAACGATTTCTTTTTCCAGAGGCTGCGGCAGATTGGCTTCAATGTAGTCGAGACGCTTGGGATCAATCTGGTAACGCACGGTAATGGCAAGTCCCAGCGTCAGTCCTTCTTTCGCTTGGACATGCAGGGCCTGCACGTCCAGCGCTTCGCCCTTCGCCACGCCTCTGGCCAACGAATCCTCACTGATACCGGTGGTGAACAACTGGTCGCGCGTGTTAAATAATTCGACCCGCTCGACCAGCGGCATCACGAAGTGCACGCCCGGATAAAGAGTTCCGGCCAGAGCGCCCTTGGTCTGGCTCACGCGCACGCCGGCCATTCCGCTGGGCACGATCACGATGCCGGCCGAGATCAGCAGCGGTGCCCATGCCAGCATCACCAGCGCAACCGACGTGCGCCAGCGGACGGTAGGAGCAAGTCCGGGAGCCGGCGTGCCCGCCTCAGGTCGGTAGTTCAAACGCCTCCGCTGCCAGGCAATCAGCAGATAAGCGTCGTAGGAGAGAATTCCAGCGGCAATCACGAACATCGCGATCCCCGCGCTCAACAGCAAATACTTCAGCAACAGCATGGTGATGCCCCTTTCAATTCTTTGGCGCGTGTTCAGAAAACGGTTTAGGAATTTCCCGGCGGCGCGCGAACGCGACGCGGACGATTTGTCCGAAGATGAGTTCTTCGATCAGCAGAGACGCGGCCAGCGAGAACGCCAGACCGCCGATGATTACCAGACTTTGTAGGATTGTTTCCATGGTTGGCTCCATGCCTTCGCCGGAAGAACTGCAAGCTGGGAGCCAGAGCTAACCAATTGAAAGGAATGGGATATGTGTCAGGGTTAAGGCTGGGAGACGTGTGCACGGAAACGCGGGAGTGTCCGGGTTGACACGGTCAGGACTCGCTGGGATCCAAAAAAAAGCCGCAATCAGACTTGCGCGGATCGCGGCAATCAAAGGAGCACGAGGAAAACTTGACTTGCGAAATCGTGAATAACCGGGTTCGAATTAGACGCGCCGTTTACGCCGTACTACTCCTGCAATCCCGATCAGGCCGGTCGCGAGCAGCATCAGGCTGCCTGGTTCCGGTGTGGCCAGCGAAGTTCGATAGCCGATAAATTCCTGCGGACCGTTACCCGGGCTTCCGCCGACAGGCGTGTACAGCGCCAACCCTTTAAACTCGCTCGACGGAGCGTGCTGCGCCAACAGCAGAGCCTGGCTATCGAGGGCCAAAACCGCACCGTTCGTCGTGACGCCCTTGCTGAACAGATTCCACACCGCCCAGTTGCCGGTTTGGGCGCTATACGCCCCATTCATCACACCCATAAAAATGATGCCGGCCGCTTTGTAGTCCATAATTTCTTTGCCAAACAGGCCTTTGCCGGAAAGCAGCCCGCTGACGTTGGCGTTCCAGCTCTCCCCCGCCGAAATGTGGTTGTTGAAAGAGTCACACATCATGGCTGTGGCTTTCCCACCGTTGATCGAAAAATAGTAAGGATAGGTGTAGTAACCACCGGAGGCGTTGGTACCCGGATAAAGGAACGTCATGTCGACCGTGGTGGAATTGGCCGAGGCCAACGTGGAGAGGGACAGGGCTACCACCAGCGACAAAAGAAGGCGGCGACGTAACACCATGAATCCTCCAAAGACAATTCGCATTCGATTAGTCTCGTTCTCGACAAACTTTCCTGGCGGGGAGGATGCAACATACAAGTGCACCCCGGATGCCAAGGGCGCACAAGTTTGTGCTCGCCGCTGCAAGCACTTGCCGATTGCGGAAAAGGGAAAGTGAAAAAGTTTGCGGCGTTCCTCGCCGCTGTGTGGAGGTGAATCGGCGTCTGGTAATCGGAAGGAAGTAACCATGACCGCTAGAACCGCGCGTCCAGTGCGGGTTCTACTGAGCTACGCTTCCAGCGGCATGAAATTCCACCTGCACCGTGTCGCCAACTTTGAAGAAAAGCACGCTAGGGTTTTTCATTCCCCACTGCACGTACGGAACTTGAAACGAAGCCTTCGCGGTCCAGGCGCTTCCGCCGAAAGTTACTTCGACGGGAACAGAAACTTCGTGCTCAGCACCATGCATAGCAAAGATGCCGTACACCTGGAGCGTGGAAACGCCCGTCCTGGCGAGTGTGCCTTCGGCGCGAGTGGGGCGGAAGACGATCTCCGGATAACGCCAGCTCTCAATTACATCCTTGTGCATTTTGTTGTCACGGGAGCCGTTGCCGGTCTTGCCGCTGCTGGCGTCGAACACGATTTCTCCGCTGGCCTTGCCGGTTGCGGGATCGAACTGAATGTCGCCGCGTTTCAACCGGAACGTGCCCGTCACTGTGTGCAGGTTGCCGACCAGAGTAATATCGGCACCGCTTCGCGCAGTGTCGAGTTGGAGCAGGAGTTTATGGGTAGCGGGCGCCAGCGGTTGTGCGGCAATCGCAGCGGCGACCAACAGGCCGATCTGGCCAAGAACTATCGAACGAAAAGTTTTTGTCATGGAGATTCTTGTCGATACGGAGACGGATTCCAAGGAGTCCGCACAAGCTTCAGACCTTCAGCAGCTCCCACCCCAAGGCAATTCCGTTCGAGATGTAAGCCCGCGAGGAGCCGTCGCCCACGTGCATGGCCAACATTCCAGCAAAGGAGCCGGGACCCGACTGGAATACCTGCATGGTGCGTCGGCGCAGACGGCCGTGTTTGGCCATGAACAGCATCAAGCGAGCCATGAGGGCGGGACGGCGGAGCAGAGTGCGATGACCCCGTTGATAACGAGCAAGGTCTCCGCCCGCCAGGCAATCGCCCAGCAGAGCGGCCTCCCGAAAGCCGAGGCAAATACCTTCTCCGGTGATGGCGTCCACTCCGCCCGAGGCGTCGCCTACCAATACCGTCCGCCCGCGATACACGCGCCGCAACCTTCGGGTGACGGTGATGGCGCCCCGTTCACTAGAAGCGTGTTCCGCATTTTCGAGGCGCGCGCAAAGTTCCGGAAATTCCGCAAGCGCGTCTTCGAATCGCAGCCGCGTTTTGGGGTTGGACGAGATCAGCGAAACGCAAACTTCTTCGCGGCTGACGGGCGTGACGTAAACCTGGCAATGACGGCCCCAGTGCAACTCCATGAAGTCAGTCCAGGGCGCGACGCGGTAGTGGCGCCGGAATCCGAAGCGCTGACTCTTTTTCCTGGGTGCATCCACTTCGCGTGGATCGAGCTTTGCCCAGCCGCGAACGCGCGAGCTGGTCCCATCGGCGCCCACCACCCAGCGCGCGCCCACCAATTCCCCCGCCACCAGCGCGCCTTCCGGATGAGGCCCGGTGACCGCCGCCTGCCACAGCATGTGAACGCCGCAAGCCGCCGCATGATCCACCAGGACACTATGCAAACGCGTACGCCGGATTCCGAGCGCGGTTCCGCGAGGAAACCGAGCCTCGGCTCGTGCGCCGTCACTCACGAAACGAATGCCGCGGAACGGATACGCTTCGTCCTCGGGAATCGTGATGCCAAGCTGGCGCAGAGCCTCGACTCCATCCGGCATCAGTCCCTCGCCGCAGGACTTGTCGATCGGCGGAACCGCGCCATCCGCCACAGCTACGCTCAAGCCGCGACGGCGCGCTGCGATGGCCGTCGCCAGACCGGCAGGTCCGCCACCGACTACGAATACATCCACCGGATTCGGAAAACGGTTCACAGGTTTGTTTAGCGACGGGGTTTCCCCGAAATCTTGAAATCTTGAGACTTTGAAACTGCTCTTCCTACCATTCCAGCAACACGAATTCCGAGCAGAAGCCGGGACCCATGGCGGCCAGCAAGCCAATCGTGCCAGGCGCGGGCCGGCGATTCTTCATGACTTCCTCGAGCACCACCAGCACCGAAGCCGACGACAAATTGCCGGTCCGGCGCAAGCATTGCCAGGAGACGTCGAGCTCGCCATTCTTCAAGCCGAGCGCCTCGGCGGTCGCTTCCAGAATCTTTGGTCCACCGGTATGCAGCGCCCAGCTTCCGATGTCGGCGCGAGTCAATCCGCGTTCGGCTAGAAAGTCGTCGAGATCGTGCGCCAGATTTTTTCGAACCAAGTCGGGAATGTCGCGAGAAAGAACAATCCGAAAGCCTTTTTCCGATACGTCCCAGCCCATCATTTCTTCCGTGTCGGGATAGAACACGGACCGGGTGGCGAGAATTCTGGGGCCCGAAAGCTCGCACGCAGCATCGGTGCCGGCCACGATCACCGCGGCCGCGCCGTCGCCGAACAACGCGGCAGAAATCAGGTTGGCCATCGAAACGTCCCCACGTTGAATCGTCAGCGAGCAGAGTTCCACCGACAGCACCACGGCGGC
>Ga0181532_10002402_pt1 | contig 17506 bp, 17 predicted proteins | sample PEATcosm2014_Bin_33_FD_119768 | JGI IMG/M metagenome (GOLD analysis project Ga0181532, IMG submission 119768) | Peatland microbial communities from MTU Mesocosm Facility, Houghton, MI, USA - PEATcosm2014_Bin11_30_metaG | ecosystem: Environmental > Terrestrial > Soil > Wetlands > Peat | place...
AGGCGACCCGAAGGTAGCCGCAGTCGTCGCAGCCATCGACATGGCCGCCAAGCGCCGCCGTCCGGCAGTTCTCGATCGCCGACATGACCTTGAGCTGGGTAAGGCTCAGGTGACCGGCCTGAACGGCGCGGTAGCCGGTCCCTTCAGCTCGGAAGATATCGGCGACCTCAAGCGAGGCGCCCAAGCCGGTTCAGTCGCTGTGCTCCTCGCCCTGCATCAGCGCCGCCAAATGTTCGAGAGGACTGGTCACCGAGCGGATCGTCTTGGTCGCGACGCGAGCGTAGAGCGCGGTCGTATCGAGCTTGCTGTGCCCCAACAGGACTTGGATCACGCGGATATCGACATCCTGTTCCAGCAGATGAGTGGCGAAGCTGTGGCGCAGCGTATGGGGCGACACCCGTTTCCTGATGCCAGCCGCTTCGGCCGCCTCGTGGATCGCGCGATTGATCTGCCGGGTTGAGATCGGATCGCCGTGACTGCGTCCAGGGAACAGCCAGCCATGCGGCAGCATGACGCCGCGTCGTTTGCCTTCCTTCCACCACAGCCGCAACAGCGTGAGTAGCTGCGGTGAAAGCATGGCGTTGCGGTCCTTGCGTCCCTTGCCCTGTTCGACCCGGATCAGCATGCGCGTGCTGTCGATATCGTCGACCTTGAGGGTGGCCACTTCGGACACACGCAGGCCCGCGCCATAGGCGGCGCCGAGTATGGCCTTGTATTTTGTTCCCGGCGCCGACTTGAGCAGCTGGCCGACTTCCTCGACGCTCAGCACCGCCGGCAACTTGCGCGGATAGCGCGCCAGGACCAGGCGCCGCGACAGATCCGGCCGGTCGAGCGTTACGGTGAAGAAGAAGCGCAGCGCCGAAACGGAGCAGTTGATGGTTGGCGGCTGCACCCCGCTCTCACGCTGATGAACCTGAAACCGGCGAATATCCTCGGCCGTCGCGGTATCCGGCGCCTGTCCGAGGAAGGCGGCAAAGCTGCGCACAAAGCGAATATAGTCACGCTGCGTATCCGATCGCAGGCCGCGCATCGCCATATCTTCGAGCATGCGCCGCCGCAGCGCGCTGACGGGGCGTAGCGCGCTGACGGGGCGTTCGACAAATGAAATGGACATCGGAAGTTCCTTTCATGATGAAGGGAACTCCATGCTCAAGGCGCCGCCACGCCTCGCTCAAGATCTTATGGAAAACGCGCTACCTTGCCAGCTCGGGCAATCCCGCGAAGCGGGTTCGTGCTTGGGCGCGAAATAGAAGCAGCGGGCCGAAGAACGATCCCGCGTAGCGGGTTCGTTCTCCGAAACTAAGTGGACATTGACCCTGTTGACCTTAAGGTCTCCGAAGTGTGGTGGAAAGTAGAGCATTTGCTTCCGATTTCTGTGAAACGCGTTTTGGACTTGCCGTATTTTAATGGAGAGCCAAAGTCTCTGATTTACAGGTTGCTTCGAACTTGATGGCGACTTTGATAGACCAAGGCCGAATGGCGGCGAATCGGGTTATGAAAGCCGCCGATGTATCTTGCTATCGCGCATTCGGCCTCGAAGCACAACCAGCCCATTGCCTATCTTGTCGAGAATAACCGCCACACAGCGCTGGGCCCCGGAGTTGGTCTTGTCCTTGGCGAGGTCGCGGACGATCGCGAGGGGCTGCTCATAGGCCGTGAGGGCCTCGGCGGGGTCGCCCGCCTGCAGTTTCATGTCGTCGATCTTTCTGAAGCTGACCGCGAGATCGCGCTGGGTGCTAGTGTTGGTCTTTGGCGAATTCCCCCTCGATTTCGTCCATCAGCGGATGTATGAGGCCCGCCTTGCGCAATTCGGTGAAATCCTCGCGGATGCCGTCCTCCCAGATCTTGTTGCCGGGCACCCCCCCGCCACGATGGGCGAGGTAGAGCGCGCGCGCTTCGTCGACGCGGCCGAGGAACATAAGTGCATAGGCGCGGACGCCGTAGAGCCAAGTTAAATCTGGCTCGAGGGAAATGGCGAAGTCGGCGGAATCAAGCGCTTTGGTGAAATCGTGGGCAAGCATGAACCTGAAGGCGATGCCGCCGATGTTTCCTAAGCTGCTCTTTAGATCGCTCTGCCTTTGCGAATTGCTAGGATCTTGCGCAACCAGCGTGGTCACGATGTCAAGTTCGTCCTTGTAGTGAGCGAGAGCGTCGTCGAGCCTGCCCTGCACTACCAGCCCCTTACCTATCTTATCGAGGATTACCGCCACATCGCGCTCGGCCCCAGAGTTGGTCTTGCCCTTGGCGAGCTCGCGGACGATCACGAGGGTCTCCTCATAGGCGCCCAGCGCGCCGGCGGCGTCGCCCGCCTGCAGTTTCATGTCGCCGAGACGGTCGAGTACGAGCGCCAGATCGTTCTGGGCCTGGGCGTTGGTCTTGTCCTTGGCGAGGTCGCGTACGATCACGAGGGTCTCCTCATAGGCGCCCAGCGCGCCGGCGGCGTCGCCCGCCTGCAGTTTCATGTCGCCGATCTTTCTGAAGCTGACCGCCAGATCGCGCTGGGCGCCAGCGTTGGTCTTGTCCCTGGCGAGATCGCGGTTGATCGCGAAGCTCTCTTCATAGTCCTTGAGCGCGCTGGCGGCGTCGCGCAACCGCAGGTTTACGTCGCCGATCCTTTCGAGGCTGACCGACAGGGCGCGCTGGGCGCCAGCGTTGGTCTTGTCCCTGGCGAGGTCGCGGTCAATCGCCAGGCTTTCCTCACAGGCGGCAAGCGCCCCGGCGGTGTCGTTAGCTCGCAGCTTCATGTCGCCGATCTTCTTGAGGCTGATCGACAGGTTGCGCCGGGCGTCTGCGTTGGTCTTGTCCTTGGCGAGGTCGCGGGCAATCGCGAGCATTTCCTCATAGGCGGCGAGCGCGCCGGCGGCGTCGCCCGACCGCAGCTTCACGTCGCCGGTGCGATCGAGGTCAGCCACCAGACCGTTTTGAGCATCGGCGTTGGTCTTGTCCCTGGCGAGGTCGCGGTCAATCGCCAGGCTCTCCGCATAGGCGGCGAGCGCCCCGGCGGTGTCATTGGCCCGCAGCTTCACGTCGCCAACTTTACTGAGGCTGATAGCAAGATCACGCTGGGCGTTTGCGTTGCTCTTGTCCCTGGCGAGATCGCGGCGGATTGCGAGGCTCTCCTCATAGGCGGCGAGCGCACCGGCGGCGTCGCCCGACCGCAGCTTCAGGTCGCCAATGCGATCGAGGCTGACCGACCGGGCGCGTTGGGCAACGGCGTTGGTCTTGTCTCTCGCGAGGTCGCGGTCGATTGCGAGGCTCTCACTATAGGCGGCGAGCGCGCCGGCGGCGTCGCCCGACCGAAGCTTCACGTCGCCTATAATCCTGAAGCTGTCCGACAGATCACGCTGGGCGTTCGCGTTGCTCTTGTCCCTGGCGAGATCGCGGGCAATCGCGTGCATTTCTTCATAGTCGGCGAGCGCACCGGCGGCGTCGTTAGCCCGCAGCTTCAGATCGCCGATGCGATTGAGGCTGACCACAAGATCACGCTGGGCGTTCGCGTTGCTCTTGTCCCTGGCGAGGTCGCGGTTGATCGCGAGCATTTCCTCATAGGCAGCGAGCGCACCGGCGGCGTCGTTAGCCCGCAGCTTCAGATCGCCGATGCGATTGAGGCTGACCCCGAGATCACGCTGGGCGTTCGCGTTGCTCTTGTCCCTGGCGAGGTCGCGGTTGATCGCAAGCATTTCCTCATAGGCGGCGAGCGCGCCGGCGGCGTCGCCCGACCGCAGCTTCACGCCGCCGATGCGACCGAGGCTGACCGACAGGGCGCGCTCAGCGTCAGCGTTGGTCTTGTCCCTGGCGAGATCGCGGCGGATTGCGAGGCTCTCCTCATAGGCGGCGAGCGCACCGGCGGCGTCGCCCGACCGCAGCTTCAGGTCGCCGATGCGATCGAGGCTGACCGACAGGGCGCGCTGAGCGTCAGCGTTAGTCCTGTCCCTGGCGAGATCGCGGCGGATTGCGAGGCCCTCCTCATAGGCGGCGAGCGCACCGGCGGCGTCGCCCGACCGCAGCTTCAGGTCGCCGATGCGATCGAGGCTGATCCCGAGATCGTCCCGGGCAAGGGCGTTGGTCTTGTCCCTAGCCAGGTCGCGGCGGATTGCGAGGCCCGCCTCATAGGCGGCGAGCGCACCAGCTGCGTCGCCCGACCGCAGCTTCAGGTCGCCGATGCGATCGAGGGTGACCGACAGGGCGCGCTGGGCGTTTGCGTTGCTCTTGTCCCTGGCGAGGTCGCGGTCGATTGCGAGGCTCTCCTCATAGGCGGCGAGCGCCCCAGCGGCGTCGCCCGACCGCAGCTTGACGTCGCCAATTTTGCTGAGGCTGACCGACAGGGCGCGCTGGGCGTTTGCGTTGCTCTTGTCCCTGGCGAGGTCGCGGTCGATTGCGAGGCTCTCCTCATATGCGGCGAGCGCGCCGGCGGCGTCGGCTGCCCGCAGCTTTACGTCGCCGATCCTGTTGAGGCCGATCCCGAGATCATCCCGGGCAACGGCGTTGGTCTTGTCCCTGGCGAGATCGCGGGCAATCGCCAAGCTCTCCTCATAGGCGGCGAGCGCCCCAGCGGCGTCGTTGGCCCGCAGTTTCATGTCGCCGATTTTGTTGAGGCTAACCCCGAGATCGCGATATGCAACGGCGTTGGTCTTGTCCCTGGCAAGGTCGCGGGCAATCGCCAAGCTCTCCTCATAGGCGGCGAGCGCCCCAGCGGCGTCGTTGGCCCGCAGCTTCACATCGCCGATTTTGTTGAGGCTGAATCCGAGATCGCTCTGGGCCTGCGCATTGCTCTTGTCCTTGGCGAGGTCTCGGGCGATCTCGAGGCTCTTTTGGGCCTTCGCCAGGGCTCCCTCCGTGTCGCCGATGGTAAGCAATGTAGCGGCTGTATCGTTGAGTGCCACGGATTGGCTGCGGCGCAAAGCCCGGCTCGTCTCGCCGGCGCTGCTCAGATCGTCCTGCAGCTTGGTCGCCCGATCGAGAACCGTCTTGACGAGACTGGCGGGGACGCCGACGACGTTGTTCAGGTTCCGGGCGAGCTCGAAGACAAGCGTGTTTGCGGCGCCAGTTGCGGTCGCCAGCGTTTTTTCCGCGCGTTGGCGCTGTTGGTTCGCGAATTTCTTCTGCTGCCAGGCCACGAAGCCGATGCCGCCCGCCGCCGCGGCGAGGATCAGTGCCGCAATAAGGCCAATTCCTGTGCGCCGCGCCGTGCGCTTGTTGGCGGCGGCAAGCGCCTCCGCATCGGCCAGGCGGCGGCCCCGTTCTTCTTCGCGCTCGCGCCGACGCTCCTCCTCCGCCGCCCGAACCGCCTCTTCCTTAACACGGCATTGGGTGAGATAGGTGCGGTCCATTGCATCGAGCCGGGCCGCGATGTCGGGGCGCGTATCGAGCGCTTGCGCCTCGGCGAGCCTTTCGCCCTGATGCGCCAGCCAAGCCTGCGCGCGCGCATTGGCGTCCCAATCGCGGGCGCCGCGCTTGACCCCCTCGAGTGTGGCGAGCCGGGCGAAATCCTCCCCGAGCCAGCCCTTCAACAGCCCCCATTGACGCAGCAGCGCCTCATGCGCTGGCTCGATGGTGGCAAAACCTGTATCCGTCGCGACGTCGGTCGAAAGGAGCCGCTCCTCGACCAAAAGGTCGATCAGCGGCCGCGTCTCCTCGGGGATATCCGCGCGCCGCGCGATGTTGCGGCGTGGGCTCTTGGTTTCAGGATCAACGCCGGCAAGCCAAGGAATGAGGCCGCGGCGAAGAAGAGCCAGCCGCGCCTCGCGCTCGCGTGGAATACGCGGATCGGCGTCCGCCGCATTAAGTGCTCGTTCCACTGCCTTTTCAATTGCGCCTTCAATTCCTCCAAAACGCTCATAATCGGCGAAACGCAAGACGCCGGCGGCGCCATATTCACGATAGAGCTGCTCCAAGGTGAAGGCGAGCAACGGCAAGGCATCCTTGCCGCCGCCCTTGTCAATGTCTCCGAGCAATTGTTCGGTCAGCCGAGGCTCGATCAATAGTCTCCCGCCCGCCTCGACTAGGCGCCTTGCCGGGCCCTCGATGACGTCAATGTAAGCGCCGCGCGGCATCGGCAAAAGCGCCAGCGTGCTCTGCGCAAAACCTTCGAATGGCTTGGCGTGTTCCAGATTGTCGTAGGAATCCGAGCGAATGGCGAAGAGCGCGATAATGCCCGGCGCGTCCTCGGTGACAAGATCGCGGAGCAGCGAGAGAAGCGCGCCACCTTCCTCAGTGCCCTCGGCGCGAAACAGCTCCTCGGCTTGATCCACCGTAATGACAATCGTCGGCGGCGTAGCGCTGCCCTCCTCGGCGAGCGTGCGCCGAAACGCCGCCTCGGTGAGTTTGGTGAGCAGCGGACGCAGGCCCAGTGCACCGGCGCAGATTGCCTCGCGCAATTCGGCCCGCGTCCGTGACGGTAGGATTTTTTCAAGCGCGCCAAGCAGCCCGTTTTCGCCAAACAGCGCCGCCCGCTCTGGTCGGATCACCGGCAGAGGAAGGAAATGGGCGTCGTCGCGGGCAAGTCGGGGTAGAAGCCCAGCACGCAGGAATGAGGATTTTCCCGCACCCGAAGCTCCGAGAATAACGAGAAGACGCGGTGGCGTAGCCGCGCGCAGGCCGCGCAGCCGGTCGGTCGCCTCGACGATCGGTGCGTCGCGGCCGAAGAAAATGCCGGCGTCAACACGATCGAGGGGCTTCAGGCCACGGTAGGGCGCGCGATCTTTTTCGGTCTCCGGGGGCCAATTGAAGAACCTCGGATCGAGCCCCGCCTTCTCCAGGCCTTTTCGCAGCCGCCGCAAGCCTTCGATGGATAAATGGACGTGCTTCTCCTCATGCGAGCCGGGAAGCGGAACGCGATGGATCTCGAGCTCGCCCCCGATGAGGTCGACCACCTGCCAGGTTCCAGCGAGTTCAGGCGGCAGATCGGCGATGGTCTTGCCAGGATCCACGATTGCAGCGAAGAGCTTCTTGTTGAGGCCGCGTGCCAGCGAGTATTCCTTCAGGCACCATCCGGAGGCGAGCCAGTTCGCCGAGATCAGAAAAATGACCGCCTCGCAGCGGTTGGCGGCTTCGTGCAGGGCGCGCTCCCAACGCTCGCCGGCGGCGATGCCACGTTTAGGATCGAGATCTAGGAACACGTCGCTCCAACCATTGGCCGCAAGCCAATCGCGAAGGGCGAACGCCTCGAAATTATCCTTGCTTGAGTGACTGAGGAAAATACGCGACATCGGGCACCCCACGATGTGAGCCTATTTGTCAAATCGAGAACTTGCCAGAGGGACTTTTATCCAAATCGCGACTTTGGTCTTCCGCACCCGCTCTGGCGACCACCCGTGGCCAGCCGCTGCATGCGAACCAACTAATCTGAACTAAAAAAGAAGCAATTTGACGCCGCAGCACAAAGTCAAGCGATCACGAATGTGATCAACTTCTGGCGAAAGATGCTTAAGGCCGTGCGCAATCGATTTCGTTGCTTTTATCAAGGTCCGCAATGTGGTGTGGTCTTGCCGTTCCTTTGATTCCTCTGACGGTCCGGGTTCCGCCCCCAGCAGGCAACTGATCAGCTTCCGCCCCACTTCGCCGAACGTCTGCGTTCGAGCGACGACGAGGCCGCCTGGAACGGCCGGGCCGGGCGCAAATGTGTCCTAGGGCTCAGAAGTTGCCAAGAGGACGTGGAATAATTCCCAAGGACATACGCAGAGAAGACCGCGTCGCTGATCATCGAAACAAATTTTTCGCGCATCAGTGGGTTTGCGAGCTCTCCGAGGATGAGATGCAGGTCGCGAATAACGTCTTCCTTCAATCGGCCTTTCGCATCTTCGATGAAGTCGGTTTCCTCGACGCCAAGTAGGTCCAAGGTTGCTCCAGCAGTTTCAACAACGGCTTCCTCGATGAAATCTAGTGTGGCCTCTAGTTCACCTTTTACCTCGCTTTTTACGTCGCGGTTCGGCGCTTCGAGCCAATTGCTTTTGGCGTCAGTTTCGGCACCAGCCGCAAGCAGTGAGGCGAGCGTTACTTCCTTTTTGAAATTGTCCATTGCGCGCATCCGCAAGCATCGGAGTGACGTGGGGAAACCAAAGATGCGTCTTGGCTTGTCGGCTGGCCGGCCTATCCCCGCGTGTTCGTTATGCCTTCACCCGCCTTGCCCGGTTTGCCCGCTACGCCTGGGTCACACGTAGCTGCGATATTAATGCCCTTGAGGCGCAGCGGCAGAAATGGCGTGATTTCAATGGTTTACGCCACCACTACGCCCGCTGCGCCCGCTATGCCTCAAAAACGGTAAGATCCGAAACAAAGAAAATCGAGCAGAAATTGGCGGCGCAATGGGCGAGTTCGTTACGCCTTCGCCCGCCTTTTGAGGGGCGCGACGTTCGTGTTGTCCACAATCCCCATCGTGGGGAGGGCTGCCCGCACCGCCTCGGCGACGTAGGACGGCGACAAATGCGCGTAATGCTTCTCGGTCATCCTGGTGTCGCTATGCCCCAGCTGCGCAGCGATGACACCCATCGGAACGCCCCTCATCGCGAGCGCGCTGGCGTAGGTGTGCCGCAGGATATGGAAGGTCGCCGGCGGGTCGAGCTTCGCAATCGACGAGGCTTCGGCCAAAGGGCGCTGTTGGTGGCTCGGCCCCCAAGCCGCGCCGTCCTCTCGCATGAAGATCAGGTCTTGCGGCGCTCGGCCCGCTGTCAATTGCTCAAAGAGCGCCCGGCCATCACCAGCGAGGACAACATGGCGAGGCGTCCCTGCTTTCGAGAGCCGGACTGTGACCGTCCCGGTCGATGCATTGAAGTCCGCGGCGCGCATTCGGGTCAGCTCGCCATAGCGGCACCCGGTCACCAGCGCGCCTTTGACGAGATCACGGAACCTGTGTTGCGTGGCATTGACGATGCGCTTGCATTCGCCATCGTTCAAATAATGGATAATGGCGGCATCAGCCTCGCGGAACGGATTGACCTCGCGCCATGCCTCGTCACCAGTAACCCGGCCATCGTGGAAGGCGTGATTGAGAGCGGCCTTGAGAACGGTCAGGATTCGGTTTGCTGTCGATCGGCGTGCGCGAACGGCATCGACGTTCGCGGCGTCCACTGGCTCCGCCTTTTGGGCTTTCGTCACGACGCGGCCGGTGCGGACGAGCTTCGGCGCGGTCGCAAGGCCAGTGTGCCAGTCGCGAATCCTTTTGGTCGTCAGCTTCGCGAGTTCCACGTCGCCGAGATCGGGAAGGATGCGGACGTTGGCGGCGGAGCGATCTTTTGCCAAGCCTTTGGAGCCCCGGCGCTCACGATCGGAGAAATAGGCATCGATCGCCATGGCGACAGTGAAGGGACCGTCCGCGGGCGCGAGTCCGAGGTCGGCGCGTTCGGCGGCTTTCCACCACTCGCGCGCCTTTCCGTGGGCGTCCGAGAAGGTGAGGACCGTTGCGCCGTCCGCTTCCTGAAGATCGTCGGCGAAGCCCAAGCCGCGCTCGGAATATTTGCGCTCTCCCAGGAACCGCCGGGCAGTCCACGATCCGCCGCCGGCCTTGGTCCGTCGATAGCCGAGGTGCAGCCCGCTTTCGAGGACGCGCCAATAGGGCTTGCCCCGAGCTGCCAGGCGCGCGCGAGCAGCCGGTTTCTCCAAATTGATGTCTCGGACGGTGCGGCCCACGCCAACCTCGTGAAAACTTCGTGCCCAACTAATGCCCGATATTCGTAGGCGACCGTCGGTGAATGGTCAAGGTCACCAAACAATTGTTTTATAATGGTTTTATGGCGCTGTAATTTTCTTTGACGTTCGCCGAGGTGCATGTTATCCCCCTCTCACGGCGAAAACAAGGGTTCGATTCCCCTTGGGCGCGCCAATGAAATCAATCAGTTGGCTGATGTTACGAGGCGCGCAAACGCTCCGAATCTTAGTAACGTTCTAGGTCTAGGTTCTGTCGGGAGACGTTCCGAATTGCGCCCAATCCTGTCCGCGGCCCGAGCGCGCCTTGCCTTATGGCGGTTGTTCCTCCTGATGTTCGGCTCGGCGCGCGGCTTCAAAAAGGCCATTGGGATTGTCCCGCTGTTCTGCCTGCCCCTGCTGCCCACTTCCGGCCGCGCCGAGCCGATGACGTTTCGATTGGTTCCGGGTGGCAACTCCAGCGGCTGCCCTGGAGTTTGCGGGACCTCGATCACGGCCGAGGGCGAGATCACCGACGCGACGCCAGAGGACTTTCGAACGTTCCTCCGATCAACTGGCGCCACGCATCGCCGGCGCGTTCTCGTCTTCATCGACTCGCCGGGCGGGAAAATCGTCGCCGGGATCGAGCTCGGCAAGATATTTCGAAAGATCGGCGTCACCGCCTCCGTGGCGCGGATCGCTGAGGGCGAGGAGGGGTCCGCGGCGGAGCCTGTTGGCGGAATTTGTTTTTCGGCGTGCGTCTATGCGCTTATGGGAGCGCAGAGGCGCATCGCGCCGCGCGGCAGCAAGATCGGCATTCATCGCATGTTCGCCTATGACGGCGCGTCCCGGCGCTTCGACAATGGCCAAATGGCGGCCATGCTGCGACGCTACAGCAATATGATGGGCGTCAGCCCCGAGTTGGTCGCCGCTACGGAACAAGGGACGTCTGACGCCATACGCATTCTCACGCCCGCGGAAATCGCAAGATGGCGCCTCGCCTCGCCTGGGTCCTGACCGCTTTGGACAATCTTGCCGGCGGCCATGACGCCGCGTCCGACGTCATGGCCTGCAGCTTCCGGTAAGCGTCTAGTCGGCGACGTTGCCCGGACCTTCAGGATGGGAGACGCCCGCGCCGGCATCCTCGCGGCCGCGCGTGCCGGCGTGATCGAAGTCAGCGCTATCGGTCCCTGACGGCGCGATCGCCTGCGACGGATTCTGATAGAGGCCATAGTACTCGTTCGCCTTGGCGGGTTGCGTGGCGTGGGTCTCCTGGGCCGCGACGGCGCCGGACATGACGAGAGCCGAGCCTATAAGGGCGATGCTGAAAATTTTCATTGCCTAATCTCCTTCAGGTTGATGCGGCGATCCCCGCCGCTGCTGTGAAGGAGACTCAAGGAGCTGATGTTTTATTCCCCTTTGGCGGAAATTTGAAATGCGCGTCGGCAACGATCAACATTCCGGCATAACAGGTGAAATTCGACTCATCACAGGCGCCGCTAGTCGATCGATGCCGACTTCGACCCCGAGAGACTTCTTTGGCCGCCGCGCAAAAATCGATGTCGCGGGCATTTGCCAAAAAAAAGTTGTGTGCGCGGGAATAAATCGACCGCGACGTGAGTCTCCTTTTCGTGGCGCCATTGGGGCGCATGGGGGAGAAAGATCAATGGCAATGGACGAAAACGGCGTCGATCGGCGCGGCGCGCTCCAATGCATGCTTTGGGCCGGCACAGGCGTACTCTGGACAGTCGCCGGCGGCGTGCCGAAGTCCGGCTTGCTGGGATCGGCCCAAGCCGCGACTGGCGTATTCAGCTTCCTGCAGATTTCCGACAGCCATGTCGGTTTCAGCAAGCCCGTCAACCCCGATGCGCTCGGCACGCTCAAGGAAGCGATCGGCAAGGTGGCCGCTCTGCCCGTCAAGCCCGCATTCATGATTCACACCGGCGACATCACGCACAGCGCAAAGCCTGCCGAGTTCGATAGCGCCAGCCAAGTCATCGGGACCGCGGGGCTCGACGTTCACTATGCTCCCGGCGAGCACGACATCACCGATGAAGCCACCGCCAAGGCTTATCTCGAACGCTATGGGAAGAACACCAAGGGCAGCGGCTGGTACAGCTTCGACCAGAACGGCGTGCATTTCATCAGCCTCGTCAACGTCATCGACCTGAAGGCGGCGGGACTCGGGTTTCTCGGCGCCGATCAGCTCGAGTGGCTTGAGGACGACGTCAAGGCGCTCTCGGACTCGACGCCCATCATTGTCTTCGCACATATCCCACTGTGGTCTGTCTATCCAAACTGGGGTTGGGGAACCGACGATGGCGCGATCGCACTCGGCTACCTGAAGCGGTTCGGATCGGTGACGGTTCTCAATGGCCACATCCACCAGCTGATGCAGAAGGTCGAAGGCAACGTCACCTTTCACACTGCGCGCTCGACGGCGTTTCCGCAGCCTGCTCCCGGCGTCGGGCCCTCGCCGGGACCGATGCCGGTGCCGGCCGACAAGCTGCGCACGGTGCTCGGCATTACCGAGGTCACGTTCAAGCAGGGCGAGGCGGCGCTCGCCATCACCGATACAGCGCTCGCGGGTTAGCCTGAACGGAGATGAAAATGACCGTGCGCATCGCAAAATTGACCGCCATCGGCGTGATGGCGGCGACGTTTGCCGGCGGCGCCGCGCGCGCTGCTGGCGACATCGTCCATGGGGAAGAGCTGTACCAGGCCTGTCAGGATTGTCACTCGCTGGATACCAATGACGTCGGCCCCAAACATAGGGGGGTTTTCGGCCGGAAGGCGGGCACGGTTGCGGACTACAGCTATTCGCCAGGATTGAAAAATTCCAACATCGTCTGGACCGAGGCTAATCTTGATCAATGGCTGGCGGATCCGCAAAAATTCGTGCCGGGCGCGAAAATGTTCTTCCATCTTGATAACCCGCAAGACCGCGCCGACGTGATCGAATACCTGAAGGAGCGGGTAAAATGAGGTCAGAAGACTTCAACTGATGCAGAAGGTGGAGGGCGAGGTCATGTGTTACACCGCGCGCTCCACTGCCTTTCGGCAGCCGGCGCCGTGTAGGGCGCCTGCGCCTGGCCGCGAGCTCGCGCCGTCCGGCGAGTTGCGCGGGGTTGCTCGGCGTCAGAGCCGTCGCCTACCAGCAGGGCCTCAATCAGCTTGCCGTGGCCGACGTCTCGCTCGCGTAATGAAAGAGAAAGAATCGCCATGACAGCGTGTTTCGACGAAGGCCGCAGTAGAACCCGCGCGAGCCTGCTCGCGCTCGGAGCCGCGCTCTTGTTTTCCCTTTTCGAGACATCCCTCGCCTGCGCGGACGACGCAAAAATTGGGATCGATAATTTTGCGTTCACGCCGCCGGTGCTGACGATCAAGACCGGAACGACCGGCGTTTTCGAGAACCACGACGACATCCCGCATCTTGTCGTCGACGCAGGCGGCAGATTTCGCTCGAAGGCGCTCGACACCAATGATAGTTTCAGCGTCACATTCGATAAGCCCGGCGAAATTGCTTATTTCTGCGGCCTTCACCCGCATATGACAGGCAAGATCATCGTCGCGCCGTGAGCGTCGGGGCCGCCATGACCAGTCAGTCGACGCAAAGGCGTTTCGCCGAGGTGGTGCTGCCCCACCTCGACGACGCCTATGGGCTGGCCCGATGGCTCACTGGCAATCGAAGCGACGCCGAGGATGTCGTGCAGGATGCCTGCATGCGGGCGTTGGGGGCGCTTGATTCAGGCGTGATCGAGCGGCCCCGCGCGTGGGTTCTCTCGATCGTTCGCAATACGGCGTTCACCTGGCTCGCGAAGAATCGCCCGAACACCGTGCTGTTGACCGACGATGCGCAGTTCATTGAGGCGGTGGCCGCCAAGGAGCCCGGCACGCCGAACCCGGAGGAAGCGCTGATCGCGGCGGCCGATCAGAGCGCGCTGGAATCGGCGATCGAGGCGCTGCCGCATGTTTTCAGGGAAGTTATCGTGATGCGCGACATCAATGGTTTGAGCTACCGCGAAATCGCCGCGGCGATCAACGCGCCCGTCGGAACTGTGATGTCGCGCCTTTCGCGGGCGCGGGCCCTGCTGATCGACAGGCTTGGGAGCAGAACGTGACCCCGCGCGACGATCCAACCCTTCTCCTCCATGCCGCTCTCGATGGCGAACTCGACGCCGCCGGCATGATGGAGATTGAGGCGAGGCTCGCGGCCGATCCCGCGCTCGCGGCCGAATATGCGCGGCTCAGAGCCTTGCGCGAGACCATCAGGGCGCGCATTCCGCGCGCGGCCGCGCCCGATGCGCTACGCGCCAGCGTCCTGTCTATGGCGCGGAGCGGGAGCCCGGCGCCGGCGGCGGTGCCTGCCCCCGAGGGTCTGCGCGCCCGCATGCTTTCGATAGTGCGGTCCGCGAACCAGACGTTAGCGGCTATGGTTTCGCGTCTCGGGCTGGCCGGTTCGCCCTATCCCGCACTCGCCGCCACGCTGATGCTCGGGATTGCGCTCGGTGGCGGAGTCACCGGCCTGCTTCGCCCGCCCCCCGCCCGTGACGACATGGAGCGCGCGGTTATCGCAAGCTATGTCAGGGGCCGGCTTTCGGGCCAGCCGGTCGACGTCGCGACATCGGATCGGCACACGGTCAAACCCTGGCTGGCCGGCAAGATCGCCGCTCCAGCGACCGTCGTCGATCTCGCGAAGGACGGATTTCCCCTGGTAGGCGGACGCATCGACGTGATTGGAATGACTCCCGTCGCGACGCTCATCTATCAGCGCCGCGAACATCAGGTCGCTCTGACGGAAATGCCCGCTTCCGGCGCCGCCCCAAGCGAGATGCGCCGCGAAACGCGGGACGGCTTTTCTCTGCTGAGTTGGACCCATCAGGGGCGCCGCTACATGGCGGTGTCCGATATGCCGCCGTCGGAACTTGACGCGTTCCATGACGCCTTTAGCCGCGCCGCCGCCGCGGAGCGTGAAGAAGCGCCAAAGATTTGAACACGGCGGCGGCCAATCTCTGGGCGGACGCTTCTACCGCGCGGGCCTTGAGCGGCGGCGCCGCCATTGGTTGGCGGATCGACGCCGCCAACCTTGATCCCGCTCAGGAGCCTTTGAGCATGAAGCCGACCATGAAACCGATCAAACCGCCGGCGGACAAGATGATTGCGTAGGACGTCATGTTCGTGGCGCGCCTCGCCCAAATCCGTCCGCTTGAACCGACAATCGGCGCGTCCGTAAGGTAGGGATGGATAATCGCGAAGGAACAGGAGATCCCCTTGGCTTCGGCTTTGATCGCCGCGGCGGCCTGTCCGGCGCTGATGTCGAGATACCAGAGCTTGCTTTCGTCCACGCGTTCGTTAGCGAGGCGCCGGAGCGCTCCAGCCAAGACGGCCTCCGCCGCGCCGCGCGCGCGGAAATGAAAAATCACCGGCGTTCTTACGTTGTCCGCGCCTTCGAGGCCGTTGTCGTGTTTGATCGCGACCGCGCCGTCCCGGCGGACGATGACGGAAATCTCGCAGAGACGGCCCTTGCGGCGTTTGCGCGCAAATAGGCCGGCGAGCTCTTGGCCCTCGGACAAAAGCCTTGGCCGCACGAGACTGTCGCCCATGCGAGGACCGGAAAGCCGATACCCTAACGCCACCTCAACCCTCCTGACGGATAAAACAAAGAAGGCTATGCTATCACTTGTGAACTCAGACGTTACAGTTGATCTTTCTGAACCAATGGCGGCCTGGACTGGCCACCATCACCGCCCACTTGTCGCTTGGGTCACTGACATCTTTCCAATTGATGACATCACGGCTGAATATGGGACTGCCGCTACGTCCGTGAGAGCCTTTTATTATGCCCTCGCCAATGGCAATGGGGACGAAGCTGCAAATTTCATCGTCCCAGAAGAGAGAAAGGGACCATTTTCGCCCAGCGAAATGACCCGTTTCTACGGCAGCCTCACGGAATCGCTGCGATTGATCAGCATCACGCCAATTGCACCGGATACCTATCTTGCCCGCTATAGGTTTAGAAGCAAAACAGCACAATGCGACGGTCGCGCTATCGCTAAAACAATTAAGAGAGATGGAAATAATTTTATTCAAAGCATTCAAGCTCTCGACGGCTGTTAATTGCTGAGTTTGGATGCGTGAACCTACTTACCCCGCTGTCAGGTCGGCGACTTGGTATCGAAGGGTTTAGCTAGACGCGCCCGTGCGGAAGGAGCAGCGAAATGAAAAACATTCTGATCGCGTCACTGATGGTTGCCACGTCAACGACAGCGTTCGGTCAAGCGCAATATGTGCCATCAACCTGCGCTGGCGGATATTATCAAAATGCCGATGGCGTTTGCGTTCACAAGCCAACAGCTGTTCCGCATGAAGGTGCAACCGCGCTTTGTCGCGATGGCCTCTATTCCTACGCGACACGCGGACCGGACATCTGCGCCAATCATGGCGGTATTGTCGAGCTATTGAGGGAATGAGGGGCTTGGCCTATGAAAGCCTTGATCGTAGCAGGGATGAGAGTAGCCACGAAGGGTCTTACCGTCAGCACCGATGCGCTACGCCTCTTGTTTATTATGGTGCTTATATTCAGCGGACTACACGCGAAGGGTGCCGAATCAAATTCTGATACAGAAACATTCTCGGGCGAGCTTTGGAAATTGGACGATGCCGCTGGCCACATGATCGACGGTGTTTTTCTCAATGAAACCATCGCCAAAGAGGTGATGAAGTTTTGCTCGGTCGGACAGCAGTGTGAGATCAAAGGTAGGATCGAGCACTGCCGTGGTGTCAGGGGCGCGTGTATAGAGATGACACGCCTTATATCTGCAGGCTGGAGCAAGGCTCTGCCAATCTGCGCCGTGTCTGCAGCTGCCGACCGAGCCAATGAATGGTGGTCGAACAATGGTTCAGTTGGTGTGCGAGGTACGATTAGACAATCAGAGGGCGTTGTACCATATGGCCATATGGAGATCGTCATGGACCTTACGACCTGCAGCAGCGGCGCTCCTATGGCAATTGTAAGGGTTCCAGAAAAATGGATTGGCCATTACGTTGATGTAAACGGCACTGCGATAAAGGATGGAGATAATTGGTACATCATCGCTCGCGATGTGAAAGATGTTGGACAATGATTAATGGGCGGTCGCACGTTTCTGTCCCGCGATCTTGGCACAGGTCACAAAGGCGCACTGAAAATGAACAGATTGCTTCCAACGTTGGCGTTTACTCTCATTGCCGTAACTGCTCACGCCGAATGCATCGTTGCCGACCCGACACCCACACCGTTGAACGCACGCACGGCACCAAACGGTCGAATCATTGGGACGCTCGACAACGGACAAGCGGTGGTCATCATTGATCATGCGGACGACGGGCAAATGCGGCCTTGGGTCTACGTGTCGGACCCCGAGACTGGCAATCCCATCGGATGGGTGTTCCGCGAGTTCATCGTATGCAAAGGGGAGGTCCGATGAAAAGGCTCTTGGTGATCACCGCATTTTTCATCGGCGCGCGTGCGATGGCGCAAGACTTCATACCCAATCCGGAAGAAAGGGACGGTAATTACAAAGGAGAGTGTACCACGCAGGCCCTTTATACGATGTGTTCGAGCACCGACGCGACGGTTAGGAAAAACTGCAACATGTATCTTGAGGGCCTCATGTACGGCCTGAAGGTTCAGAAATACATGGAGCAGGAGAAGCAGACCGGAAAGCACAAAATCGACATGTCTACTTGCCTTCCCGAGATAACAGTCGATCAGGCGCGCGAGAGAGGGTGCCGTAGCAAAGATGGTTGGAATTTGAAGGCGGCGTAATCTCCAGTTTGTGCACTCAAACCGAATCGGCGTTAGCGCGCCGATGGAGATCACGCCATGAAAACGGATAGCATAAAGTCG
>Ga0181532_10002409_pt1 | contig 17477 bp, 29 predicted proteins | sample PEATcosm2014_Bin_33_FD_119768 | JGI IMG/M metagenome (GOLD analysis project Ga0181532, IMG submission 119768) | Peatland microbial communities from MTU Mesocosm Facility, Houghton, MI, USA - PEATcosm2014_Bin11_30_metaG | ecosystem: Environmental > Terrestrial > Soil > Wetlands > Peat | place...
TCAACGCCGGCTTGGGAAGTCATCTCGACGAGCAATCGCCGGATTTGAGCTTGGGCTATCGGATCGACTTCATCCATCAACCCGCCGATGGATTGGCGAATCAACTTGCTCCCCATCCACAAGATGTCCAGGGCGACAAAAATCGCAACAATGGGATCGAAGCGCAGCCAGCCCGTGAGGATGGTCAAACCTAGTCCCACAAGGACGCCGAGACTGGTCAAGCAATCGGTGAGTACATGTTTACCATCGGCCTTTAGGATCAAAGACCCGTACTTTTTCCCAACCCATAAGAGATATCCGCCTAGAGCTCCGTTGATAAGACCTGCAACCAGAACGAGCAAAGCCCCTGCCCCCAGGTTCTCCAGTTTGGGCCCCGCAATCAACCTGCGAATTGACTCATAGACGATATAGACCGCCGCCAGAACAATCATGGCGCCTTCGAAACCCGCCGAGAAGAAAGCGATTTTGTCATGGCCGTAAAGATGGCTGGGGTCAGGAGGCTTTCGGCTCAACCAGAGGCTGTAGGCGGCAAAGGAAACAGCTACCACGTGAACGACCGATTCGGCAGCGTCGGAAAGAATCGCCGCGGATCCGGTCATCCAGTAGGCAAATACTTTCGTTGCGAGCATGAGAAAGCCGACCGCGAGGGAAAGCCGCATGGCGAGTTGGGGTGCGCGGGATTCGTTGGGGGGCCTGATATGCACCGCAGCCATCATGCTTGTCCAAAGCGGGAACTTACCCGAATGTCAGGTGTCACCATTGAGTTTATCATTGCTTCTCCAGCCGCCTCCACAACTCTGCTGGCGAAGAACGGCACGTTGCCGCCCCTGGTAGCCCATCGGAGGGACCGGGCAAGTTCGATGTCTTCAAGGTCCGCCAGACCGGGCGGCGGCTCGGGATACCGTCGCTTCAGTTCCAACAGCACCGGCCGGAGCAGCAGGTAATCCGGGATGCAAGCCATTCGGGCGGCCCCGGCGGCCGTGCGGACGGACATCGGCGCGTTGCCGCCCTCGGCGGCCCAGCGGAGCCAGGAACGAAGTTCGGGGTCTGTGTGGGCGGAGTCCATACGGACAATATCCCTCGAAGGTCAATCTGCCTCCAGGGAATTGGTGGCCTACATACCCTATATCATCCTACATCCCTCCCCGCTCCCCCTGCGTGTGGTATGACAGGTCGCTATGGCTCTCGTCAAGCGGAGCAAGTTCTGGTCGTATGACTTTGAACTCTTCGGACGGCGCTATGTCGGCAGCACGAAGCGAACCAACCGGAAGGACGCCGAGAGCGCCGTCAGTGCCCTTCGCTTCAGAATCCTGAACTCAGTCCAAGGCGTCCCCAAGCATTCCGACATCCCCAGACTCTCCGAGCTTGCGGACAGGTTCATCGGGTGGGCGGAGGTCAACCTCTCGCCTGCAACGGTCGTACTCCACAAGGTGAATGTCGCCAGCCTGAAAAAGTTTTTCGGCGGTCGTCTCGTGACCGAAATTGACGTAGAGAGCGTTGAGAAGTTCAAAGTGTGGAGGGCAAGCCAGAAGAGGAAGGACGCTGACAGGAATATTACGGCGGCGACCGTCAACCGGGCGTTGACGACATTGAAGCGAATCTATTCTTACGCCGACTCCATTGACCTCGCCTTGCGGAATCCCGTCCGACGTGTCAAATACCTGAAGGAGAGTCCGGGCAGGATGCGAGTGCTCACGATGAAGGAGAGCGACAAATAGCTTGAGGAGACCAAGGGCGACTTGCACGACGTTGCCGTCATAGCCCTTGACACGGGTGCACGCCCGGACGAGATACTGTCCGTCCAAGTGGGGGATGTCAGGCAGGGTGAAGCACACTTCCACGGGACGAAAACCGAGAAGAGCGTCAGGGACATCCCCACAACTCCCGCCGTGCGTGATATACTGGAACGTAGGGTGAAGGAATCGCCGAACGGGTTCCTGTTCCCAGTCGGGCGACCCAAGACCAAGAACATCGGCGTGGGTCATATCGGCTCATTGAAGAAGGCGCACGAGGCGTTAATCAGGAAGCACTTCAAGGACTCGCCGTTCGTGCTCTATGATCTCCGCCACACTTTCGCGACAAGGCAGGTTCAATTGGGGACGGAACTGACCGTGCTTTCCGCATTGATGGGACATTCCAACGTTACGACCACGATGCGATACATACACCCGGCACGCCAGCAGAAGGTGGAGGCAATAGAGGGGACGTCGCAATTGGCAGATGTGGCGACGAGGTTCAAGAAATTGCTGGAAGCAGCGGTGTCTGAAATCCGCAACTGGCATTCTAGTCCCGCAGAAACAACGCAGGAACTGGGTCTTGATGTGGAGTCAGCGAAGCAAAGTCTTTTAGAATCAATTGTGCGCCCGTAGCTCAGCTGGATAGAGCACTTGCCTACGAAGCAGATGGAAACCAAATCTAAGTCGTTGACCTGACGCCACCTCCGCTTCCGAAGCACCGCTTTAGCCTGCACCCAATCCTGCACCCAAGTTTCAACCGTCCTTGTATGCCGCGCCGGTGCTCGACGACCTTATCATAGCCCACTGCAAGCTCGTCGCCAACATGGAGGCCCGTTCCCACGAGCGGCTCGCTGTCCACCCTCGCAAACAGGACGCCCGCCCCGTCGTCGCAGGTGTCCAGGAATATGCTTAGCTGCGCTGTATACTGTCACTGACGCACTCCCGGTTTGGGAGTACGCTTGGCGGCACATCCGGTACAGCTTGGCACCCAGAATGACCTCAACCCACCGAATCATCCTTCCCAGCGAGTTCAGGCTGGAGGAGATAAACATGCCCGAGGAGCTGGCGTCCGCCCTGGCTGGGCAGACAGTGGACGCCGAGGTTCTTCCTGAAGCCCCCGCCGGGACACTCCGCCTCGACCTGAACGACCTTCCAGATGGCCTGCCGTTTCTGGTCGGCGATGACGGTATCTTCTGGAATGGCTACTGGCCCGCACGGATCGTATACACGGACGCTTGCGGCCGCACCTGGCGATTGCCACGGCATTGGCTCAAGCAGGGCACCTCGCCTGCCATCCAGGCCAGCCGCTACCATGTCACGCACGAGTCAAGCTGGCTCGAAGGCTGGTGCCCGCCGACATGGTGGGACCTCGGGGACGTAAACTTCGAAGATGCGCCGGCCGAAGACGGGCAGTGGGGCGCAGCCGCCATCGAAGTGAGCATTGCGCCCGGCGAAATCCCGAAGGTCTTTTGGAAAGGCCCGTCCGGGAAGGCGTGGAGGATTCCCCACGACTGGCGGCGACGGCGCATCAGGCTGCCAGATTGCGAGGGGCTGCTGCGGAATAACCTGCCTCAAGATATCGCAAACGAATTCGGGGGCAGAATCGTCAGCGTCAATTTCCATGCGGGGTCTCTGTGCTGCCTGAGCGACGGGTACAGGCTCCGTGACGGACGGGGCGGGAAATGGCCCGTGAGGGCGGCCGACTGCGTTGTGGTCGGCTTCGGAGATGAGACGGAAAGGTATGCCTGAGCGCCGTCATCGTTGAGTCAGGCTGCGATATTCTCTGCCTTGGCAGTTGGCGGCTCCTTCGCTCCGACTTTAGTCTGGGCGTACTTCAGGATCGCCCTGCTCGACGGCACCGGGCTCACGTACGCCTCGTACTGGAAAAGGTCCACTGAATCCAGCGGGGCCTGCTGTGCATGTGTCGACGAGCATGTCGAACACGGCCTAACGGGCAACGCTGCCAGCAGCCTTGATGTCTTTCAAGCTCGTTGCGACAGACCGGCGAAGCACGAAGTCAAAAACGAAGTGCTCACGCCCCGTTGTGCCTGCCAGGTCCAGCATTTGAGTTTTCGCCTCAGTTAGATCGTTGGCGGGACGGACCCACAGGTATCCCCCTTTAAGAAACCTCTTGAACACGCCGTATCGCTCCATCGGGCTCCTCTCCTCTCTAGGACCAATTCCTCGAACACGCAACACCCCCCTCTAGAAAGGGGCCCCGAGAAAGAATGGGGCCCCGTGTTCAGGGCTATTAGGTAAGACTTGTATAGCAGGACAAAAATATAACAATTGTGTAGACATCTTGTCTGCGCACTTTTGCTCACTGTCCATTATTCGTCAGCGCACCAATTGGACAGTGCCTGCTCCCAAAACTTCGGGTGCAATCCAAGGTTGGTACGGTCTGGCGTTCATCGACGCAAGTTTCGGCTCGTGCCCACTGCCGCAGCCTAATCCGGCTCTCTGCCCACGGGCGGCAACGGCGCTGGGGCTCTCCGGCCATATCTTCTGCGACCCGTGGACATCCCGTGGCAGCAGGCGGACAGGCTGAAACGCCACTAGTCGTGCAGAACGACGCTGAGGAGGCCACGGTGGACGATAAGGCCGCCGTTGTAATAGCTGAAGCAAGTGAGGGCAGAATTGTCGGAGTTTGCCCGAACAGGTTTGAAGATGCCCCCTGTCAGGGCAAACAGTTAACAGCCCTTTCAATCCTTAACCTTCCCGCAACATCGAGCGGCTTTTCCACAGGGTTATGAACAAAACTGTGGAAAATTACTTTGCTGGGAGGGGTGATGGATGTCAGAAGTGAGCGAATGGACGGTTGCCCGCCAAGTATTCCCCGGCGTGAATGGTGAACAGCGGTGTTCATTTGAAACAGTAATAGGCATGGTACTCCAGATTCTCAGCCGAGGGTCTGGCCCACGGCTCCGCTGGTTCCCGGAGCGCCACGCCTTCGAGCCTGTAATAATCTCTCCCGTTTTCAAATTCCTCCTTGATGCGGTTGCTCACGGCGATGCGCCGGTCCTGCGGGTCTACGGTCAGGTATTCTCCTCAGCGAATTAGATAGTTGAAGCCCGTGGTCAATTCTCCTGCCGTTTGTCCCCCCCGCCTGTTGGCGATGCCGGACCCTTGAATTCCTCCCGTCCCTCCCACTGCTCCCCAAACTCGATGGTGCCGTCAAGGCACCGGCGAAAGGGAACGGCGATGCACGTCGGCTCCTGTCCTGGCACTTCGATCCGCATGCCAAGGCAGTCGTGCGGCTGGCTATCCTCGATCCAACCTTCCGGCATCTTGCCCGACTGGCCCGGCGGCAGCCGGAGGGGCTCAAAGGCCTGGTAGGTTGTCTCGCAAACGGTGAAGAAGGCTACGGCTGCCGCCCTTTGCTTTCTCTTCCGGTCCTCTTGCACATCTCTAAGTTGGCCGGAGGCGTTCAGGACCAACCGTATTGGGGGCAAAGAACCCTCGTGCTGAAGAGTCAGCTTGGCCCGTGAAAATACTCCCTTCGCAACTTCACTGATGTCCAGCACCTCGCTCATGTTTTCTCCCAATGCAGGTCTAAGCTCCCGAGTACCGCTTAGAACAAGGGATCGCCGCAACTGCACTCAGGGTGTCACTCTCGACAGGCGGACGAATGCTAGACCCGCAACCCTGGCAAGTCAAGGACACAACCGGGAATGGCAGGTAACAGGATGGGGACTGTCTGAATGGGAGGGCGCATGCCTGCGGCAATTTGCACGCAGGCGGTCAACGCCTTGGAGAAACAGGCAGCGTCTAAGTTTCCTTAGTGCGATGGCCGACATCCATCAACTCCTCCCGGCTGTTAGCGACGGTCCGCCCGAGCGTGAAGTCATGAATGAAGTGTTCGTGCCTCGTCTTGATTGCAGATTCCACCATTTTAGTTTTGGCCTCAGTCAAATCGTTGGAGGGGCAGACCCACAAGGTTGACCCGTTCGGAAGCCTCTTGAACACGCCGTATCGTTTCATTAGGCTTCTCCGAAAGGGTGCAACACTTGCCCTGAAGCGTGACTATGGCTTCCGGGTAGTTTAATCCTGCGTCACTCGTGTATCCGTGTCAGCAAAGTCGAAAATCCAAGTCTGCGGTCAATTCATCGGCCCCTTGTTCCCATCGCATGTTGGCGGTCCCAGACCCGTGAAATCCTCCAGTCCCTCCCACTGCTCCCCAAACTCGATGGTGCCGTCTAGGCACCGGCGAAAGGGAACGGCGATGCACGTGGGCCCCTGTCCTGGCACTTCGATCCGCATGTCGAGGCAGTCGTGCGGCTGGCTGTCGTTGATCCACCCGTCCGGCATCTTGCCTGACTCTCCCGGCGGCAGCCGCAGGGGTTCAAAAACCTGGTAGGTTGTCTCGCAAACGGTGATTAAGGCTATGGCAGCCGCCCCTTGCGCTCTCTGCCCGGCCTCTTGCTCATCTTTGAGATCGCCGTCGGCGTTCAGGACCAACCGCACCGGGCACAAAGAACCGTCGTGCTGGAGAATCTCCTTGGCCCGTGAAAATACGCCCTTCGCAACTTCACTGATGTCCAGCACCTCTCCCATGTTTCCTCCCAATGCAGCTCTGTGTTGCCGACTACCGCCTTGATCAAGGGATCGCCGCAACTAGACGCAGCGTTTCCCTTCCGACAGGCGGACGAATGCTAGACCCGCACTCCAGGGAAGTCAAGGACACAACCGGGAACGGCCGGTTACCAGATGGTGACAGTCTGAACCTGTCCGCACGTCGGCGGCTTTTTCTCATGCGGGAGCTGGCTTGCCGCCCCCAGACTTGGCAAAGCCGAGCCCCGCCATAGGATTGGAACAAAGGGACAGCCTCAGTGGCAGTCAGCTTCCTTCAGCCGGTAGCTGTTGCCCTTGGGCAATATCTCGACGATGTAATCGCTCTTGAAGTAGCCAATCGACAAGCGGTAAGGTTTAGATGCCGGGGGGCCAAAGAATAGGGACTGGTGGGCGAGATCAATGCCTGGCACCACGAAGGGATGCAAAGCTGTGTCGGACCCGAGCGGCCCGTTGAAGACCACCACCGCAGAATTCCGGGTCTTTCTGGAACGGTCGACCACGGCGACGGCAAAATCCTCCACGCCGTCGCCGTTGAAGTCGCCGGTGACGACATACGGATGAAAGTCGGCAAGCACCTTCACGCCTACGCCGTAGGTTGTCTTCATGGTCCAGATGGAGTCTGCGCACCGGCAGTCTGCGTCCCTTGCGATGCGGTAGGTTTCGTGCTGGCCAAGCCATATGTCCAAGACCTTCCGCTGCTCGGCGGACAGCTCAGAGTTCCACTATTCTGCGGTTGCAGTCCACGTACACAAGCGTCTTGTAGGATTGCTTCAGCGGTTTGCCTTGCGCATCGCAGTAAAAGGCGAAATCGATTTCCGCTTTCGGGACCAGGCGCTCCGGGGGATTCCAGGCCCATCTGTCGTAAATGGACCGAAGCTTAGCCGTGGGGTCGGGCGTGGCATTCCACTGGATTTGCAGTCTGCCGTGGGCAGGAATCTTCCAAGCTTTATCCGGCGGAGGCACGGCAGGGTCGGTCAGCCGAATGCCCTTGCTGCTGAGAACGATTCTCTTGATTGTCACTTCGGAGTCGGACTCGTTTTTCACGATGATGACGAAACTCTCCGGCACGCCTTGTGAAATAGAAACAGATAGCTCTTCCGACTCGGCTGCCTTTTCCATGTCCTCAAGCGGCGGGGGCGTTTCTTCTGGACGCAGCGCCCGTGCCGCAACAGACCCTTTCAGTTGGCCCGCCACACCCATTGCGGCAATGAGCTTACGGACGACTCCCTCCAGCCCTTCCGATGACTTGGCGGCCACACGGTCGGCCAGAGTGGGGGAGTACCTCTTGACCTCTTCAAAACCCACCTCGTGCCAAACGGGGAGTATCACCTTCCGCCCTGCAACTTCCCGGGCCACTAGCCCGTCCAGTTCACGTTGAGGCCATTCCTTCTGAAAAAACGCATGGCTTAGGACTACGATTCCGAAGCGGGACTGGCTCAGTCCCCTGTCAATTGATCGGCGAAGGCCGTCCCCCACGTTAAGCGTGAAGTCGTCGTACCACACTGCGAGGCCCCTTTGCCTTAGCGATTCTGCGAGCGGTCGCACGAAGCTCTCCTTGTCCTCGCTCGCATGGCAGATGAATGCGTCCCATTGCCCTTTCTCGTGCGCTGCCTCGACCGTATGTGCTGCTGACAAGTACTCTCGGGAAACTCTAAGGACATCGGCAGCAAGCCGCCGCACTTCGTCGTGCGCAGACGTGTTCGCCGCACTGGCTTCCCCTTGCTGGGCGGCGGCGAGATTACGCAGGCACTCGACTAGCTCTTCCCAAATCGGACCCCCATCGGACCCTTTCTTGCCAGAGGTCCTGAACCTGTCGATCAACTCCCACCCTTTGTCGGAAAGGAGAAAAACATTCCCTTCGTCGTGGCGTATCAATCCACGGTCTTTGACAAGCGAGCGAAACCCTGCGTGCCATCGCTCCTCGGCCTGCAACGAACGACGAGGGTTGTTCACTTCAGGCGGGAAGTGAAGCGGGCCGATCAAGATCAGCTTCCCAACCTGTTCGGTTGTCACTACGGCAATCGGGACATCAGTGCTACCAAGCTCTGCGGCAGCCACCAGCAAGGCAACCTCTTCCGGCGTCATCGTTTCTCCTCCAACAACCATTGCGCAACCCTAGCACCGCCGCCTCCAACTATCAATCCCCCGATCTTCTCTTTGCCTGATGGAATAGGGTGCAACGCCAGGCAGGTTTTTGTGTGATACGATTATGGCGATTATGAGAACCATTTTTCTTTCCCTTCTGCTCCTCTCTGCCTCCACAATCCTAATCGCCAGCGGGCAAAATCAGACTGGCAACGAGGGGGGAAAGGCAAGCACCGAGCCTCAACCGACCCTTGCCCCCGCAAGTGGTCAGGCCGCCAGCGCCCACCCCACCCACGCCAAGGATAACTCCCCAACGTGGTACGAATCCCTCAAGCGGCCCGAATGGTTGATTGTTGCCGCTGCCTTCCTGACTTTTGGCGTGGTGGGCTGGCAAGCTTGGGAAACCAGACGTGCCGTCCAGGCTGCCCGAGACAGCGCCAATGCCACTAGAAAGAACGTCGAAGCCCTCATCACCAGTGAGCGCCCATGGCTGCTGGTTGAGTGGGGGAAGTTCGGCGATAAGGTTCAAGTGCCTTATCTTCTTCCACTCGAAAATCGCCCGGATGCACGTGCTTCGAACTGCATTTTCACTGTAAGGAACTACGGAAAAACTCCCGCCAAAGTACTGGAGCAACGGGCGGAATTGCAGGTCAGTGAAAACCCGACCGCCCCACCCGATGTGGACATCTACAAGCCGAGTTTCAAGGGACCAGACACGTACATGTTTCCCCAGGAACAAGCTCTGCCCATGGAGGCACGTCTGCGGAATGTCGCCTTCGTCAGCAAAATTGATTCGGATGCCATCAAGGGTGGCGGCAAATTCCTATGGCTGTGCGGAGTTATACGATATGAGGACAGCTTCGAAAGGGAGGATAGGACCTCCCCATATGAGACGTGCTTCTGCTATTTGTGGGATACCCGCACGAACGCCCCTGCCCCCCAGTGGCGTTCGGCTGGTCCGCCCACATACAACCATGCAAAGTAAGAGAATCTAGTCTAGGACACGCCCCAACGAGGCACCTAAGTGAAAGGGCAACCCTTCCTCGCCATCCCCCTGGCTGCGCTCTGCACCCTCTTGGCAGGTGTGCCCCCGGCCCAGCAAAGCCGCATCGGCCCTGCTGACATTTACCCCGACTCCATTAGGACGCCCGGCGCTGCCAACCCCCAAGTCACCCAGCGGAACATCCAGGACACGATATGCAGCCGCCGCTGGAGCACCAAGCTCATCCGGCCCCCGGCAGGGTACACGAGCAAGCTGAAGAGGAGGCAGCTCAGGGAGTACGGCGACACTGTCCACCAGACGAGGGCCGAGCTTATCAACCCAAACACGGGGAAAGTTGATACCACCCGATGCGTGCCGCATTCCGACAACATGGCTTGCTACGAAGAGGACCACCTGATCCCGCTGGAGGATGGCGGCGACCCCACGGACCCGAGGAACTTGTGGCCGGAGGCGTACAACACGACGGTCGGCGGCACGATCATGGGCGCTCACCAGAAAGATGTCGTCGAGGGCTTCATCCATGACGAGATTTGCTACGGCATCCCCGGCTCGAAGAAGAACTCCTACATACCGGCGACGAGGTCAATAACGCTGAGGCGGGGGCAGGAGATTCTGGCGGGCGGCTGGTATGCCTGCTATGAGTCGATAAAGGAAGGGAAACCGTGCAAGTGAGGTGTCTCCTTGCCCGCTAACCTTCGTTTCCGCTTTGCCAGGGACGTCGCTTCAACGGGGGAAAGGGTGAAGAATCTATCCATACTTGGAGTGTCTCTCTTGCTGGGTGTCCTCAAAGACGAAGGGGGGAGGTGCGGGGAACTGTTCGAAGAGCGCTGTCAAGAGACCTCCGGGCCTGCTCGCCAACTTATATTGCAAGATATGTTTCAGGTCGCTCTGTAATCGTTGAAAGGTTCTCCAATCTTCGGTTTAAGATTCTCAGCCATACCTGAGTATCGCCTTGGGCTGCATTGGCGTACCACATGGCACCAAGGTTAGCATCATCACGAAATTTGATAGACGCTTGCTCCGAGAACGTAGCCAAGAAATCATGCGTCCGCTGCTCCCATTGTTTGGCCTCTCCCAGCCAGCTTTCAATCACGCTACGCACGGCCTCGTCTCGATGAGGAGGACGGCTCAGTAGTTCACGGCCTTCTTTGATTGCTTCGCTTATGCGCAGTTCCCGGTTGCGCCGAATGTCTTCCTCCCTTAACGGACGTCCAGACTGAACTTCCGGCGGTTCCACGCAGGGCAGGAAGGCCATCTCGGCCTTATTCTGCAAGTTGATGTCACGTGTGACGAGGACCACGACCGCAGACGGGAAATCCCGCTGAATCTCCAGGGCACTCCCGATGATCCTGTCATCCTTGGAGCCGGGGTCCAGCCAGGAGGGGAGACTGGCCATTCTAGGTTCGGTCGGAATCATCTTGACTGTGACTGTCTTTGACACCTTCACACCTTCTAGCAAAGGGCCTTGGTCACGGAAGCCTTTCAACCTCTTGATTACCTTCTCCGCCTCCTGCCCGACTGCCCGGTCACGTCGGCTGCGTTTCAGGTCATCCAGCTCGGACAAGACCGTCGGCACAAGGATGAATGTGAACTTATCACGCCCGACAATCTTCCCGTAGCAGGATGGGTCCGCCGACTTCAGCAGAGCATTGGTGTCGGGGACCACAACAAACTCGGACTCGCTGGTCCCCGGATGCCCGAGCAGCTTTCTGAAGAAATCGAGCTTCTTTGAAAGGTAAGCCCGGTTTTCATCGAAGCTTGGCTCCGTCTGCCAGCCCGTGTTAAGTTGGATTGCCTCACTCACATAATCGTTGGTTGCCTTGATTTCATCCTGAACGTTAGTGCTGTCCTCTGAATGGGACAGGTGAAACATCTCGTACCAACGCTTGTATCGCCTGTTTAGTTGGGCTTGAGCAGCGCCATACTCCACGGGCAGAGTTTGCCAGTAAAAACGGGGAGCGACGAACACCACCTGGCTATTCGGGTCATTCCTGAACTCCTCGATGCGGCTGTTTTGCCAGAGTTCGACAATCGAGGCTTCAATCTCCCTCAATTCGCTCTCCAATCGGGATGAAAAAGACCGCAGAGGATTCATGGAACTTTGTCTCCTGGACTGGCAATCAGGCCCGCCATCTTCTTTGCGAAAAAGAGCATGTTCCCTTGGTCGGCTTTCGCAAGCGACCGGAATAGCTTGATTAGCTTTTTCTCTCGGGCGCTGAGCGTGCCGACGCTGTCCCGTTGCCGGGGGGAGGGGCTGCGCTCGCCGGTCAGGAAGAGTTCGTGCATCTCGACGCCCAGCGCTCCAGCCCAGGACCCCAGGGGGCGTCAAGGGTGGGCGTCTCCGTACCCTCCTCGACGGCGGCTATGCGGTCCTGGCGCATCCCTGTGCGTGCTTCGAGGTCCGTAGCGCTCATTCCTTTGGCGAGCCCCAGCTCACGCAGGTGCTTCCCGATTTCCATGCTCGCACCTAATCCTTTCGGCTTGGCCCCATCGGCACTGTGAAGATGTAAAGCAGGAAGGCCACCAGCATCACGGTAAAGCACAGCCCGAAGAACCCCAGGAGGAACAAAACGATGTACGGGCCGAGGGCAACCCTGAAGAGGAAGCCTAACAGCACCAGGTCCAGCAAGCCTATGATGGACAGGAGCAGGGGCGAGAATCGCTTCATCGAACTCCTTCCGGCGCTCGTGCGATGAAGGCAGGACCAGCCACGAACCGCCCGGCGGCAGTATGGTATCTCAGCAGGCACGGATATACAATCTTGGGCGGTGGACCCTGGGGGGCGGGAACATTGGCATGTGCCCACCTGAAGAGCGAAGGCATCGAGGAGCCGGTTGATGGCGGAGGACCTCCAGTTCGCAGTCGTCGAATCAGCCACGCTGGAATGGCCAACATCGCTCCGGCTGTCTTCAAGGCGATTCCGCCTGTTTGTCGCTGCCGATGCTACCGGTCTGAGCAATCAGGAGATTTCCGACTTTGCCTACGCCGCCCTGAGTGCCGGGGTGGTCTACTTCTGCGCTTGGGGCCAGGGTGCCGAGAGGTTCCATGACCTCATTGATGCGGTCATCGTCAAAGATATACTCGGGGAGCGGCAATTCGCCCTGTCAACCCCGGACGACGTGATCATGACCACATGGCACCAGCACGAAACCTTAGAGGAAGCCCTCGATTTCTTTGCAGCGTGCGCCGTACCGACGGAAGGGTATTTGGCCGATAGCCGATGCTGGCTGGTCATATGCATCGGGAATCCCGAGTGGGCTTCCGTGGCGACCAGATTCCTTGCGGCAGTCGATTACTTTGAATAACGTCCCACGAACCCCTCCTTGTCCATTACCCTTCGCAGAAGCCTCAGCCTTCGCATGCCCGGGCGGACGAAGTTGCTTGTTATAATGGACTCCCAAATGAAAGTGATATTCCTAAACACCTGCAACGGGGAAATCCGAGAGGGCATAGCCGCATTCCTCAAACATCACGCTCCGGACACGGACGTTTTTTGTTTTCAAGAGGTCTATGAGGCGATGCGGGCTATCTGCGCAGAATTGCTTCCGAACTATCGCAGGGTCAGCGGTTACAAAAAGGTAGCCGAGGACGATGATTTCTCTCAGGCAACGTATCTGCGCAACGATCTTCGGTTGGTGTCCTCCGAACTGGTGCTCGAACACCACACTGGCACCGGCCTCGCCATCTACACCCAGATCGACACCGGAAATGGCGTTATTCACCTTTGCAACCTGCATGGCACAGCGAGACCGGGCAATAAACTAGACACCCCGAAACGGATCAGCCAATCGCTGGGGCTCCTAGATTTCTTCAGGGAAAAGAACGGCATGAGAATTATCGGCGGCGATTTTAACCTGATGCCGGAAACAAAGAGTGCGCAGATGTTCGAGGAAGATGGGTATCGGAGCCTTGTTAAGGAATTCAGAATCCCGACTACACGCAATCGACTCAGTTGGGATTTGTACCCTGACGACAAGCAACTTTACTCCGATTATGTCTTCGTGAGTCCTGGCGTGAACGTGACTGAATTCTCCGTCCCTGAAGATGAAATCTCGGATCATTTGGCCCTGATTTTGAGAGTTGAATGAGGTTACGCCCCCAAGCGAGTCAATCGTGCCGCTCTCCTGTCGGCCGTGGTTCAGTGCCCGCTCAAAGGGTACGGCACTATGCACATCGAACTGATGATCTGGTCGAAGAGCTGAGCTTCTTCCGTGCTTACGTTTTTGTAGACGGCACCAGACCCAGCAACGGCCGTCCATCGCCACCACGCCCCGTTTCGCATGTGCCCCCAACTGTCCATCCCGATCACCCTGCCGTCGGCGGCCGTCAGATTCCGTTGAAAGAAATCTACCGATCCGAGGAACAGGTCGTCGTCGGGTTCGGTAGAAATTGCGTATGGACCAAACCACAGTTCGAGATATGCCTTACCTCCTTCGGGCTCGACGCAGAATCGCCTATAATCCACATCCAGCTTGCCGCCCAGCAACTTCACGCCTTTCTCAGGAACAAAAAAATGGAGTCCGTACCCGCTACCCGGCACTAACTTCTGACCCGGGGGGGGCGGTGCGCACTTGGGAACGATCATGTCGTTCCTCGACGGGCTCATCACTACACGGATGACAGAATCCTTAGGCGAAACTATGAGGGTCAGCGGTTGAAGTCCGTTTTTATAGAAGTGGATAACGGACCCGGGTATTTCCAGACTGAACTCACCCCTGCCATTCGTGACTGATTTGAGTTGGCTCCAGTTGCCGCCGTAGACCTCCACCGCCCTGAGCGGCTTCCCGTCCGTCGCCACGACGGTGCCCTTAACCGCTGACATGACCCACTGGGTTTGATCAAGCGCCGAAGACCCGGCCGCAACACTAAAGGAGAGCACCAGCGGCAGCATGGCGACGGCTGCAAGCCCTGGGACCGAGGCTATGTGAAATCCCCGGTTAATCGAAATCTGCTGAAGCCTGTGAAAGCTGGAGGGTCTCATCGTGCCTCCGTCAATTCAGACACCAGAGCAATCAGAATGGTTCCCAGAGCTTATTCCAAACCATCTCGGCCCGCAACAGGGTGTGGAGGGAAAGGCCGTCAGTTTCTCTTTGCATTTGGCTTTCCTCGGCGGTAATCTCCGCCATGTATTGCGCTGAGAATCGAGGAGTCCGCCTAGTGGCCAAATACAGGGTCCTCAAAAGCGTAGCCCATAATATCGGGCACTCCTTCGCCAGCCTGATGAACTATACCGGCGACGACTACGTCATGGGGCATCTCCTCACCTTTGCCCGGCTGACGGGACGGGACACGCTTGCTATCGACTTCGTAAAGGGAGAGGCAGGACCGCCCGAATTGCTCAGGCCGCCGATTTCCGACATACCCGCCCGATACACAAAGATGTTCTGGGACCTTGTGCAGCGGCACGGGTCTGACCGCTCGCTCGTCCAGAGCCTCCGCCGCTTGGGCCAGCATTAGATGCTCGACCATGAAAGCAGAGAGTGCCGTGGTGGTCAGTTCCGGCTGAATAGGCAGACCCGAGCGGATGACATTTGGAAACGTCCACACCGGGGAGTACAATCTGAAGGTGGGAGAGACGTGTGCTTCACCTCAAAGCCGCAATCGTTGGCATATCGGCAGCGGTCATCGCCTTCGTGCTGATGCCTGTGGCTGGGTTTCTCTTCAATGTGTTTCGTTATACGAACGAGTTTATTGGATTCGCCCCCGTTTCTGCCGCTAAATCGCCAATGCTGTGGCTAACTGCACTGGTTGTATTTGCAGCCGTCTACCGGTGGGAGCTTTACCGGCTCAAGAAACGATCAAGCTGACCCGCTGCCGTGCCGCAACGTGCCCCGAACGGCCTAAGCTCTTCTGCACATCGTGGCCCTCCGCAACCCTAGTCTTCAAGGCAATTGCCAGAGCCCAGCACCCTGCTGTGCGTCCTGCTTCGCAGCGTATTGCGCCGGAGTGCGTGTCGCTCGCCAGAGCGCCCTGGGAGGATCGCCCGCCCGATTTCATGGCACACCCATGCCTTGCCGCCGTCGGGCAAGTCAACCAAACTCATCTGGCGGTGGGCGTAGTACGTGTGGCAACTGTCACAGCAGGCGGCATTGAGGCGCTGGAGCGGACCATGACCGAAGACCACCAGCCTTAAACATACTGGCACACTTGTATATGGTCGTAGCACTTGGCGAAATAGCGCCCCTGAATTCACGGCGGCTGAAGAGGCTACAGCGACGGAGACGAACCAAGAAGATTCCTTGGCAGTTGACAAGGACTTTAGCTACAGCTAAACTGTCTCAGTGCTTGTGAGCCTCGAACATGTCCTATTCGGTAAGCCCGATTCCTGGTTTACGCTCTAATGATCGTCGGGGGCTTGCGTTTCTTGAGTGTACTCACGACGCCGACATCAATGCGAAGGCGGTGTTCGAGAAGCTCAAAGAGAAAATCGAGCGGGATTTGCGGACAAGATTTGACTATTGGATTGACGGATACCACCACGACAAATATTACCACGGATGGCCCAGTGACCCCCGTTACAAGCAATGCTTTGTATTCAAATGGCGGAAAGGCAAAGTCCACCATCGGCTTTACGGTTTCCTGATCCACCCGACGCCGCTGACGAACCCTCGCTTTCAGGTTTGTATTTTGGTATCGCATGGGACTAAGACGGAAGAGTACACGGACCTAACTGAGTTGGACGGGGCAAAGGATTTGCTAACAAACGAGGAAGTGATTCTCGCCGTGAGGAAGGCCTTTCCAGAAACAGCGGAGGGATGACGTGATTCAAAGAAGACATTGGACATCAGAGGACGACACAGCTTTCGTGCACAGGATCGCATTTGATTTTGTCACCCAACTGGAAAAAAGGATGGAGGCGATGTCACTAACCCAGGGGGGATTGGCAAAGAAACTGGGTGTGTCGGAAGGTGCAGTCTCGCAGATTCTCAACAACCCTCAAAATCTGACGCTAAAAACCATCGTTGCTTATGCTCGTGCGCTCGGAATCAAGGCATCCATCGTCGCCTACGACGATAACGATCCACTGAATCAGCGTGGTCCCGTCAATTCGGCAATCTTCAGCACCTGTTGGGAAAACGCAGGAAAGCCTTCGGACTTCTGGTCATTGAACGATAATCTCCGAGTGGTCAGCACTGCGAATGTCTATAGCGTGACCTACCATTTGTGCCCCGTTCTCTCGAACTACGTCGGGTGGTCGGAGGCATGGGAAGCGATGTACAAGAATGTTGTGGAAACGCAGTCCGTCGCTTTTGCTGTGCCTGTGTTGTCTAAGCTTTCGCTGACAGGAGGCGGTGAAGCCCATGCCTGAAATAAAAACCTACACGCTAACTCTTCCCGAGATCGCAGAAACTCTAGTCAAGAAGCTTGATCTTCATGAAGGACTCTGGGGCGTGTATCTAGAGTTTGGGATTGGTGCCGGACATGTTCCTGGAACCCCGGAGGGCCAAACGATTGCGCCCGCAGTAATTGGGGTGGTGCAAAAAATCGGAATCCAACGATTCGATTCACCAAATAATCTGACAGTCGATGCGGCGACGGTGAATCCTCAAAAACACAAGGCAGCCAAGAAACAAAAGACCTCTGGTGTTCCTCTCAAGTAGGTCGGGTCGGGCGAGATAACTGGTACGGCTCTGTGTCGGACGAGCAGTACCTGCTCATTTCTACGAGGGTCTTCTCGATGACCTGCCTCTTGGTCAGCTCGGTAGTGTCGCCATATTTGGTGTCCAGCACTGAAGGGACAAAGATGTTCTTGCCGATCAGGAATTCCTCGATGAGTTTATCCGTGGCCACTCGCCATCCTTATTAACAAACTTCAAGGGCGGGGTGATATCAGAGGCCTGCCTGTGCAGGTCTTCCCTCAGGACCGCCGTGGGCGTTGTACCCTGCCGCAGCGCTCTCGCATAAAGCGATAAGCCTCGTCCGGTATTTCACGGCCATCGCCTGCGCCTTAGCGACGGCGGTCCCCGCTTTCTTTAGATGTCGCTCAATCTCGTCGAGGTCACCCAGCGTCCGGCGCACCTCATCGGCAAGGGCGGCGTTCTTTTGCAGGAAGTCCGGGCCCTGCGCCCGCATGCGCTCGA
>Ga0181532_10002415_pt1 | contig 17443 bp, 10 predicted proteins | sample PEATcosm2014_Bin_33_FD_119768 | JGI IMG/M metagenome (GOLD analysis project Ga0181532, IMG submission 119768) | Peatland microbial communities from MTU Mesocosm Facility, Houghton, MI, USA - PEATcosm2014_Bin11_30_metaG | ecosystem: Environmental > Terrestrial > Soil > Wetlands > Peat | place...
CCTGGAGATCAGATTCCCGGAAAGCACGCCCCAGGCTCCTTGCGCGTCGCGAATCCCCACCGCGCCCGCAAAGCGGTCAATTGCCACGGAGAGTTCGGTGCCGTTCGAGAGGACATCCTCGGCCAGCGCCTCCGGCAATTCGATGCTGCCCGAGCATCCGAAATGTCCGCGAGCCCCATTGATTACGTACGCCCAGCTTTCCAGCAGGACGCATCGCGTGCCGTTTTCCACGGCCACGTCCAGCCCGCCTTCCAGGCCCACAAAATAATCCGCGGGCTCGTTCGTGGCCCGCAACCGCTCGACGAGAGCTTCCGCCCTTTGCCGTGCCCCGCGCATCAACTCTTCCCGCGAAGAAGGCGTATGACTGACGCCGCTCTCCACCTCGTAGCCCTGAATCTCCAGAGTCGTCTCTGGAGCGAGCAAACCTTTGAAGAGTGTGGCAGCTTCGGCAACGGCGTTCAGTTTGGGCCGGCGGGTGCTCCCGACAGCGATGCGGCAGACAGTCATCCGGTAAAAGAACCAATTGCGGGCATCATATCATTGCACGCCGGATTCTTGCTCAACTCGTTCGACGAGGTCTGCTTGAAAAGGTTTGGAGTGGATTCCCGGGCCCGACGATGACCGCTAGGCGAGATAAGGGAACCCAAGAACCGGTCTGAAGACCGGCCACTACAAAAGAAAGACGGAGACTTGGAGAGGGGGCCGGAGTGGCGCCCCAAATTCCGCGCCCTATTTTGCCCCTTGACAGCCACTGGCCAGAGTCTTAGAATCCCCCTCCGTAGAGCGAGCGCTCGTTTTGGTTAACTAGAAAAAGGCCGGATATGCCGAAGCTTCTGGACCGCACCGTTTCCAAGAACAAGCTCAAGATCGAACGCGCCGCCCTCCGACTATTTACCCGCCAGGGATTTCACGGCACCACGGTTCGCGAAATCGCGCATGGCGCCGGCGTTTCCATGGGCAAGCTGTACCTCTATTACCCCACCAAGGAAGAGATCTTCATCGATCTGGTCCACCACATGGAACAGAAGATGGAAGGCCAACGGCAGAAAGTGTTGATCCCCTTGATGAAATCGCCAGACCCGGAATCGCTGAAGAAGCTGGGCATGGCTGTGGGCCGCGTTGTTTCGGAGAACCTGGACTACTGGCGGCTGATGTACGTGGACGTCGTCGAGTTCCGTCACAAGCACTTCCAGAACAGTTATCGGGAAATCGCGGGAGGGCTGCGGAACTTCTCGACGGCGTTGTTCCAGAAGTCGCCGATTCCCTTCCCGCAAAACGTGCAACCCGGATTTGCCTACGTCACGTTGTACCTGCAGTTCGTCACGTATTTTTTGGTCGAGGAACTCTTCGGCGCGAAACGCCATCTAGGCGTGAGCGACGAGGAGGCGGTCGAGCAGTTTGTCCGGCTGTATACCCGCAGTGGAAAGGGCCGAGCTTCAAAACCGTAACTGATTACCAAACTAAGGAGAAAAGATGCACATGCGAACGATCGCGACCCTGCTGGCGGCTGCCAGCATCCTCTTTTTCATGACGTCGATGACTCCAGCACAAACGGCCACCACGGGGCAAATCGTGGGTGTGGTGACGGACCCGAGCGGTGGCTTGGTGGTAGGCGCCAAAGTCGCGTTAACCAGCGACGGCGGTGTGCGGCGGGAAACCGAAACCGGGGGCAATGGACGTTACACGTTTGCACTTCTGGAACCGGGGACGTACCGGATGGAAGTGACCTCGAGCGGCTTCGCGGTGGCGAAACTGGAAGGCATTGCCGCGAAGATTACGGAAAGCACGGTGGTGGATGTGGGCTTGAAAGTGGCCACTTCGCAGGCCACGATTTCCGTCACCGCCGAAACGCCGCTGGTGCAGACGGAAAGCTCCTCGCGCGGCACGGTCATCGAAGAAAATCAGGTGAACGGATTGCCCTTGCCCACGCGCAACTTCCAGCAACTATTGACGCTGACCTCGGGGACCTCGGGCTCGCTGCAGAACTCCTCCGATTTGGGCCGCGGGGATGACGCCATTTACGTCAACGGCCAGCGTTCGCTTTCCAACAGCGTGATTATCAATGGCGTGGATGCGAACTCGATTGGAACAGGATCAACTCCCAATCTCGCCGTCCCCGCCATAGATACGTTGATGGAATTCATCGTGCAGACGAGCATGTACGATGCTTCGCAGGGGCGGAACGCGGGTGGCAATGTGGCCGCCGTTACGAAATCCGGCACCAACGCGTTCCATGGGGATCTCTATGAGTTCATCCGCAATACCGACCTGGACGCCAACAACTTCTTCCTGAACGCGGAAGGCACCGCGCGGCCCACCTATAACCGCAACCAGTTTGGCGGCACGCTGGGCGGACCCGTGATTAAGGATCGCGCGTGGTTTTTTATTTCCTATCAAGGGACACGCGAAACAAATGGCACCTCGCTGACCAATTCGCTCTCCACGATGTTTCTCCCGGCCTACCTGGGTTCGCAGCGCGATGCCGCGTCCCTGGCAGCTTTTTCCGTTTGTTATGGCCTGGGTGGCTACGTGGACCCGGTGGCATCAGCTGCATTGCAAGCCAAGCTTCCCAACGGACAATATATGATTCCCGGGGTCCCGGGCGTGACCACGGGCGCGGGTTGCACTCCAGGCAATCCGGGTAACCCGGTTGCCGTGACGATTCCCTCCAACTCTACATACAAAGAAGATCAGTTCAAAACGAATCTGGATGTCAAACTGAGCAAGGCGAACCACTTCTTCGGCAAGTTTTTCTATGCCAATAACCGCACCCTGCAAGCGCTCTACGATACGTTTGGCGACGGCAACCCGCTGCAAGCGCCGGGTTGGCCGGCACAGGAAGATATCGGCCAGAAACTGCTCTCCCTGGGAGTCTCTTCCGTTATCTCGACTCATTGGCTGAACGAAGTGCGGTTCGGCTGGAGCACGATTTACGGCCCCGGCAAACCATCGCAGCCCATCACTTCTTCACAACTGGGAATTTCGTCACCCCTGAGCGACTCCTTCCCGGGCATGCCGACAATGATTTTCCCGAACATGTTCACGCTCGGCCCGTCTCCGTTCGGTATCAACTATTCGCAGACGGACACTCGCGGCGTCAGTGACACCATGACGTGGTTGAGGGGACGACATACAATCCGATTCGGAGCCGAATACAAACGGCAGGCCCTTGACGCACCGTATTTCGATGTATTCCCGAACGGCGAAATCGCGTATCTCGGATTCTTGGCATCCGCGCCACCGTTCATTCCCTGCCCATTGGGAACTGGTTACTCCGACTGCGGCGAGATAAAAGACTTTCTCGGCGGTTTGTCGGGCGTCTCTATTATTGGCTCGGGCACCAACAGCATCCACAACCGCGCCAACGATATTTCCGCCTTCCTCCAGGACGATTGGAAAGTCACTCCTCGACTCACACTAAACCTGGGGCTACGCTATGACTTCTTCGGTCCCACAACTGAGACCGACGGCCATTTTATTGGCTTCGATCCTTCGCTGGCTACCACTACCCCTATCGCCATATCCGGCCTTGGCACGGATTGCCCCGCCACAATAAGCACCTGCGGCGTGGCTGTCACCGGCGGGTTCGTGCAGGCAGGCAACGGAGATTTGCTGGGAATTCCCAAAGTCAGCGACGGCCTGGTGAATTCCAATTATAAGAATTTTGCTCCTCGGGTGGGCTTTGCGTACCAAATGTTTGGCAACGGCAAGGCTGTTCTGCGCGGCGGTTACGGTATTTTCTATGACCGCCCCAACATGCGCCTCTTCAACAGCCAATTGTTCAACATGCCTTACGAAATGCTGGCCACAGCGCTAGCCACGCCGAACGAAAGTCCATTTGTGCAAGTTCCACAACCGAGTGCGTTCCCGCTCGATCCTGTTGATCCTAAGAATGCCGGTATCTTCCCTTATGGAGGATATCCGGCTCTTCTTCCAGTCACATCGTATGGTGCGACAACCCCCTCGGCCACCTTCGTCCCGGCATCGGGTCTCTATCCCGACATCAAGGACTGGAGCATTCCGTATGTGCAGACCTATAACCTCGGAGTGCAATGGAGTTTCGTAAACGACTGGATGCTGGACGTGGGCTACGTCGGTTCCGTGGGGCGCAAGTTCCCCCGTTTGTTCTCCTTCAATCAGGCGGATTCCCCGGCGCTGGCTGGACTCTATACCGTGGGAAGTCTCGGCGGGCCTCTATTCCCCGGCTTTGGCAACCTGCCTGCGCCCGGTTTGGGCAGCTTCCTGATGGAGAGCAACTCGAACTCGAGTTACAACTCACTTCAGGTAACCGTCAATAAACGACTCTCGAAGGGCCTTCAAGCGCTGTTCAGTTACACCTATTCGCACTCTCTGGACGATTATTCCGGAAGCGACGTAAGCGACGTCACGCTGATTCCCGGCAATATGGTGGATGAGCACAACTATGCCTCCTCCGATTTCGACCGCCGGCATCGTTTCGTGGCCAGCTATGTCTACACGCTTCCGAATTTTTATCATGGCGATTCCGGCATTGCGAAAAGACTGGTGAATTCCTGGGACTTTTCGGGGATCGTGACGCTGCAATCGGGCATACCCTTCTCCCTCTACGGCCAGGTTTCCCTGTTTGCGGCAACCAATGCCGACCTGGCGACGGGGCGCACACTGGCCTCCGCGATCAAGACCGGCAACGTGGCGGACCGTTTGGGCGCCTATTTCGACCCGACCGCTTTCGTGCAACCCAGCGCATTCGGCGACTTCGGCCAGTTGGGCAGGAACATCATGCGGGGACCGAAGCAAATCAATACGGATTTTTCCATTCATAAGCTCATTCCGATCACGGAACGGCAAGGCGTGGAGTTCCGCGCGGAATTTTTCAACCTGTTCAACAACGTGAATTTCGCCAACCCCGTCGACGTCGCGGCTTCCGCAAACTTCGGGCAGATCGTGGCAACCACGACCGGGCCCAGAGTGATTCAGTTTGCGCTGAAGTACACCTTCTAGAGGATTTATGACAAGCACAGGTCTGGGCGGTAAGGTCGTCATTGTTACCGGCGCGGCGGCGGGGATCGGCCGCGCCACGGCCCGGCGTTTTGCCCGCGAAGGCTGCCACGTGGCGGCGTGGGACGTGAACGTAGACGCGAAAGAAGCGTTGGTGAAGGAACTCTCAACACAAGGAGGTGAGGCCCTCTTCCGCAAGGTCAACGTCTGCGACGAAGCTGATGTTGCGTCAGCCGTGGAAGAAACTGTTGCGCGTTGGGGCGGCGTGGATGTGCTTGTCAACAACGCGGGCATCACGCGCGACTCGCAACTCGTGAAGTGGAAAGAAGGCGAACTTGCGGGTACGATGACCCTCGACGCGTTTGATGCGGTGATTTCGGTCAACCTGAAAGGCGTCTTCCTTTGCTCGCGGGCGGTTGTGCCGCACATGATCCGTAGAGGCTCGGGCGTGATTCTCAACGCTTCTTCCATCGTGGGCTTGTACGGAAATTTCGGGCAGACTAATTACGCGGCCACCAAGGCGGGAGTCATCGCATTTGCGCGCACGTGGTCGCGTGAGCTGGCAAAATATAACATTCGCGTGAACGCCGTCGCTCCCGGTTTCATCGCCACCGAAATGGTGCAAAAGATGCCGGAGAAGGTCATTCAGACCATGGTCTCGCACACGCCCTTGGGCCGCATGGGAAAGCCGGAAGACGTTGCGGAGGCTTACGTATGGCTGGCTTCCGACGCGGCTTCTTTCATAACCGGAACCGTGCTCTCCGTGGATGGTGGGTTAGTATTGGGGACGTAGCATTAGGTAATTCAAGAGGCCTCACTCATGACGCGTTACGCAACGATTGTGTCCACAGCCAGATACCTGCCGGAAAAAGAAGTCAGCAATGACATGCTGCGCGAGCGGTTCAAACATATCCCGGAATTCGTAGACAAAATGGAAGCGAGCAGCGGGATCAAGAAACGCTGGCATGCGCCAGAAAACTGGGCCACGAGCGATGTCGCCTTGCCCGCGGCCAAGCTTGCCGTGGAGCGCGCGGGGAAGAAACCGGAGGATGTGGATCTGATCATCCTGGGCACCGATTCGCCGGATTACATCACGCCTGCAACTTCGGTGGTATTGCAACATAAGCTTGGCGCAAAAAACGCCGGCTCGTTTGACATCGGTTGTGCCTGCGCTTCCTTTCCGACCGGCCTCGCCGCGGCCGCGGGCATCATCGCCGCCAATCCCGGCATCAAGACAGTGCTCGTCGTCGGCGTTTATCTCATGCACAAACTGACGTCGCCTGCCGATCCCATGGTTTTCTTTTATGGTGATGGGGCGGGCGCCGCGGTGCTTGAACCGGCGACTTCACCTGGATTCGTCACCTCCACGTTTCGCGCCGATGGCTCCTATCACGACTATTGGGGAATTTATTCCGGCGGAACGTTCGAGCCGGCCAGTGAGGAGTCCGTGAAGGCCGGGCGCACCGCCTGCACCATCAAGAACCGTTATCCGCCGGAGTTGAACGAGGATACCTGGCCGGTCATCGTGCAAAAGCTCGCCAAGGATGGCGGATTCAAGATGAGCGAAGTGGATTGTTTTATTTTCACCCAAGTGCGCAAGCCCACGATTGCGCGCGTGATGGAACGGCTGGGCGCGCCGGTGGAACGCGCGCATACGATCATGGAAGAATTTGGTTACACGGGATCCGCGTGCGTGGGCATGGCGCTGGACCACGCCATCGAACAGGGAAAGGTGAAATCCGGCAGCCTCGTCGTCCTCGTCGGTTCCGGGGTCGGCTACAACCAGGCGGGCTGCGCATTCCGTATGCCGTAGGGGAGCTTTCCGACTTGCCTTCCAACCGAACGCCGCGAGGAGCGGAATGGGGCTGACCATCAAAATTGGGCTGCTGCTGGCTCTCGCCGCCGTCGTTGCCCTGATTGTCTTTTCTGTTGTTTCCTTTTTGCGGCCGGTTGCCACGACAGCCTGGTTGCGGCGGGTTGCGCTTCGCCGCGCTGGGCTTCGAAAAACGAAACTCACCACCACCGTGGGTGAGCAGGTCGTGTGGCATGGTGGCGCCGGGCCTTTGCTGGTGTTGCTTCACGGGGCCGGCGATCAAGCGGGAACGTGGAATGGCGTGGCGCCTGAGCTGAAGCGTCATTTTCAATTGGTGCTCCCGGACCTTGCTGGCCATGGTGAAAGCGCTCCCCGCCAAGGAAAACTGAGTCTCGGAACGCTTCTCACTGCTCTTGAACAGGTGCTGGATGCGGTTCCTTGGCGCAACGCGCCGATGGTGATCGCTGGGAATTCGCTGGGCGCCTGGGTCGCGATGCTCTACGCGGAGAAACATGCACATCGCGTCACGCATGTCGTCCTTATCGATGGCGGGCCCATCCGAAGCGCTTCGGCGATCGACATCATGCCGAAGGATCGCGAAGACGCGCGGCGCATCCTCGATAACGTGCTCGATTCTTCCACGCCCCGTCCGCCGGATTTCGTGCTGGACGACCTGGTGCGCGTTTCTAATTCCGGCCCGATCTCGCGGCTCATGGCCGCCGGCGAAGACGATTTCTCGAAATACTTGCTGGAGGAAGATAAGCTGGCCAACTTTCAATCGCCAGTGGACCTTATCTGGGGCGCTTCTGACCGCCTGGTGCCGCTAGAGTACGCGAAAAAGCTACGGTCGCTTCTGCCGCATTGCACGCTGACGGTCATTGAGCGTTGCGGCCATGCACCTCAGCGCGAACGTCCCCGGGAGTTGACTCGCGTCCTGCTGCAGATTCTCGCGATAGGTTCGCCCCTCGCGCCAGCCGGCACGAAATCGGTTCCAACGCAAACTGGAGAGAAGTCTTGATTACCGGCGATATTCTTGGAGAGCGCGCCCGCCTCAGCCCCGACGCTGTCGCATTGATCCACGCTCCCACGCGACGCCAATTCACTTATTCGGAACTCAATCAACGGACATTGCGGTGCGCACGAGTCTGGACGGATCTCTGCTCGCTGCGCCCCGGGGATCGCGTGTGCATCCTTTCCGAGAACCGCGTTGAGTATGTGGATGCATTTTGGGCCGCGGGCAAGTCTGGCATCATCCTTGTTCCGCTTGGCACGCGGAGCACGGCTCATGAACTCGCCCAGGTGCTTGTGGATTGTTCACCGCGTTGCCTCATGTATTCCGCTGGTTACGAAACGCTTGCAAAGGAACTGCTCGCACTCGCGCCAGTTCAACATTCCATCCATCTCGACGCACTGGAGAATTTCTCCAACACGCTGAGCTATGGCAAATCACTCGGTCAGGTTTGCTCAGATTCGCTCGCGACCTCAATTCAGCCCGAGGACATTTTCTGCTTGCTCTATACCAGCGGCACCACCGGACGGCCGAAGGGCGTAATGATTCCGCACCGGCAGGTCGCGTGGAACGCCTGCAGCACCGTTCTATCCTGGCAACTGCGGCAGAGCGATCGCGTTCAGGTTTACACACCCATGTACCACGCGGGCGGGCTTACCGTGTTCATGGCGCCGCTATTCGCCATCGGTGGAAGCATCGTTTTGCACAACGGCTTCGATCCTGCTGAACTTTTGCAGGCTTTCGCCGAGTACCAGTGCACCATTCTTTTTGGCGTACCGACGATTTTCAGAATGCTCCTCGATGCGCCAGAATTTGCTTCGCTCGATACTAGCCATCTGCGCTGGGCTTGCAGCGGAGGCGCTCCGCTTCCGCTGGAAATTCTACGCGCCTACCAGGAACGGGAGTTTATTTTTCGTCAGGGTTACGGGCTCACCGAAGTGGGCGTGAACTGCTTTGCCATGAGCGACGAGGACTCCATGCGCAAGTCCGGTTCGGTTGGCAAACCCCTGATGTTTTCGGAGGCAAAGATCATTGATGCCGGCGGCAATCCCGCCCCCACGAATGAGGTTGGCGAACTCTGCCTGCGCGGCCCACACGTCTGCCGTGGTTACTGGAACAATCCAACAGCCACCGCACAGGCGCTCGACGACCAGGGTTGGTTCCACACGGGCGACCTGGCGCGATGCGACGCAGACGGGTTTTTCTATATCACGGGCCGCTCGAAGGACATGATCATCAGTGGCGGCGTCAATATCTATCCCGCGGAAATCGAGAAGGAGATGCTCGATCACCCGGCCGTTGCCGAGGTTTCTGTGATTGCAATGGCCGATGAGAAATGGGGCGAGGTTCCCGTCGCCTTCGTTGCGCTAAAGCCGGCCGCGCGCGCAGGAGAACATGAACTGATCGAATTCCTGCGTCCAAGAATCAACAAAATCAAATTGCCGCGGTGCGTTATTTTTGTCGAGGCATTGCCCCGCAACGCGTATGGTAAGGTCTTGAAGCTCGATCTTCAGGACCGTTTGCGGCATCTAAAGTTTGGCGCTCCCGGCGCGGGTCATTCTGCTTCTGTCGAACGCAAGACATCCTGAGAGGTGTTTTATGAAACGCATTTACATCGCCGCTTATCATCAGTCGAAGTTTGGAAAGCTGATGGGCATGAGCGTGCCCGAAATTCTGCGGCGCGCCGTTACGGAGACCTGCGCGGAAATCAAAGCGGAACCTTCGGCGATTGATGTTGGGTCCGTTGGCGCCGTCTGCAATATCTCTCTTAACCAGCAAGGCCTGCTCGCGGGGCTGGTGGCTGATATTCCGGGGCTTGCGGGTAAGCCGATCGAGTCCGTGGAGAACGCCTGCGCTTCCGGAGGCCAGGCGGTCATCTCCGTGATCCAGAAATTGCAGATTGGGTGGGGCGATATCGGCATTGCTATCGGCTACGAAAAAATGCGCGATGCCGAAGGCAAAATGGATGGCAAACTGATCGGCCAGGCCCTTGGCTATTTTTCGCATCCGGACGAACGCGAAGGCAAGGTGTATATCTTCCCTCACCTGTTTGCGGAAGTGATGGAGTGCTACCTGAAGGTTCACAAAGTTTCCGAGGAAGATCTGGCGCAGATTGCCGTTATCGAGTATGCGAACGCGCGCCACAACGAATATGCGCAGATGCGTAACGTCGATCTTACGGTAGTACAGGCAATGCAGATCGGCGGCATCAATCGCTACATCGTCGAAGGGCTGCCGCTGAAGACTTACGATTGTTCGCAGATCACCGACGGTTATGCCGCGTTGATTCTTGCGACCGAGGAGGGGCTGACGAAGCTCGGCGTGGCGAAACAGGATTGCGTCGAGATTGCCGGATACGCGCAGGCAACCGACCCTCTGAAAAAAGCGGGCCGCGATGTGCTGCGCCCCGCCGGCGCGACCAAGGCCATGAACGCCGCGTACCGCATGGCCGGTGTTACGCACGACGATGTGAAGGTCGCCGAAATCCACGATTGCTTTACGGTGATGGGCGCGCTGGGCACGGAAGTTCTGGGAAAAGCGGCTTACGGCAAAGGGGCGCAATATTGGGTGAAAGGAAAAGCCAAGGTGGATGGCGAGTGCGGGATCAACACCTCCGGCGGACTTATTGCGAAGGGCCACCCGATTGGCGCAACCGGCGTTGCGATGCTGGGCTGGTGCGCCTGGCAGTTGTTGGGAAAGGTCCCGAAACCGTTGCAGGTGCCGGGCGCACGCGTTGCCGCCACCTTTAATATAGGCGGACCGATCTGTGCCTCGGTGTGTACGGTATTGAAATCCTAGGAGCTAGCCGCACTAGCGGCTGCCACAGCTCGGTTGCTTAACGTCCCAGGAGCAGCCGATCGATGCGGCGGCTGACGTCTCGCAAGTACGGCTCGTCGCCACCTTCCAGTTCCGCGATGGCGCTGCCGGAGTAACCGATGTCGGCGAAAGCCTGGCGCACCGCGGGCCAATCCACATCGCCGTCACCGAGGTTCACCCAGGCGTAGCCATCTTCCTTGCGCTTGAAATCTTTCAAGTGCACCTTGGCGATTTCCTTGCCAAGCGTGCGAATCCAGTCTTGCGGATAGCCGTACAGCACCACGTTGCCGACGTCAAACCAGGCTTTGATCCACTGGCTCTGGAACTCTCCGATGTATCTGGCCATCTCCAGCGGGCTCAGCAGGAATTTGTTCCACACCTCTTCGAGGGCAATGACGACTTTCAGTTCCGCGGCAAGAGGGATCAGTTTGCGGATTTGTTTCTGAGAGCGCGTCCAGGCGTCGTGGTAGGACGTTTGCGGATTCACCACGGCGGGAACAAGCAGCACGGCGTCCGATCCCCACAGCTTGGCGTTGTGGAGGGAAGTACGCATCCCCGCCAGACTTTTTTCCACCACTTGCGGGTCAGCCGAGGACAACGGATAGTCCCAGTGATCCATGTTCATCACGGAGTCGATGCGGATGCCCGCGGCAGTCGCGGCGTTCTTCATCTCCTCGGCAATATGAGGATCGGGCGTAGTAGGCGCTTGCACAACCTCAAAACCAACGTCGCGGGCCATTTTGAAGCGGTCGGCGTGGCCTAGTTTGCCCGGCAGCATGTCGTAGACCAGCCCCTTCTTCATCGAAGGCGCATCCGGGGATGGCGCAAGCTTTGACGCAATCGGCGCTGAGTTTCCCGCTGCCGCCGCCAGAGATTCCGCGAATGCTCCGCCGAAACTGGCTGCACAGGCTGCTGTCACAGAGGATTTCAGGAACGCGCGACGCGATCTTTGGATCATATTTGTACCTCGCGGCAAGAAAACTGGAACCGGCGTGGCAACTTCAGCGCAGCTTGTTCAGGTCAATCTTGGGATCCCACACCTCAGTCGACTTCAGCAGTTCATCCCAAGTAACTTCGCGCTGCTGGTAGGCGGCGGAACGCGCCATCATGCAGGAAAGCGCCGATTCGGCACCCTTCGCGGCTTGATTGTGATATTTCCCGCTGGTGATGCTTTCCACGAATGCTTTCTTTTTTTCGGCATCGGCGAATTCCAGATTGGAGTGGAAATTCCCGGTCACCGAGAATTTCTGGTCTCCCGGTTGATCCTTTTCGGCGACGAGCGGCGCCTGCCACGGTTCATCGCCCCAGATGCCCAGCGGGCCGGTGTAAGGCGACAGCGAAGTGCCTTTGGTGCCGAAGAAGCGTTCGGTAACATCCCACCAGCCCTTGGCAAATTGCGTGGAACTGAACGTGACGTCAACGCCGTCGGGATATTGGAACACCGCGTTGTAATTTCCGTAGACGTCCCCGTCCGTCGGGCGGCCCAGGCGTCCGCCGGTCGCGGTAACTTTCAAGGGGTGGGCTTTCAGAATCCAGTTACAGATATCAATGACGTGGATGTTCTGCTCCACGATGATGTCGCCGGAAAGAACACGGTCATAAATCCAGTTGCGCAGGCGAAGTTCGGCGGGTGAAGCGTTCGGCCAGGCAGGCCGGTCGATGTAGCCGGTAAGGTAGTGAGCTTCGCCGCAAGCAATCTTGCCAAGCGCGCCTCCATGGATGCGCCTCACCAGTTCCACAAACGGCGGACAATCGCGAATCTGGAATCCCACGTCAAAGCTCAGTTTTCCTTCGGTGCGCTTGCCGATTTCAATCACTTTCAATGCGCCGGGAACATCAACGGCCACGGGCTTTTCGAGATAGACGTGCTTGCCCGCGGCGGTCACGGCTTCCAGGTGGCTGAGGTGATAGTAAGGCGGCGTGGCGACTACAATGGCGTCCACTTCCTTGGAAGCGGCGATTTGCTGGTAGGCATTGGGGCCAACGAACAGTTGTCCGGCGTCCAAGGCGGAATAGCCTTTGGCCTGCTGAATCTGGTCGAAATGCGCGCGAGCGGTGGCGAGTTGGTCTGGAAACAGGTCGCCGAGCGCGACGACGCGAGCGCCGCCCGTGTCCACGAGGTTCGTGGCGTCCTCTGTGCCGCGCCCGCCGCAACCGAGCAGGCCCACGCGCACGACGGAATTGGCGGCCGTGCCGCGTACCAAGGATGGATTGATGAACATGATGCCCGCGGAAGCAGCCGCCGCCCCAATAAATTTCCGGCGGTCCATTTTGTCCGAAGTGTTCGATTCTTGCTTGAAATCGCCTGGCATGTTTCCTCCTGATTTTTCGTTGACCATTAACCGATCAGTTTTTCGAGATAAATTTTCGAAGCGCGCACGTCTTCCATCTGCTGCGGACCGGAAGTTTCCCGTTCGATGGTGACCGCACCGCGATAGTCCAGTTCCTTCAAACGAGCGATGATGCGCGGAAAATCCACTTTGCCTTTTCCGATGGGAACTTCCTCGCCGAGATCCTTTGGATTCGTGGGCCAGAGGCCGTCCTTGGCGTGAATTCCCTGCACGTAAGGGCCAAGCAACTCGATGGCGTCAACGGGATTCGCCTTGCCATAGAGAATAAGATTGGCGAGATCGAAATTGACGCCCTGATTGTCCAGGCCCACGTCCTGCATGGCGCGCACCAGGGTGATGGGAGTCTCCTGCCCAGTTTCGTAGCGAAAATTCTGGCCGTTGCGCTTGCAGTAGCCGACGACGTCGCGCAACGCGCTGACCGTTTCCTTGTAAACGGGGTCATTGGGATTTTCCGGGATGAAGCCGCAATGGGTCTGAACGGCGGGAATGCCGCACTGCTTGGCGAAGTCCGAAGCTTTCTTGATGTGGTCGATGCGCGCGGCGCGCGTCTCGCGCGGGACCAGGCCAATGGTCAGCGGCCCCTGGTAAAAATCCCACATCTCTTTGCCGGGTCCACCGACGACCAGCGACGTTGCTTCAATGGCATATTTTTCGAGAGCCTGACGCAGAGGAGCGACTTGCGCCAACTCGACATCGTCCACATACACCTGGCACGAGGGAAAACCGAGATTGTGGACCTTGGCGATGGCGGCGTCGGGATCGTTGCCGATGCCGAGAATCAGGCCGAGGCGCAACGGCTTCTTGCCTTCGTTGGAGGGAACAGCCGGTGCTTTTTGCCCGGAGTCTGCTGCCGGCCTTGACTTGGCCGCGGCAGCCTCAGCGCCGATGGCCGGAAGTTTCAGCGGGTTCAGACCAACTGCCAATGCACCTGCAGAGGCTTGCAAAAAAATGCGACGATTTTGTTTGTTCATGATGGGGAATTCCGTGTCTTGCTTCATAGGGGAAAACTATCACTAACGCGGGATGAAACAAATCAGATTCAGCGGTGGGGCAAAAACTGTTCGATGCCAGAAAGGCTGCTCGATTATCTGCGGTCACGGAGCAAAAAAAAGGGGCACATCCGCGAACGGATGTGCCCCTTGCTTGGGGGTGGTTAGAAGTAAAGCTTCAAGGCCAGCTGGATGTTACGCGGCAAGTGCGTATTGGTCAGCGAGCCAAAAGACGGATCGTCGACGTTGCTGTCAACGCTGTTGAAATTGGCATGGTTGAAGGCGTTGAAGAATTCGCCCCGGAACTGCAACCGGAAGCGTTCGGAAATGCTGATGTTCTTGATGAAGCCGATGTCCCAGACCTGCTGTCCCGGTCCGAGGATTTGGCCATTCGTCGAGGTGCCGAAGTGTCCGACGGCATCCGTGAAGGCGGATGGGTTGAACCATTGGCTAACTGTTTTGGGATAGCTGATGGCGGTCGACGTCCTGTCGGCGCGGGGATAGTAAATTCCCAATCCACCATCACCAGCGCCCAGCGTTGAGTTGTAATTGCTGAACGGATCGGCGTTTTGGTAGATCGTGAGAGGCTGACCGGACTGGATGGTGGTGATGCCGGAGATTTCCCAACCACCGAGCACATGGCCCACAAGCCCTTGCTGTCCCCTATACCAAGGCAGATCGTAGACATAGTTGAAGACGAGGAGTTGAGGCGTGCTGTAGCCCGACGGACCATAGTCCATTTTCAGATCGTAGGTATCGTTGGCGGGTGAACCCCGGTCATCGGTGTTTGTGGTCAGGTTCTTGGACCAGGTGTAGGCCACGCCAATATTGAGGCCCCGGCTTACCTGGCGATTCAAGGTTATCTGCAACGAGTTGTAATTGCTGGTGAACTCAGGATTGCGCGACGTAATCCTGCCGAAGCCGGCATAGGGGCGAAGCGCATTGACGTTTACGAAGTCAGTGGATTCCGCGGCGGTGGTAGCGGCATCGGAAGCTAGACGAGTCGCAAGCAGGGGCTGGTTCAAGTCCACATCGCCAAGCAGATGGGTTCCCAAGCCGCCCACGTAGGCAACTTCCAGCTTGGTATTAGGCAAAATTTCCTGCTGCACCGAGAGGTTATAGGCGGTGTAGTAGGGAGTATGCCACGCTGGAGAGCCGGTGGCGTTGAGGCCCGCCGGACCGAGAGATGGGCCTGCCGGAGTACCCGCGAGAATGTTGTCGAAGGGACCGGCCGGAACGTTGCTGGACTGTACGAGAGGAGGATCAGCAAAAGCATTCTGTTCGAATATGCCGTTCAGGGTGCGGTCGTAGAAGAGGCCATAGCCACCACGGATGGCGGTCTTGCCTTTGCCAAAGGGATCATAGGCAAATCCGAACCGCGGCGCGATGTTCCCCTTGCCGTTGGGATTGATGGTGGACCCGTATGGGGAGCACGTGGCGGTTGGCGCAATGGCTTGCGCGGCTGTACATGCAGCGCCGACCGGAAGAATCAGGCCGTTGCCATAATTGGAGGCGTTTATGCCCTGCCCAGCGACCATCGTGCCGTAATTCGGATCAATCACCGGTGCAAGCGAGGATTTGAAGAGGTTGGGATCAAAGTTAACCAGCGTGTTGCCCAAATCGATAGGCGTTGGGAAGAAGCTGTAGCGAACGCCCAGGTTCAGGGTCAGGCGGCGGGTAACTTTCCAGTCATCCTGCAAATAGAATTCTATGTTTTTGTAATGCAGGTCGGGAGTGGTGTCCTTGCTCACCTGCGAATAGCCGGCATTCTGCCCCAGCAGGAATTGCGCCAAGCCAGGGAGGATGGTGTTTTGGACGTTCTGTTGGGCACCGGCCACATAGATGCTTGAGAAATTGAAACTTGCGTCTCCCGCCGTGGCGTTCTCTGTCTTCTCCATGAATTGCATGTCGAAGCCGAAACGCAGCGCATGGGGGCCAATGACGTAGGAGGCGTTGTCAATAATGCTCTGGTCAATGTTGCGTTCAAAGTAGGGCGCATTTCCCACACCGGCAACCAAACCAGTGTCACCGATGCCCAGATTCGGGCCGCGGCCGTAGGTATCGGGATAGGTCCAGTTGTTCGTTAGTTGGCTGGTGAACGCGGAGCTGTCAATGATTCCGGCCTCGGTGATATTGATTCCGCCCCAAGTGTAGACGTATTCGACTTCGTTGGTGAGCCGCGGGGTGATCGTCCAGGTAAGGTCTCCGACCACGTTCCTGCCGGGTGCATCCAGAGAATCCGAAGCAACCCCGGGGAAGTTCGTGTAGGAGCCCCAAAGACCGAGGGGTGCATTCTCGGGAGCATCATCATGCATATAGCGACCGTAGAAGCGCACCTTATCGTTGATCACCTGGTCCACACGGATGATGTCCTGGCGGAAGTTATTCAGTTCGCTGTAAGCGTAGTAGAAATCCGTGCCGTTGAGGTTGGCCGGATATTTGCTGAAAATGCTGCTCACGTAGGCTTGGGCGTTCTTGCTAGCACAACCGGTCGTGGCCAGATTGAGTTGCAAGTTATAGGTGGTAGCGGTTCCGCTGGTAACCGGAGTCACGGTACCGCAGGCGGGATTATTTAAATAGGGTGTGGGATCCGCGGCCAGCCCAGTGAAGGATCCGCCCAACTCCGCCGCCGTGGGGATATTATCAAACGTGTTCGAAGCCGGCGAGCTGACCTTGCGCCACTCCTCGGACCAGAAGAAGAACGTTTTCGCGCTGCTCTTGTGCGTCTTCTTCGGGATCCAGATTGGCCCGCCCACCGTGAACCCGTAGTCGTTATAGCGTTCGATGGACCGCGGAGTATCGGTAGCGTTACTGAAGTAGGAATTCGCATTAAAGAAATCGTTGCGGACAAATTCGTAGACGCTGCCGTGAAAATCGCTGGTACCGGACTTGGTGGCGACAAGGATCTGTCCACCACCGCTTCGGCCAGAGGAAGCATCATAGTTGCTTCTCTGGAGAGTGAACTCCTGAATGGCGTCAATGCTGGGGACGTTCAAGAGGGTTGCGTTGGAACCGCTGTCGTTGATATCAGCGCCATCCACGGTCCAGTTATTGGCAGTGATGCGCGCGCCGTTGACCGCCACCGTGGTGGTGGTGTTGATACCAAATCCGGGGGCATCTCCCCAGTTCGCGGAAACGCCGGGCTGCAAGGCCACCAACTGTTGGAAGTTGCGATTATTGAGTTCGAGTTCGCGGACCTGCGTGCCAGTAATGGTCTGAGATTGTTCCGAAGAGGTAGTTTCCACCGGCTGGGTGCTGGAAGACACTTCAATGGTCTCCGCTACTTTGCCAACCGAGAGTTGTATGTCCAGCGTGCGTTTCTCAGCGACGTTGACAACCACGTTCTTTGATATCCACGTCTGGAAACCCGGATTTTTCACCGTAACTGTATAGGTGCCCGCCGGGAGATTCGCGGCCACGTACTCGCCGTTGCTTTCCGTGGTCACGGTGCGTATATCAAGATTCGTGGCGTTGCTGTGGATGATAA
>Ga0181532_10002416_pt1 | contig 17442 bp, 13 predicted proteins | sample PEATcosm2014_Bin_33_FD_119768 | JGI IMG/M metagenome (GOLD analysis project Ga0181532, IMG submission 119768) | Peatland microbial communities from MTU Mesocosm Facility, Houghton, MI, USA - PEATcosm2014_Bin11_30_metaG | ecosystem: Environmental > Terrestrial > Soil > Wetlands > Peat | place...
ACGCAAAAGGAGCGATGGAAGTTGATTCTCAGCGCCGCGTTCCGTTACTTCCTTGGTGGCAAGGTCATTGGAAGCACTGGTCGGCTCGCCGATGCCACCGGCTAACTGCCGTTTTTAGGTTCATGGGTCTGAACTTGCCCACGAATTAGAGAACGCGCATTCGGCTGCGCGTTTTTTGTTGTGTCCCTTTGCCGGAGTCACTCAGAACCAAAATCGCAGGATTGTCGTGATTACCTCAGCGCAGTGTTGGAAATTCATCTGCAGGAGTTCCGGCAATCGAAGAGATGCAGAACGAGAAGCGATCAGGCCCCGGTGCGCATCTCTATGTATAACTACCATTAATTTTCGAACATTGCTGATGTGCTAACCCGGCACTTGCCTGCGGCCGGCTAGTAGCGCGCAGATCATTGAGGTAAGAATGGCAACCCACGAGATTAATAACCGCATCCTGGAATTTCCGGCGAAACTGGCGACGGATTCCGAGGAGGAAGTCGCCGAATGGATCGAAGCCTTCGATCAAGTCATTGGAGACGAAGGGCCCCATCGTGGATGCGACCTTATAGAAGCCCTGATCGAGCACGCACGGGCCTCGGGAGTGGAAGTCCCTCTCCAGTTGAACACGCCGTATGTCAATACCATTCCGGTCGAAGAAGAAATACCTTATCCCGGCGATCGCCAGATCGAGCGGCGCCTCAAGAGCTTGACCCGCTGGAATGCGATGGCGATGGTGCATCGCCAGAACAAGAAAGACCCAGGCATCGGTGGCCACATCTCGACCTATTCGTCTCTGGCAACTCTGCTCGAGGTCGGTTTCAATCACTTTTTTCACGCCCGGTACGGAGATCAGCCCGGCGACTTCGTTTATTTTCAGGGCCATGCCTCGCCGGGGGTATACGCGCGGGCCTACCTGCTGGGACGAATCACCGAGGAGCAGGTGCAGAATTTTCGGCACGAACTGCGTGGCCTTCCGGCGCTGTCGTCGTACCCGCACCCCTGGCTGATGCCAGACTTCTGGAGATTCCCCACGGTTTCGATGGGACTCGGACCGCTGAACGCCATCTACCAGGCGCGCTTCATGCGGTATCTGGAGAACCGCGGAATCATTCCCCAGACCCCGCGCAAGATTTGGGCGTTTGTTGGTGACGGCGAGACGGACGAGCCGGAGTCGATGGGTTCGCTGCCTCTAGCTTCACGCGAGAAGCTCGACAATCTGATCGTCGTCGTGAATTGCAATCTGCAACGTCTCGACGGACCAGTGCGTGGCAACGGGAACATCATCAAGGAATTGGAAGCGGCGTTTCACGGCGCAGGCTGGAACGTCATCAAAGTTATGTGGGGTTCGGATTGGGACCGCCTGTTCGCGCGCGACAAGTCTGGTCTGCTGGTGAAGAGGCTGGGCGAAGTGGTGGACGGCGAATACCAGACCTACAAGGTCAAGGGGGGCGAGTACATTCGCCGCGAGTTCTTCGGCAAGTATCCCGAGCTGCTGGAAACGGTCTCCGACCTGAGTGACGAAGAACTGCACCGCCTCACGCGGGGTGGCCACGATCCGCAGAAGGTTTACAACGCGTACAAGCGTGCTGTGGAACATGAGGGTTCGCCGACTGTGATTCTGGCGCACACAGTGAAAGGCTATGGCCTCGGTTCAGCGGAAGCACGTAACGCAACCCATCAGGAGAAAAAACTTGCCGACCAGGCGCTGACCGCGTTCCGCTCGCGCTTTGCGATTCCTATTCCTGAGGCGGCGGCAAAAGAGGGAAGCTTGTATCGTCCGCCGGACGACAGTCCCGAAATCGTCTATGCGCGCAAGCGCCGGGAAGAGCTCGGTGGATTCCTGCTGATACGGGAAGTTCCTCCGCCAAGTTTCGAGGCCCCGCCGCTGAACGAGTTCGCCGACTCGCTGGCTGGGTCCAAGGGCCGCGCAGTTTCCACTACGATGGGGTTCGTCAGCATGTTGCGGCAATTGATGAAGGACCCGAAGATCGGCAAGCTAATCGTCCCGATCATTCCCGACGAGGGACGCACCTTCGGCATGGAATCCATCATTCGTCAGGTGGGCATCTACGCCAGCCAGGGACAGCTCTACAAGCCGCACGATCTGGACATGCTGCTCTATTACCGCGAAGCGAAGGACGGGCAGATCCTCGAAGAGGGAATCACCGAAGCTGGTTCGATGGCCTCGTTCACTGCGGCAGGAACGGCATACGCGAACTACAAAGTGCCCATGATTCCGTTCTTTACCTATTACTCGATGTTCGGGTTCCAGCGCATCGGTGACATGGTCTGGGCATTCGCTGATTCTCGCGGTAAGGGATTCATGATGGGCGGCACGGCTGGAAGGACAACGCTCGCAGGCGAAGGCTTGCAGCACCAGGACGGCCACAGCCTTGTGCTCTCCAGCACAGTTCCGACCTGCCACAGTTACGATCCGGCATACGTGTACGAGATCGCGGTCATCGTTCAGGATGGTATCCGCCGCATGTATCAGGAACTCGAGGACCGCTTCTACTACATCACCATCTACAACGAAGACTATGCCATGCCAGAGATCCCCGCGGGCTGCGAGGAAGGAATTCTGCGCGGCATTTACAGATACAAACCCACGCTTGAAGGCAAAGCGGCGGTTCAATTGTTCGGCAGCGGGCCAATCTTGAATGAGTCGCTGCGCGCGCAGAGCGTTCTCATCGAGAAATATGGCGTGCAGGCCGATGTGTGGAGCGTGACCAGCTACAACGAACTGAGGCGCGATGCGCTGGCAATCGAGCGCTGGAACCGTCTCCATCCCTCACAGCCGGAAAAGCGTCCTTACATCCTGACGGTGCTCGACGGAGCTGAAGGGCCAATCGTCGCGGCCACCGATTTTATGAAAGTCGTGCCCGACCAGTTGGCGCCATGGCTGCATGGGCGGCTGGTAACGCTGGGCACGGACGGCTTCGGACGCAGCGACAATCGCGAGCATCTGCGGCGGCACTTTGAGGTGAACGCTGAATCAATTGCGGCAGCAGCGCTGTCGCGACTTGCCCGCGATGGCAAGTTTGACGTGCAGCGGGCGCAGAAAGCGTTCGAGGAACTCGGCGTGGACAGCGAGAAGATCGATCCGGCTATCGCTTAATTTCGAACGATATCGAAATCAGAATGTGAACGCCAGGCCACCGCGGATGCTACGCGCCGATTGCATCAAATACACCGTCCTGCCATCGGGCCCGAGCACGGGCACATATCCTTGCGCCAGCAGGTTTCGCAGATCCACCAAGGCTTCCATGTTGAGGGGCATGCCGTGCACATGTGGGAGGGGTTGCCGCACGAAGAGATTGAAGAAGGGGTCGGCTTGTCCAGCTGAGGCATTGAAGGCGTCAACTTGAGTAAGGGTGTTGTCGCCGCTCGTCCAGCGATACGATGCGATCCAGCGCGTCTTACAATGCGGAATGCCGCCGTTCAGCTTCAGGGCCGCCGTGTGCCGCCAGCCATGCTGAAGGTTGCCACGAACCGCGTCCCATTCTACATAGGGTTGTTCCAAGTTGAGCACGCCGCCGTACGCGTAATCGACGGTCGCCGTGATCCCGTTGGAGAGCCTGTGCTGAATCACCAGCCGCACCCCCTGAGCTTGGAGTGCGCCGCCATTGACGCTGAAGGTCCCAGAATAGACATCAGGCAGGATGTCGCCTGGCTGGGTATTGATATAGCCAATCCCGAGCAATGCCGGATCTTTGATGCGATCGCTGAAATATGCGACCTGCACTTTGTTATCACCGACGCGCTGCGACAGCGAGAATTCATGATGATGGGCATTCTCGAGGAGTGGCATGCCATCGACCATCGTCATGCGCGGAGCACTCTCGCTGAGGTCGGCGGGGGCTGAATCGAAACCCTTGCTGGCGCGAGTGTTGGGCTCTTCTGTGGTGTAACGATATTCGAGGAGTAGATTGGACGTGAGATGCAGGTCGGCGGTCCCGGCGGGACGAAACGCATTCACCTCTCGCCCCAGAAACTCAATGGCCTGCGCTTCACCGCCGAACTGAAAATCGAGCAAGTCCCCGATCGAGAAGCCGTCGGCATAGGACAGGGCCAACGCCTGTAAAGCTCCACGATGCGGCACCGCGTCAGGAGTGGAGAAGCGCCGGACCGTCAACGCAATCGCAGGCGTCCAACCGTCATTATTTCGGCGCACGTAGGAGGCACGAACGACTCCGTCAGGCGTGCCAGTCCCGTAGCCAAGGTCTCCCGCCAGGCCCAACGTTCCTGTGTGAAAAATCGACTGCTCCACGTCGAAGGCGGTTCCCAAGTCAGCAGCGCTGCCATAGCCCTCGCTGGACCCACCCGCCATGAACGCCAGCGTGCCCTTCGTCGAACGGTCCTGCTGCGCCGACTCCACGACGACCGGCGCTCCGGCTTCGAAACGCAGGATGGGACGATTGGCGGTTGAGCGCAGCGTCCATTTCCAGCTATCGTCCTCGTCCGCGCTGCGTTTCAGCTCCGGCAGCATGCGGATCGCTTCGAACAAGGTGTTCAGAGTGATGTTGAGGATCTTGCTGGCGCCGGCAGCCAGAGCCACGTCCTCGCGCAGCGCTGGGAGAAAGGACGGAGCAGAGACCCGCAGGTCGTAACTGCCCGCAACCAAACCGTCGACGCGGAAAAATCCGTGGGCATCGGTGAACGCGACCTGGTGCTGTCCGGCGTTGCCGACCAATTCGACGGCCGCGCCCATTTGCGCTACCCCGGCAGAATCTTTGACGTATCCCGATATCGAGCCCGGAGCAACCCCAGCCGCTGCTGCGACGCACAGCGAGAATACCATCGCTAAAGAGGCCAGTATTCGGGTCATCACTTAACCTCCCAACAGAGGTTGCTGAGATCAAAACCCTGCTGCCCGAGCCTACTTCCGCGCGGCAGCAACTTGCTCCGCCTACTCAACCGAGAACCGTACCGACGGCGCAATCTGCTGTTTCGAGACATTGTCGTCGACTTTCACCGTCAGCCTATAGATGCCCGGTTGAAAGCTATTCAGGGCCAGACTTTTTTCGAGCGTGATCTGGTCGCCCACATTGCCCATGTTATCGGTGGACTCCGAGGAGTGCACCACTGCCTGATTATTTGCAACGTTCACGATTTCGTATTCGATCTTGGCGGAAGACTTCTTCGTTTTTTCGTCTGCCTGAAGATTATAGACCTGCATCCACAGGTTCACGCGCTGGTCGCGTTTGAAGCTTGCAGGCTGGCCATTGGGCCCATCCAGGCGGGGATACGCGAACTTGGTTTCGCCGATGACGAAGCTCCCAGAACCGACGCTCTTACTGGCCACTTTTTCCATGTGGTCGGCCAGTATCAGGGAGGAAGACGCCAACTTGTCTTCGTTGTACTCCGGCACCACCACACCGTGTGTCCAGGTTCCCACGCGATCGCCGTTAACGTCTTTCACCACCACATCGAAACGGTAGCGGCCGGGCCGCAGCGGAATTGCCTTCCAGTAGAGAGAGGAGCGCTCCATGGTTTTTTCTAGCAGTTCCGTAGGAACGTCCACCTGAACCGTGTCTTCAAAGGTTTGTGCGACCTTGCCGGTCATTCCGGTCACGCGGCCGAAGATGTTTACCGTGCCACGCTGAATGCCGTCTTTGCTGACGAAGGTGACGTCCTTGTTTTTGACCTGCAGGGTCACAGGAACCAGCACCGTGTCACCCGTTACTCGGACGAAATCCGTCATGACCTCGAACGGCATCAGGTTCACGTTGATCTTGTGGCTGACAACTTCCTCGAGGTCCTTGAACTTTACTTTTGGCGGCGCGTTGATCTTGGCCAGCTGTTCAAGCTTGGTAAACTCGTTATTACTCATCAGACCAGCTTCTGGACCGGCATTAGCGCCGCCGGCTCCGGCATTGGCAACGCGGTCCGTCTTGCTCGCCATGCCCATCTGCTCGTACAGGGTGAGGCCGGCGTTCGGAGTGTGCAATAACGCGTCCTTTTCATTCTGATCGATCGTGATATGGTAGTCGCCGCACATGCAGGGGTCGACGAATTCAATATTGACCTCATTGCCGATTCCCTCGATGTAGCGGTAGCGCCAATCTTCGAAAGGATAGGTCGAGGTCTCCCCGCCGCCTTCTTCCATCGTGCGCTCGTAGGTCCCGCCCGAAGGATGCGACTCAATCTGGTCCGGCGGGCCATACATGATGTAAATGCGGCCGCGGTCCGTCCTCCATCCCGGGATGCCGGCTGCGAAATGCTCATTAGCGTAAGCGATGCGGCGGTAGTGCTCTTCCTTGTATTCGTTCTCTTCCGTGTCTGGAGTGGGGTCACGGCGCAGCCAGAACTGCTCGATGAACGCGTCGCGCTCTTCGTCATTCGACAGTTGCTTGAACGCTGAGAGTTCTTCCGGAGTGATGATCCAGCGCACGTCCTCGTTGAGCCACTTCTTGTAGGTGGAGCTCAATTCCTGCTTCATGGCCTTGGAACTGGCCTTCTTCTGTTTCTCCGTGAGCGGCCGCTTCAAGGGATCCACTTGCGGCTGATTGCCCGTTTGGCCCTGCGCGGAAGCATCGGGGGTTTTGCCGGATTGGCCCGCAGAATTGGCGGATTTGTCATCTGCCGCTGGAGTTGAGCTCGGGGGCGCCAAAGACGTGGGAGCTTGAGCCCCTGACGAAGCGGGATTTTGGTTCGTTGGCGGAGCGGAACTTTGCGCCATTGCGAGCACGCCGATCCCGACAGCGATCAGCAGCAGCGAAAAAAATCGGCAAAAACCATGTAACTTCATGCGCAAAAAAGAGACTCCTCAAGCCACACTACGGACGACTAAATTGTAAGTTTTCGTAGCGCCTAAAGCAAGACCACGGGCCATAATACGCAACCCTAAATTCCGACAGGATGTAACTCTGCTTCTTCCAACCCCTCGCCTCAGAAAAGTCGCTGCGAATTTACAAATCGGCGAAATTACAATCTTGCCTTTAGCGGGCTACCCGCCGGTTTGCCAGCGCACCAGATGGCTATCCCAAACGCGTTGCGTTAGCGGCTATAATCGGAAGAATCGGGAGAGTTACCCAGAATCGGAGCAGCGTGCGCTTCAGGCGCGCGAGGTTTCCTGTTGACTGGAGTGCTCCGACACGTTGAAGTTATTGCTCTCCAACGGAACCTTCGGTCGTCTCACTTCGTATTATGTGGCAGCGGACAGGTGCGCCCCGAGTAGCGGGTTCCGATCGAGGATCGATGAAGAACTGGAAAAAGATTGCACTCATCGTCGGCGGAGTCGTGGTTTTGCTGGCCATTGTTGGATTCACGGTTCAGCAGAGCCGTAAAGGCGTAGTGGCGGTGCAGACCGGTAAAGTGGTCCGCGAAGACATCACGTCGGTCGTGACCGCGTCGGGAGAGATCAAGCCCAAGGTGCAGGTAAACATCGGCTCCAACGCGTTCGCCAAAATCACCCACTTGTATGTCAAGGAAGGCGATCGCGTGAAGAAAGGGCAAGTACTAGCCACGCTGGATAACGTCCAGCCCGCGGCTGACGTTTCTGCCAATGACTCGGCCCTGAACGCGGCCCGCACCGACGCTGTCGCGGCACAGGCAGCGGTCAATACTGCATTAGCTGACCAGAATTCGGCCCAGGCTGAGTTCGAGCGTGCCACACTGGACTATGAACGCGCCAAGAACCTCTATGACTCGCAGTTGATCGCCAAGGCGGACTACGACACCAAGAAGGCCGCGATCGGCACCGCCACTGCACAGTTGGGAATGGCCAAGGCTAAACTCGCGCAGGCCAAGGCCCAGCAGGATTCCGCCCAGGGCCGCGTCAAGCAGAACGCCGCCAATCTCCGCCATGCGGATGACGTGCTCAGCAAAACGCAATATTCTGCGCCGTTCGACGGAGTGATCACAAATGTCCCCGTGCGCGAAGGTGAAACCGTAGTCCCTGGCATACAGAATTCACCTGGCAGCACGCTGATGACAATTGCCGATACCTCCGTGATCACCGCCGAGGTGAAAGTGGACGAAACCGACATTGTGAATGTGCAAGTCGGGCAGCCTGCCGAGGTCTCCATCGACGCCATCCCCAAGCAGAAGTTCAAGGGCACAGTGACCGAGATCGGCAGGAATGCGGTTCTCCGTTCCACAGGAGTTTCCACCGCGCAAACCACCTCCAGTGGACAAGAAGCCAAAGATTTCAAGGTGGTTGTGGCCTTGCAGGACCCTCCGCCCAACGTGCTTCCAGGACTGTCGGCGACTGCCCGCATCACAACCGCGACCCGCACTACTGCATTGGCGATTCCAATCCAAGCCTTGACCATCCGCCAGCGCGGCGAGCTTGAGCCGGAGAAAAAGGGCAAGAGCAAATCGGTCCAGGCGGCAGCTCCCGCGGGTGGAAATCCGAAGGAAGAGTTACAAGGGGTGTTCGTCATTTCGAACAAAAAGGATGCCGTCTTCGTACCTGTAACGACGGGTATCAGCGGGACGACGGACATCGAAGTGACGCAGGGACTGAAAGAGGGTGACGAGATCGTCACCGGAAGTTACAAAGTCCTCCGGACCTTGAGGAACGGCGCCAGCGTGAAAATAGATAACAACACGGCCCCAAAGAAGGAAGATTCAGAATCGTAGCTGAGGATTGAGAAACCAGCCGCAGGGCAGGAAGGCAAACAGTCCGCACTCATGACGAACCCGCACCAGCTATCACCTCAGGAGAAGAAAATGGCGACACAACTGGCGAGCCTACCCGAGATACAGTCCGTGGTGGCTCCCGACGATTGCATCATTTGCACCGAAGACCTGTGGAAGACCTACGACATGGGATCGGAGCAGCAGGTCCATGCTCTGCGTGGGGTGAGTATCCGCATTCAACGCAACGAGTATGTCGCCATCATGGGGCCGTCGGGCTCTGGCAAGTCAACGCTGATGAACCTGATCGGCTGCCTGGATTCGCCCAGCAAAGGCAGTTATTGGCTGAATGGACAGTTGGTCAGCGAACTGGACGACGACGAACTGGCCCGTATCCGCAACAAGGAGATTGGGTTCGTTTTCCAGACATTCAACCTGCTGGCGCGCGCCTCCTCGCTACACAATGTGGAGTTGCCGCTCATCTATGCCGGTGTTGCGGCCGAGGAACGTATTGAACGCGCGAAACAGGCGCTCGCTTCGGTTGGCATGGCAGACCGCATGAACCATAAGCCCAACGAACTGTCTGGCGGTCAGCGCCAGCGCGTTGCCGTCGCGCGTGCGCTGGTCAACAATCCGTCCATCATCCTCGCTGACGAGCCCACGGGCAACCTCGACTCGCAGACCGGAGTGGAGATTATGGCGCTCTTCGACCGACTGCACGAGCAGGGCAACAACATCGTTCTCGTCACTCACGAGCACGACATCGCCGAGTATGCCCACCGCGTCATCCATATCCGCGACGGGCAGGTCTTCAGCGATCAGAAGACGGCAAGAGCGTAGCAGCCCCGCGTTGATTGAGCGCCCGGCTTCCGCCGGGCATTTTTTTTGCCCGCGAGTGGTGTAATCTGCGGAGTGGGGGTTGTCCCCTGAGGGGAGAATGTTCTTGCCTATGCTCCGCCGTTTTCTGCTGGTTCTCACGTTCGTCTTGGGATCGACCTGCTTCCTAATTGCCCAAGGCAGCACAGTGCCGATGCCCTTAGGGCACACTGAGCAGGACACCAAGTCGGCCGACGTACGTGAGTTCGTATCGAGGTACTGCCGTCTGGACTACGAGGGCGATCGGCTGGATGAGAAGGGCTGGGCGAAGATCCAGCCGCTGGTCGCGTGGAGGTCCAATCCGGAATACGCGGAAATCAATGTAATCGCGCGGTACACGGTCGACACCGACCCTCCGTCGAACAAAGGGAAGTTCGCGGTAACTGTCCATTACCGGTTGCTGGGAAGCTACAACCTGGTTACCGGCTATGTCCCCGAGCCCACCGATCAAACCGTGGAATACACGGTCACTGACACCAATGGCGATTTACAAATTACCGACTCCGAAAACAACCTGCCGCATCCCTCGCGGGCGACGATGTTGAAGTGGCTTAACGACAGGTTGAATGCTACCCAGGACGAAAAGGAAAAATCGCGATATCAGGAAGCGCTGAAGCAGTTGCAGGCACAGCCAGCATCGCCCTTCGCGAAATAAGAAGGGAAGGCCTCCCATCATGGGGGCCTGTTGAGTGGATCCAGACTCAACGTAGCCGATGTGCGCGGAAGGGCTAGAGCGGCGCCTGTTCCAGAGACACGAAAAAGTGAATCCCGGCAATCTGCTTGCCCTGAAGCCGACTGTCGTTGGTGATGAACAGGTCGGTGCCAACGGCAGCTGCACACGCAAGTTGAATGGCATCGGGAGCGCGAAGGCCGCGATCCTGTCGCAAAGCGGCGTAAATCCTGGCAGCGGCAGCATCCAGTGGGACTAACACTGATGTCGTCGAAATTGCGTGCTCATATCGCTCGCAGAGATCAAGGTCCCCCTCCTCCATGGGCTTCACCAGTATTTCGCCCAGCGTGAGCGTCGACGTAAGCAATTGGTCTCCTCGGCTCAACATTCGTGTGCGAAGCCCCGCGGCTTTCTCAGAAAGCTTTCCGTACTGTTCAAAGAGGTATATGTAGATATTGGTGTCCCAGAAAATTCGGCTCATTCCCAGCCCTCTCGCAGCCGGCGTACGTAGTCGTCCGCGTGCTCCTTTGCCCATAGGTGCCGGCCTGAACCGCGCAATTGCAAGAGCGGGTCCGAATCGGCGGCATTTTGGCCCGCAAGTGCAGACCACTCGCGGTACCAGTCCAACAACCCAACGAATTGTTCGGGGACATCTTCTCTGGAAGGCACGATTTTCCCTCCCTCTCGTCGCGAGTCATACGAGTCGCCGCGGTGGAACAGTCGCCGTCGTCCCGAGAAGGTCTCGAACAGCATCCGATAACGGCCGGGGTTAGGCGGACGATTGGCAACGCAGTGCTGGACTGCATGAACATAGAATCCGGGTCTAAGAGACGCAGTGATTCCTGCCTCTTGGGCGCGCTCCATGATCTCCTGCACCGTGAAGTCAGACCGTCCGGGATGGGTTTTATGAAGCAGCGCGGTCACGATCCAGACTTCGTCGGCAACTTTTACGTGAACTTTGGACAACACTCTAGGCATCAGGAAATCTCCAGCAAGAAGTAAATGTACATACTTTATATACCAAGTAATGAGTAAATCTCAATAGCGTAATGTTTTGCTAAAATTTGGCTCCTGATGGGTCCTTTACTGCAGCAAAAGGCCTCCGATCCGGGAGGCCCTATGAATCCTTTTAGTAATCGCCTATTGCGTTGCGCCCAGGCCCTTTTCGGCGGTCCGAACTGGCACAGGCGGAGGTTTCACCGCGAAAAAGTCGTGGTCATACAGGTTGCGGTACATGCGCCCGGCCAACTCCGCAGCCTTGGGACCGAAGGTCTGATGACCGCCTTCCAGGAACACCACGGTCACGATGCGGCCATACTCGGTGTTGGCGTACGAACCGAACCATCCAAACCGGGTGCCGTTCTTCGAACAGGTACCGGTCTTGCCGAGGATTGGCTCCTCGATGAAATTGGTCCGCAACGACCGCGCGGTTCCGTATTCAACCGCACCAGACATACCGTCCGAGATCTCCGGAATCAGCGGACCAATGTCCAGCTTGCGCTTCACTTTGGGAGTGAAGTTCGCAATTTCCTCGGGCGTTGTCGGATGCTGCAAATAGTACAGTGTTCCGCCATTCGCGATTGAGCCCATCAGCGCTGCCAGTTGCAGCGGCGTCAGCGAGATGCTCTCGCCAAAGGAACACATCTTGCCTACCCCGCCCAGTTTGGCGTCAAGCTCGGAGGCGGGAAAGCTCCCTAGGTGCTCGCCTTCGATGTTCAAGCCGGCAAGTTCTCCAAGTCCGAACTGGCGGTCGTAATAGCTTACCTTCTCGAATCCAAGCTTGCGACCCACCGCTTCGAAATAAGCATTGTTCGAATGGGCCAGCGCCGTGGTCAGGTCAACGCGCCAATACTTACCCAGCGGCACCTGCGTATCTTTCGTGATGACGTTCTCGCTCAGCGCCGCCAGCGCCACCGCAACCTTAATGGTTGAGCACGGCGTCGCGCCAGCCGAGAGCGCCAGCTTCTGGTTGACCATCGCCAGAACGCGGCCGCTGTCAGGATCGACCGCGACGATCGTGCCGTTCATGTTGCCCAACGCTTCCACCGCCGCGGCCCGCACAATCTCGTCTTCACCCGCGGTAATGTCGCCTGCCCCCTGGTCGTCGGCGAAAGAGCTGGCGTAGAACCGCTCGTAATAATGGTGTTGCTTGGTGGAAACCAGATGGCTGGAACGATTGCGGGCTGCGACGGTCTTGCTGCTATGCCGCATGGTCGCCATCTGCTTCTGCGCGGTCGTGGTCTCAGTGATCTTGTGAGACTTGGCGTGCGTCTTGTGGGTCGCGATGGTGGCGGCAGAGGCGCCCAAACAAGGGAACAGCGCCAGCATAGTGATGAGTGAGGCAATGGCGGAACGCTTGAGCATCGGAATCCTTAGCTTAACTCTGCCGTTTGGAGAACCCTTGCTTCGGGCTCTCGTGCTGCTGCTCCCGAACGCGGAGACATCATCCTAGGGACTTTCAGGTAGGAATTCAACCAGAAACTCGCGCCCGGCCAACGAATTCTGTGTCCGCAAATCTGATGCCGGGACTCGGCCTGATCTGCGGGTTCCCGATACCGCTGTAGAAGGCACGCGATCCCGTTCTTGTCCCCCACTGATTACTTATCACACTTTGCGGCTTCTGCAACCGTAACCATGCTGGTTCCTCGGCGGAATTGCCCGCTTTGGGCGGGATAAAATTCGCTCCTGTTTTGGAAGGGCAGCCTTAGGGCGCGGCGCCAGACCGTTAGGTAGAAGCGCTGGGCTTTCGCCCAGCGAGTTGGAGGTCGAATTCAGGCGAAGTTTTTTGCGCACTCCGCGAAACTTCTCAAACCAGCCTGTGTTTAGCGATTGTAACAACCCTGAGAATGGTCGTGCGAAACGGCCTACCCTCCGATGTGCAACTCGCCCCTGTCCGTCGGAGGGGCTTTTTATTTACCCCCCACGCGCTCCGCTTCAGGGTCCACTCGCGCACCCCAGATGTACTCGTCAATCACGCGCTCCAGCGATCCCTGCGCGCGCAGGACATGCTCAATGGCATCGCGCACCGCGCCGTGGCCTCCTTCGTGCGGCGTGACGTAATGCGCCTCCCGCAGCACTTCCGGCCGCGAATTCTTCACCGCAATCGCCAGTCCGCAAAGCCGCATCACCGGCAGGTCAATGACGTCATCGCCGACGTAGCAGACCTGCTCCGCCGTCAGCCCTGTCTTCTTCAGAATTTCGTAAAAAGCCGACGCCTTGTCCTGCTGGCCCTGATAGACGTGTTCCATCTTTAGATCACGCGCTCGCAGCGCCACAGTTTCGGAAATGCGCTTGGTGATGAGGCCCGTCTTCAGCCCGCCCAACCGGGCGAGGGAAAATCCGGTGCCGTCGTGCGCGTTGAAACCCTTGGCCTCGATGACATCGCCGCTGGCAATGCCGAATCCGCCCTTGCCGGCCATCTTTTCCCGATGCTCGTGCGTGTCACGGCCCGTTCCGCCGCCCGGAGCAGGGAACAGAAAGATGGTGCCGTCGGTCATCACGCCGTCCACGTCGAACAGCATCAGCTTGATCTTCGTTGCGCGCTCATCCGCCATGCGGCCATCTTAGCAGTCGAGCGGGCAACGCCCGCTTAGCGGAGCCCGTCCAAAGAAGAAAAATAGTGCGCTGAACTTCCTCGATGGGTATATAGTGTGCCGCATGGACAAAAAGACTCTGCCATTTGAACTGAGACCGACGAACATTGAGGGTGTTTACAGTTTTGTTCCACCGCCAAAGGCTCTCGATCACCGGACCGTAAGTAATGCAACGTTGATAAAACACGGCATCCTGGTACGACGTCCGGATCCAAAAAAGAATCCGGCATTGTTCGAGCTTTGGAGAAGGTTCATCGACGAAATATGGACCGAGGAGAACTTCACTTTGCCGGTGCTCGCGCCACAGGATGGCATTACCCACGGTTTGGAAAACATCCCGCGCACCAATGGTCCGGCGTTCGGCGGTTACAGCTGGAGCGGCTGCGCGCTGGTGGGTTCGTGGTCGGGCGTCATGGGAGTCTGGCAGATACCGAAGGTCAGCGAGCCTTCCCCTCCCACTCCCCAAGCGAACGGCGGCGGGTGGAACTCCTCATCCTGGGTAGGTCTGGATGGCGGCCATGGCTTACTCCCCGGGGCTTCCTCAACAGACGTCTTACAGGCGGGAGTGGAACAAAAGGTCGATGCCAGTGGAAACGCGTCCTACCGTGGATGGTACGAGTGGTACGTGCCGAATCCGTCCGCCGCTGTTGTTAGAAAGTTCAAATACGTCCATCAGTTGAATATCACCACTATCCCAGTCAAGGCTGGAGACGAAGTCTCGGTGGTAGTGCAATACGTGAAACACAAGGGCGACGAAATCGGCAATCCTCTGCCGCCGCCGGGCCCCTATAGTTTTGGAGCGATTTCGTTTGTGAACATGACCACGATCAAGGCGCATATGCTTTATCTGGAGCCGCCGACCGGAGCTTCCTTCGCAGGGGAGTCGGCCGAGTGGGTCATGGAACTGCCTAATGACGGGTCGGGCTCACTGCCGAAGTTCACCAGCGTCACCTTCGAGAATGCAGGCGCATGCAACGCGCAAAACACACCCCCCAATCTAAGCAAGGGTGATCTCTTTTATCTGGAAAATTATTCCGGCCAAGCCCTAACTACGGCGAGTACCGGGGAAGCCTCGGTGACTATCAGCTATAATACCCCTCCCACATAGGCTTAACAGGATAGGATCTCGGTGTCCCAGGTTCGCGTCCGTTTTTTGGACGCTAACCTGGGCAGACAGAGGTTCTGGCTAGCCCGTCGATCGTTTCCCGCTCAACCAGTGTCCCATGCGGACGTGACGGCCCCACCCTAGCCAAAACCGGGCTAGAACGGGGCACCCATGTTGCAAGATATTTCGTGATTCAAATGCGCTCGGCTGGGGCACCCGGCGCGTGTTGGGGTGGAGATGTTACGGTCTAAAGGCTTCTACCCGAGATGAGCACAAGCAGTGTGTCCCACACGAGTGCAGGAAACTCGCGCAGGGAGTAATACCACCACCGCCAGGCCTTGTTTTGCGCTCTTCCGCTACTCACCGCTCCGGGCAGCGATGGGATTCCGTAGAGTTTGAACAACCATCGGCAGCGGGGGATGTGGTACACGTCGGAACAGACGACCATCTGTGAGAAGCCGGGCAGGGAACGCAGAATTCTCGAACAGTTGCGCACAGACTGTAGCGTGTCGTGCGAGGCTTCGTCGAGCACGATACTGTGTTTGGGAACACCTTCTTCCTGCAGGAGCCGGGACATGGCTTCCGCTTCGGAGGGCGGATGCTTGCCGATGCCGCCACTGGGCAGGAAAAGTGGGTTGCTCACGCCGCGGGCGCTGATCAAAGCACCCTCGACGCGGCGGCGCATGGCGTTGCTGGGCTGACCGCCGCGCCAGACAGCTGCGCCCATGATCACAAAAACTGAGGGTGCGGCGCTTGCGGTTTCAGTCACAAGGCCCGTAGCCCATAGTCGCAACGTCATAGCGCCGGCGGTCCTTCTGGATAATCTTTCCCGCCGGCCCCTGGCCGTAATGCTCCGCGGCCCAATGGCAGAATTGGTCTGTCTCAGCGGAACTGAATGTGAATTTCACCTCTCTGCTGGGTAACACTACGCCCAGGGCAAGCCCGTAGGCCAACTGTATCGGCCGCACCGGGGGACGGACCTGCACGACCACGGGTTTGTCATTAAACGTCAGGGATGCGGCGTCGAACTCTCTCTTTGCGTTCATTATGCGCTTGACGCATTCCTGGTCCTCAGCAGTAGCGCACACGGACGAACCGACGAGAATTTCGTATACGTCTTCGTTCTTGGGAACAATGTACTTTCCCGTCCACTCAAACGTACCCGCCTCGGTTTGGAAAGGCGGAATTGGGGCTGCATCGCGAAGTGCGATGTATTTCCGGTCCAGTTCCTGACGATAGACGACTTCACTGCCCTTCAGGAATGTGATGGTGAGATGCAGGTTTTCGTAACCATTGTCCTGCCCCGTGAAGTTCAGGTTCTCCAGCGCAAACGAGATCCAGTTCGGCCCCGGCTGCAAGGGAAAGATGATCCGGTCTGGAAGAAAGCCGTCGATATAGACGGGTTGCTCGTTCACTTTCACGGCGTAATAATAACGATCGGCCTCGCGGGCTTTGTCTTCAGGCGTGAACTTCACGTCGAACTGCGTGTACCCAGGCCGGGCGAGAGCGGGCACTTTTTTGAGGCTGTCGAGCGATGGCACCACCCAACCCGGCTGCGGAGATGGCTGGCCGGGTTCTGCCGCGAAAACCGCAGAAACCAGTCCGGTGTTGCCGGCCACCTGCTCCTCGCACGCGACTACCGGACTTGGGTCGTTGGTGGCCCGAGGGCAGTTCCCCTTCGCCAGGCACTTGAGCCTAATCATCACGGATTGGGCTTCAGGAGTGTCTGGGGCTGGAAATGGCTTGTTAGGATTTGCCTTCAGGCAGATCCGCCAGACGCGGCCGGTGAACGACGGGTCCCAATGACCGTTCAGGATCGGATTCAAGTCGGCCACGAAGTCAATTTCCGGCAAGGTGGGCATGTCAATCTCGCCATGGTAGGGAAACTCGGTATCTCCGACGTTAGGCTGGAATTCATCAATCGTGTCCTTGGGCTTCGGGGAGACCACGGAGCCCCGAATCCATGGCAATCCGCCGTCGGGGGCGACTCCCTCCTTGTTCGGGAGTTCGGCTCCAAAGCGCATGGGAACATGTACGAAGGTTGCAGTCCTCGGCTGAGGGGGTAGCGCCTTTTCGACCGCAAAGAGCGCCACGATGAGGACCGCCGTGGTGGCCGGGATCCAGATCAGGTAATTGAGGGTCGGGCGTAATTGAAAGAGATACTTTCGCAGGGCCAGGACGGCCGCGCCGGCGCCGGCTGAACCGACAAGGACCTTGCTCCACAGCTCCGAAACAATCGATTTCAGCCAGGGCGGCAAATCCGTAAACAGCGGATGCCCTGCGATTGAAGTCGCCATCCACAGCAACAAGAGCAGCAACACCACGGACGCCGATAGGATGAACAAGACATCCAGCGGCGTGGGATTGGCCCTTTTTGATTGCGGATCGGGCCCAACGGCAGGCCCATTTTCTCTTTCGGGAGACACGGCCATACCTCCTGGATTGGTGGATGGATACTTGAACGAAGCATACTCCAACTCTGGATTGATTCCAAAGGTGAGTCTTGTCCAATACAAGATGAGCCTGAAGGAGGAGTCGGTTTCCAATACAAGGTGAGCCTGGAGCGGGTGGCATGCTGAGGATTGACAACCAGCGTGCACGAAGCAGAAAAACTAAGCCTG
>Ga0181532_10002417_pt1 | contig 17438 bp, 21 predicted proteins | sample PEATcosm2014_Bin_33_FD_119768 | JGI IMG/M metagenome (GOLD analysis project Ga0181532, IMG submission 119768) | Peatland microbial communities from MTU Mesocosm Facility, Houghton, MI, USA - PEATcosm2014_Bin11_30_metaG | ecosystem: Environmental > Terrestrial > Soil > Wetlands > Peat | place...
CGACTGGGAGTGCTACAAGGACACGCTGATCGAGCAGTGCGAGCAGGGCGTCGATTATTTCACCATCCACGCCGGCGTGCGGCTCGCCTACATCCACCTCACCGCCAACCGCGTCACCGGCATTGTCTCGCGCGGCGGCTCGATCATGGCCAAGTGGTGCCTGGCGCACCACAAGGAAAGCTTCCTCTACGAGCGCTTCGACGAGATTTGCGACCTGATGCGCAGATACGACGTGTCGTTCTCGCTCGGCGACGGCCTGCGCCCCGGCTCGATCCGCGACGCCAACGACCGCGCGCAATTCGCCGAGCTGGAGACCCTAGGCGAACTCACCAAGATCGCCTGGGCCAAGGGCTGCCAGGTGATGATCGAAGGCCCCGGTCACGTGCCGCTGCACAAGATCAAGATCAACGTCGACAAGCAGCTCAAGGAATGCGGCGAGGCGCCGTTCTATACGCTCGGACCCCTCGTCACCGACATCGCGCCGGCCTACGACCACATCACCTCGGCGATCGGCGCCGCCATGATCGGCTGGTTCGGCACCGCCATGCTCTGCTATGTCACGCCGAAGGAGCATTTGGGCCTGCCGAACCGCGACGACGTCAAGCAGGGCGTCATCGCCTATAAGATCGCCGCGCATGCCGCCGACCTCGCCAAGGGTCACCCCGCGGCGCAAATGCGCGACGACGCGCTTTCCCGCGCCCGCTTCGAGTTCCGCTGGGTCGACCAGTTCAACCTTAGCCTCGACCCCGACACCGCGCGCTCCTACCACGACGAGACCTTGCCCAAGGAGGCGCACAAGGTGGCGCATTTCTGCTCGATGTGCGGCCCGAAATTCTGCTCGATGAAGATCACCCAGGATGTGCGGGATTACGCCGCGACCTTAAACGACAAAGAACAAGGAATGGCGGACATGTCGAAGAAGTTCATCGACATGGGCGCGCAGGTCTATGTCGAGGCGGACAAGGCGAAGGAGAGTAATAAGGCGCTGTGATGAATGCCAAATGGCGTCCGATTCCTTGATCTTGGTCGCCACGCAACGCTGAGACACGCTACGATACGCGGTACGCAGCCGGGAAGGCGATCTCTTGCAACTTGTTAGGGCGCTAATCGGAGTACTTAAGCCTCGCCGTCAATCCCGGATTTCTCCGGCCCTCAATCGCGCTACTCGCCATTGCGAGCGGAGCGAAGTGAGGCGTAGCCCGGATGAGCGAGGCGACATCCGGGGTTTACTTCTCCACTAGAGCTCCAGACGCGAGCGAATAGTTTCAGGCGAACGAAGCCCCCGAACGCTCGCGGTAATCTGGTCTATCGATGTTCTCACCTCCTTGCTGTGACGCCTAAGCAGCCGAACGGTTTTTTTCACTTCCGAATCAATCAGATTGAGAAGGCGAGGGAGATATTTTTCGGTCACAACATCGAGTAATATTGCTGTTCCTTTCCCTTCGTCACGTAGGATTGGACGTAATGGACGTGATTTACGGCCCGTAGCTTTAGCTCTTTCTTTGTTGGGTAAACATCTACTATCTCGCCCGCAACAACTAAGACCTGATAGTACATTTGTATGACGGTTTCCCTTCCAGCCTCGGAAAAAGTATGTTTCGATAATCCTGTGTGACCGGCGCTGCGCTGATTGCGGCAATGTCAAGCTCGCGGGATTTTTCGGTAATCGGGTCGGGGTAAGCTTGATTGGATTCGGCGACATACCCGTGCCGGCGTAGCACCTGTTCAATTCGATACTCGAGCAAGTACCCGGTGCGTTCCAAAGCGCCCCGAATCTGCTCGTGGGAAATCCGGGGTAGCGACCGGGGCTGTGCTGGCGACATATTCAAATTGAATCCCTTCTGACACCCTGCCGCAAGTGTTGCCCGGATTGAGCACTCGGGTCGCGCAAAGCGCGCCCAAGTGTAAATTCCACAAAATCCGGGGCAAGCTGGCAGCATAATCCCGGATTTCGCTTCCGCCTTCGTGCTGTGCGCTCCCTCCTTCGCTCGCTCCGCGAGCTACGGAGGGCAGGTCTGCGGACAGGTCGCTCCACGCATCCCGCGCGCGGCGATGCGTGTTATAGCAAGCCATGCGTTTTTCCGTGCGGCACGACACGGTCTATCGCTACAGCGCCCCGGTCGGGCTGGCGCCGCACTTGCTGCGGCTGACGCCGCGGGCCGAGCGGGCTCGCATGCTCGCGAGCCAGCTGACGGTGCAGCCGGTGCCGGCGGCACGTCAGGAGTCGGTGGACCGCTTCGGCAATCGGATCACCGAGGTGAGCTTCGATGGCCCGTCCGACCTCCTGCGCGTCGAGAGCTCTTTCGATCTGGAGCCGCACCGGCGACGCTGCGCGATTCCGGGCTGCCTCGATTGCCCTGGTCATGCCGGCCGGAGCGCGTGCCGGCCGACTACTGGCCCGAAGGCCGACAAGACCCGGCGGTGCAAAACTTCGCGGAAACACTGGCGTCTGAAAGCGGTTGGGCGGCGCTGCCGTTCCTCGAGCATCTCAGCCAGACGCTGTTTCGGCGCTTTCACCGCAATATCCGGATCGAAGGCGCCGCTCAGGCGCCGGCCCGCACGCTTGCCACCGGCCGCGGCGCCTGCCGCGATTTGACCGTGCTGTTCATGGCGGCTTGCCTCGCTGCCCGCTTCGTGAGCGGTTATCAGGCCCATGCCGACACCCCGGGCGGAGATCGTCATCTGCATGCCTGGCCGGAAGTGTTTCTGCGGGACGCGGGATGGCGCGGCTTCGATCCCACCCACGGCATTGCGGTGACCGACGGCCACGTCGCGCTGTGCGCAGCTCCCGACCAGGCCGCCACCATGCCGATCGAAGGCGGTTTCTATGGCGACGGCGTCACCGCCACGCTGGACTACCAGGTGCGCATCGCCACGTCCGGCGCGTGATGTGCAGGTCGTAACCCGTGCGATGCTGACGGATGAATAATTCGGGGAAATAGCAAGCGTGGCCCGGATTGAGTGAAACGAAATCCGGGGCCAGCCCCACGGCACAATGCCAGATTTCGCTGGCGCTCAATTGATGAAACTCATAATTGCGAGGAGCTAAGCGACGAAGCAATCCAGACCCGGCGCTGCCCTGGGTTGCTTCGCGGAGCTTGTCATCGGGCCGGCCCGGGGCACCCCATCGCGCGAGCGCGATGGGGTGCCCCGACTTCGGACCGGACCCGTTGGCTCATCAGAGTGCATTGCGCCAGAAAATATGAAATGCTGCGGCGTTCCGGGGGTTTGCCGCACCGGAGGTTTCGTAACGGCGCACGGCCTCGTCAGCAGGCGGGCGCGACAGGGAGGGGGGCTCCATGACACCTGAACTCATGCTGCTTGTTTGGTCCGCCGTTCTGGCCTTCGTGCAGATGCTCGTCGCCGTCGCCGGCGCGCAGCTGCAAGTTGGCTTGCCGGCGCTGGTGGGCAATCGCGAGACCCTGCCGCCGATTGTCGGCTGGGCGGGGCGCGCACGCCGCGCCCACTTCAACATGCTCGAATACCTCGTGCTGTTCGCCATCCTAGTGCTGGTGGCGCAGATTGCCGGCAAGACCAACGCCATGACGCTGCTGGGCTGTCAGATCTTCTTCTGGGCCCGCCTCGCCTATGCGATTGTTTATGTGGCCGGCGTGCCGTGGCTGCGGACCGCAGTCTGGGCCGTCTCGGTGATCGGCCTCTTGCTGATCCTTCTGCAGCTGTGATGCCGAATTAAGTCCGGCGAAACGAAAACAGAAAATCATCCGCCCCCGCGATAGCGGAGGAGGGGGACCATCGCAGCGCGTAGCGCGAAGGATGGTGGAGGGGGCGTTAGATTCAAAGCTTCGCTTTGTTGCTGCCGAATATTCGTCGTAGCCGACGCCCCTTCCACCGCATTAGCGTGCCGTGCTACGGGCAACGCGCTTTGGAAACCCGACATGCCCGACGCGCTAAAACTCCTCACCACCCGGCGCTCCTTCAAGGCGGCCGAGCTCGGCGAGCCTGGTCCGTCCGCGGCCGAGATCGATATGCTCCTCACCGTCGCCTCGCGTGTGCCCGACCACGGCAAGCTCACGCCGTGGCGCTTCATCGTGTTCGAAGGCGAGGCGCGGCGTGCGGCCGGTGGGGCGATTGCCGCCGCCTTTCGCGCCAAGTACCCGGACGCCAAGCCCGAGCATGTCGAAGCGGAGCGCGAGCGTCTGATGCGCGCGCCGCTCGTGATCGCGGTGGTGAGCCGCGCCGCACCGCATGGGAAAATTCCCGAATGGGAACAGGTGCTCTCCGCCGGCGCCGCCGCCATGAGCCTTGTGCTGGCCGCGCACGCGCTCGGTTACGGCGCCAACTGGATCACCGAATGGTACGCCTACGACCGGGGCGTGCTCGACGCGCTGGGTCTGGCGCCGCACGAGCGCATCGCCGGATTTGTTCACATCGGCCGGCCGCCGGGTCCGCCCGAGGATCGCCCGCGGCCGCCGCTCGACGAAATCGCCACCCGCTTTACCGCATAGCCGCAGCAAGCGTGGCCCGGATGAGTGAAACGAAATCCGGGTCAAACTCGCGGCACAATCCCGCCCGACAAACTACTCCGCCGCCACGAGGCGACGCTCGGCGCTCTCGACCACCATCGGCACGTCCCAATCCTGGCGCTGTGGCGGCGCGCCCCAGCGCTGTTCCACCAGCGAACGCCACCGCGGTGTATAGAACGCGTTTGCCGCCGCCACGTTTTGCCAGAGATAAATGCCGACGATGGACGCGCCGTCGGGCGCGATGCCGTAATATTTGCGGATCAATCCGGGAACGCCCTGATAGGTGTGCGCGGTCGCGTTGATGGTGCGCACAAGCTCGTCCTTGCCGGTGCTGGCCGGCACTTTGAACGTCCACATCACCGCGTGCATCGTGCATCTCCTTCGCCGGGATTTCTGCCTACGCGCATTCAATCAGGAAGCCTGCGGCAGGGAAAGTGGCGCGACACGCCGCGCGATCCGGGCTACGCTGGCGGCCAGAACCGGGCGAGCCATAAGCTTCGGATCCGCGGGAGCGACACGTGCAACAACAAAACGCCGCTTCGGCGCCATCGAATGTCACGCCGGAAGCCCGCTTGACTGCGGAGGGTATCATGCTGCCGGCGGCGCCGGGGCCGCTCGGGGCTTATCGGCCCTGGGTCATCTTCGGGTCGCTCGTTATGACATCCGGCCAATTTCCGTGGCGCGACGGCAAGCTCGCCTATACCGGGCGCATCGGCGGCAGCGTGGGCCCTAAGGATGCCTGCGGCCTGCCGTTTGGCCGCGATCAACGCCATTGCGCAGCTCAAGAACGCCGTCGGCAGTCTAACTCGCATCAAGCAGATCGTCCGGCTCGAAGGCACCATGCAGGTCGCCTTGGGCTTCCGCGATCACCCGAAAGCGCTCGACGGCGCCTCCGACCTGATCAACCTGGTGTTCGGCGAGGTCGGCCGCCACAGCCGGATGATCTACACTAACCCGGAAATGCCGCTGGATTCCCCAGTGCTGATCGTGCTGCTTGCCGAAATCCGCGATTGACCGGATTACCAGCAAAGCAAGTGCAACGCGCCCCTGCGGGCCACTTGCAGGGATCGAATCTCAGATGAAGTGGTCCTCTTGGTTCAAGCTCAGCTCCCGCCGCAAACCAACACCGCCGGTATCGCTGACGCCATGTCCTAGATGCGGCGCAAGAGCACGATGTCGGGCCGCGACATGCGAACCTACCGCTGCGATCATTGCCAGGAAGAGCACATCGTCGACTACGGGATCGCGCTCTGGAAAGCCATGTCGGACGCGCGTCAATCCGACGAATGACGGGGTGGATGAGCACTCGGATCGCGAATGCGCCCCTGCGGGTAAATTCCACGAAATCCGGGGCAACCCTCGCCGCACACTCCCGCATTTCGCTTCCGCCCGTAGCTCGCGCAGCGAGCGGAGGGGGCTGCTCAAGACGGGCTACAAGCTAACGCGGGCTACGTGCTATCCTGCGGGAGCGCCAATCGCTTCAGATTGAATCGATTGGCGCTCTAATATCTTGGTGGCGCATGATCTTTTCGGAAAACCGGCTTCCACTTTTCCGGATCATGCTCTAGAGCGTTTACATCGACCTGGAGGCGACGCCGTGCACATGTCAAACGAAAGTCTTCTGGTCATAGTGGCGGTCGGTCTTGTGGCCGGCTGGTTGGCCGGCCACATCGTGCGGGGGGCCGGATTCGGGCTCATCGGCGATCTCATCATAGGCATTGTCGGCGCGTTCATTGGCGGCTGGTTGCTGCCGCAACTCGGCATCCATCTTGGGACCGGGATTATCTCGGCGATCATCAACGCCACCATTGGCGCCGTCTTGCTTCTGCTTGTGGTTCGGCTGCTGCGAGGTGGCGGCCGCTTTGGCGGCGGTTGGGGAAGGCGCCGGTGGTGGTAGCAAGCGTACACCGGATCGAGCACTCGGGCCGCACCATGCGCGCCCGCGAGTAAATTCCACGAAATCCGAGAGCAGGACCTTTGGGAAACATCATGAGCAATTCTAGTTCACTTTCGCTCGAAGAACTCGAAGCGCGCATCGCCATCGCCCGCGACAACATCCGCCAGCTGATCGAGCAAGCGGCTGCCGTCTCCGGCGCCGAGGACGAAGATCGGAACGCGGATCGGATCGCGCAACAAAATGACGAGCTGGAAAGGCTGCTCAAGCAACGCGATGCGTTGCAGAAGAAGTAACGTTCGGAGCCCCACTTCCGTGCGCAGCCGCGGCGGCCATGCGTCCAGCGAGCTTGGGCCAGTTTTCTGAAAGTATCGAACGTCGCCGCCGACGCGCGACAGCGCCGCTCCTCGAGACCGGACAGCGCCGCGCCCTGGGCGAAGCCCTGGCCGCTGATCAGCACCAAAGCTTCCTCCTTGCCCTCGGAGGGCAGGATGTCGGTGCCCTTCAATCCGGTTTTCTGGTCCTCGTTCGGAACGCGCACGCCAGCGCAGCCACCTCCGACAGAAAGTTGAAAAATCGGCGCTCCTGCGTGCCGAAGATGAAGGCGATGGCGTAGACGACCGGCTCGCTGGGCGTGGCAGTCGGATTGACCGCCATCAACAGCACCAACGTGATCAAATCGGTCAATGCGCCGCTGATCGGGCGGCCGAATGGGAAAACAGGAGCGGGTCACCGGCGTTTGGCGCCCGCTACCGCACCGAAATGCTCAATCCGCTCAAATCGAGGTTGACCTGCAATCCGACCTGCCGGCCGGTCAGCGTCAAGACGGCGCCCTTTTCGTTGCGCAGCACGATCGCCTGCGCGCCCACGCCGACGGCGCCGCCGCCGCCGATCGCGCCATAGACGCCGGTGACGTCGGACGGGCTATTGATATTGCTGACGGTACCGTAGAAATGCGTCTCCGACGCACCGAACACCAAGCCCGCGCTCAAGCCGCCGATCGAAATCGGATAGCGCTGGCCGTGAAAGACCAACCAACCGCTGCCGCCGGAGGCGCCGATGAACCAGCCGCCTTTCAGCACACGGAAGCTGATCGTGCCGCCATCGGCGTTCGCGGCGGACGACAGGCCGGCGCCGGCCAAGGCGACCGTCAGCGCCATCAGGGCTGCACGAAATCCGGACGAAACTCGCATGGTGGTATTCTCCCTTGGGACGTTGTAAAGGTTGTCGTGAATTTGACGTCTGGCACGACGCGCTTAGCGGTTGCCGCCTTGAAGCACGCCCCTATTTCCCCGCGGACTTGCGCAGCGCCGCGTTGATGCGCTCCTGCCAGCCGGGACCGTCTTCCTGAAAGAAATCGAGCACATCGCGGTCGATGCGCAGCGACACCATCTCCTTGGCGCCGGGCACGGCCGGCGTCTTCGGCGGCAACGGCGCCAACTCCGCCGGCTTGGGAGTGGTCGCGGCTTTGAAGGCCTGCTCGGCCTGCCAGCGGGAATCGCTCGTGGTGCGTCGTGCCATTTATTGCATTCTACCACGCCGGCGCGGCGGTTTTGCCGGGAAAAGACTTCCGACTTGGCAAGCGTAGCGCATCGCCGTGAAACGGCTGAAAGCCGTCGCGCCCTACTGACCGACCGGCAGCGGTGGACGCGGCGGATCGTTGCTGGTTGCGCCCGAGGCGGGGCGCAGCATCTCGGGAATTTTTGCCAGCGTGGACAACAGGCCCTTGTTCTCCTCGTGAGCCGGTGACGCCGGCTGCGGCGACGGCGATTCCTCCAGGGCAGCAACCGGCCGCGATTTGATCTCGACCGGGGTCAACGGTTCGGGCTGGATCGGAGCCTGCTCCACCGTCGGCGGCGCAACCTCGGCAGCGTGCGGCACCACCGCGACCGCGCCGGCGGTGCCGACGACGGGACCTTCGGCCGGCCGCGGCTGCACGGCGTCGGCAGGCGGCCCCGAGGGTAAATCGGTCTTTTGCGGCGCCAGGTCGGGCGGTGCCGGCCGATTGGCGTCGACCTTCTCGAGCGCGGCGCGAACCTGGGCTTCGACCGATTCCGCCTCGCTCGGCTTGCTTTCGCCGGCGCTGGTGCCGGTCGTCGTCGGCTTATGCGAAGGCGGCGCCTGGATGGCATTCACGGTCGTCCGCGCTGGCCGCTTGGCGGCAGGACCGGCATCCTGGGTCGGCGCCGGGCGCTGTTGGTCGGCGTCGGCAGAAGCGGGCGGGACCGGCGGCGCCGGCTGGACGCGTGGGGTCTTGGACACGACCCCGGCACTCGGAGCCGCCTCGATGGCGGCCGGTGTCGGCGCAGTCCCCGGCCAAGGCAAATAGCCGCCGAGATGCGCAACCAGATAGCCGCCGACCGCCGTGGCGATACTGGCGGCGACGATCTCGACGAACTTCATGGTGAAGCGCGAGAAGTAGGAAACCTTGTCCGGCACTGACATCCCCAGGAATCGTCGTCAAACCGCCTCGTCCCGGCGTAGATACAAACGGCCAGTATCGGGCGAAATTGAGATCGCCTGTTCCAATGTAAATACATCCATCTGGCAAGCGGAAGCCGGACCGAGCCGACGGCTTCGGCTCGGTGGGCGTGGTAACCCCCGCGGCAGGGCAGGAATGGGGTGCGCTATGCTGCGCCAACCCCCCTGCGCTTGCCAAAGGCTTCCCATGCCCGACACCCTCGAATTCGATCCCGCCGTCATCGACGAGCGCGCGGTCTACTGCCTGCTCATCGGCTCCGTCGTACCGCGTCCGATCGGCTGGGCCTCGACCGTGAGCGCACGCGGCGTCGCCAATCTGGCGCCGTTTTCCTTTTTCACGGTGGTGTGCGTCAGCCCGCCGATGATCTCGCTGAGGATTTTGCCCAAGCCTGACGGCAGCCCCAAGCACACCCTGAAGAACGTGCGCGAGACCGGCGAGTTCTGCTTCAACGTGGTGACAAGGCCGGTGTGGAAGCAGATGGTGGACTCTGCCAACGGATTTCCCGAGGACGACTCGGAATTTGCCGAGACCGGGCTGACGCCGATCCCGAGCGTGAAGGTCAAGCCGCCGCGCGTCAAAGAGGTGCCGATCCATTTCGAGTGCAAGCTGCATCAGGTCCTGGAGTTCGGTCCCAAGCGCAACAGTTGTTCAGATGTATGATTTCAAACTGAGGCACTACCCCCCGGCCGCTCGCCTTCAAACGCAGGCCGAGATCGCATACGTTATGGCAAACTCGAGAGTGTCATGAGCGATCTGCCGCCAACGCCGGCGCGCCGCATTACTGTGCGGGCGCTGTTGCTCGGCGACCGGATCGAGACCGCCGGCCTCGAACGCCAGGACGTGCTGTCGACGGTGCCGCTGACGTTTCGCGCCGGCGAGAACGGTGTCGTCGCATTATTCCGCTACGGCGTCGCCGTCCTGGTCGGCATGTCGCCGTTGGAAGAGGAGGAGGTTATCGACCGTTTGGACGGCCGCATCGTCGCTCCGATAGCAATTCGCGAAGAAGAGTCGGTGCGAATCGAGGTCGCGCCGGACAAGGACGACCAGCTCACGCCGTCGGGAATTATTGTCGTGAAAGCGCTGACCACCGAACACACGCTGCTGATCGCCGATGCGCTCGCCACCAGCGTCGTGTTGGCGCACGACGAGAAAAACGTGGCGAAGGTTTTCGACGTGATCCAGCCGATTGCCCGCGAACTGGCAGAGCATGGGCGCACACCCGGCGGCCGCCGCGCGATTCTCAAGCACATCGGCAACGCCTTGCTGGTTCAACATCGCGTTTCCGGCCTCGTCGCCGTGGCGGAAAAGCCCGACGTGCTCTGGGAGCGGCCGGCCTTGGAGCGCTTCTACGCGCGGCTCGAAGACGAATATGAATTGAAGGAGCGCGCCGACGTCTTGACCCGCAAGCTCACGGTGATCTCCGATTCCGCCAAGGCGTTTGCCGACATTATCGATACCGAGCGGTCGGCGCGGCTGGAGCTGATCATTATCATCCTCATCGCGGTCGAGATCGTGATCGGCGGATTGCAGCTGTGGATGCACTAGCTGCCGTAGGGCCGATGAGCGCCCTGCGAACCGGTGCGCCGCCCCTCAACTCGATTGGACCGGGTCAGAGCCGCGGCGGCAACGTTGACTTGAGCGCCCTGCAATCGATGCGTCAGCTGACACGGGTGTGATCCTTTTGCCTCACTTTGGTTTTAATCGGCCCCGCCGCGACCCGTCGCCGCACCCCCGCCGCGCAAACGCCTTGATTGACCGTCACGTGGCGGCATCTCAACAAAGGAAAGAGGGTGTAGCGTGAAGTTTCATATTTTGTTCGCGGCAGTCGCCGCCGCAACGCTCGCGTCGCCGCTCGCGGCGCAGGCGCAGGGCATTCCCGACGGCATCGCGCATGGCGCCTATGTCGGCAACAATACGGCGGGGCCGGTCGGCGCGGTCGTCGGCGGCGCGGTTGGCGGCGTGATCGGCGGCGTCGAGGGTCTGTTCGGGGTGCGGCCGGTCTACGCCGCCTATCCGGAACCGCGCATGGATCGCCACCGGCAATGGGTCAGACATTCCTATCACCACATGCACCGGCGGCACACGACCGGCTAAAGGCGCAACGAGCGCCACGCAGATGTCGGCTGAATGAAATGAGCCCTCGGGCCGCGCGCCGCGCGCTCGGGGGTAATTTCGCGAAGATTGGCGGCTCAACGGCTGCGGCCATCCTTGGCTTGTCCGTCCAGCCAATCCGACAGACTGCCGGACTTGCCCTTTTTGTTAGCCTTCCGTTTCGCAGCGGCCGGCTGCGGCGGAGCCGCGGCAGCGTCTCTGGCCAAGCGGAGCGCCTTCAACTTCTCGGTTTTCGCGCGCAGGGCCGCGGCGCTGGATTCGTACTCCGCCGTTGCCTTCTTGGCATCCTGCGCGCGCTGTATTTTTGCGAACTGAGCGTTCGCCTCATGCCTTTTGGATTTCTCCGCCATGTCGCTTCCTTCTCGCTGCCGCATACATATCAGCCCGCGGGCCGGATTAGCGAGGCGAAAGCGGCCGGCTGTTGCGCCGGCAGCGGTGTAAATGCAACATGGCCAACGAGGGTCCGTGAACCAGCGGAGCCTCGATCCACAGTCCGATTTGCAATGCCGCGCGAGGGCAGGTGAACCGATGACCCATATCACTTACAAAGTCGTCCGCCACGAAGACGGCTGGGCCTACACGGTCAATGGCGCGTTCTCGGAAAGCTTTCCCACGCACGCGGAGGCGCTCGACGCCGCGCGCCGTGCCGCGGCCGAGCAGCGCCAGCCGGGGAATACCGAAGCCATCGAATATGAGGACGAGAGTGGCAAGTGGCACTCCGAAGTCGCCCTCGGCAGTGACCGGCCGGATACCGACGTTGAGGATAGCGCCTAGAGCATGATCCGAAAAAGTGGAAGCCGGTTTTCCGAAAAGATCGCTCCACCAAGGAATCTAGAGAAAAGCGCCAAGACTGGTTCGAGCATGATGTTTCCGGAAACTGCCCCGGCTCAAATCCGGGGCAGGATTTTCCGGATCGTGCCCGGGAGCTGCTACCACCAGCCGTATCTGTGGCAGCGATAAGGGCCGATGACGAAATCGCGGTAGCATTTGATGACGCCGCGCCGGGTCCGGCGTTCGGCAAATTGCGCCTGCTGCACTGGCGAGGCAGCCGTCGCGGCTTCCTTCACGGCCGGCGCGCTAGCCGGAACGGCGCCGGCGCTTTGACAAAAGATAAGACCGAGACCAGCGGCGAAGCTCAAGGCGGCTAACGTCTTTTTCATGGATTCCTCCTGGTACAGCCCCAAAACAAACTAACTCGGCCACCGCCGGTTCCACGAACCCGGCACCGTTAACCGCCTCAACTTGCCGCGGCGGCGTTTGGGAAGGCCTCCAGCCGCAGCGGCAGCACGGCGCCGAACCAGACGGCGTGCGCGGTGTGATCGCGGTAGTCGTCGCCGGTTTCGGGATGCAGCAGGACGGTCACCCCGTCGCGGTTGAGCATCAGCCACGGCAGGAAAGGTCCCAGCATACCGCTCGGAAAGGCGACCTGATACATCGATTGCGTGTGCGGCCCGACCAGCTCGTCGTGCCAGCGCCCGAGCTTGGCCTGCGGAAACTCCGCGGCGACGCGCCGGCGCAAATATTCGGCCCGGCCGCGCGTCGTTTGCGGATCGTAATAGACGTGGGCGTGATAGGCGGCGATCGACCTTGGGTCGCCGGCCGCCAGCGGGCCGGATGTCTCGGACATCGGTCAACCTCGACTTTAGCCGAGCGACCGGCGCTCACGGATGCGGGGCATTGTTGCGAACCTTGCCGAAATGGTGGGCGAGCCACAACGCGGCGACGAGCACGCCGAGCGCCGTGGCGATCGAACCGCCGAGCGGCGGTGGCAGCGGCGGGAAGAAATAACGCAGCAGCGCGCCGGCGACGGCGAAATTGGACCAGCCCCAGAGCACGTTGACGATGGCCGAGGATTCGCCGACCCCGGCGGCGCAGCGAACGGCGTCTGGAATTTGTTGCCGCAAATGCCTTGCGCCAAATGCGGAACGCCGTCGGCGAGGAAAGCGCCGGCAAAGAAATGCGCGAGATAGTCATACCAGGGCACGACACGCCCTTTGTTGGCGATCAAAAACCTTTGTTGGTGCGCAAACCGGGCCCCCGGTTTCGCCGCTCGACCGTATCATGGCGCGGGCGCCGTCGCCGTATCTTTATCGGCCGCGCGGCACCGACTTTAGGCGCACCGGTTCATTACGGCCGCGCGGTGTATCGCTGGGGATGAAAAATGCTCGCCAGCAGCACGGCGAGGATGCCGGTGAGAAAAATGCCGTCGAAGGTTCCGGCACCGCCAATGGAGGCGACCGGCGCGCCGAGGCCGCGCACCTTGTTGAGATTGGTGAGATCGGCGCCGATCAGCGTGCCCATGCTGCCGGCGATATAGGCGAGCGGCGCGGCGTTCTGGCGCGACAGCACTAAAGCGACAACGGCCGTGGCCAGGGCCGGTAAAAATACCGGCACCGCGATGCCGATGCCGGGCACCGGATTGGCGAGCCAGTGCAGGATGAGGGCGACGGCCGCGGTGGCGATCGCGCCGTTGAGCCACAATCCCCGGCTGAGCAGAAGATAGAGCGACATCAGCGCCGGAATGACCGCCCCGCCGACATTGACCGCGATCACCGTGCCCGGCCATTCCGCGACCACCGGCACGGTATATTGCATGCCGAAGAACTCGATCACCTGGTTGGACCTAACCTGTTCGTCCGGCAGATTCGCGACCGGGATGTTGAAATAACTGCCGATCAACGAGGCGAACAACAGCCACATGGCGGTCGACGAACTGACGCCGAGGCTGAGATAGGCCTGGCGCAGCGCGCCCAAGACCAGGAAAACGAACACGATCAGGAAAATGCCGATCAGAATCAAAAAAAAGCCGGGCGACAGCGGCAGGTAGTGGAAGGGACTGACGTGCATTGGCGCTGCTCCAAAATTTGGCTAACACCGTAGCGTGGATGGCGCGACAGCGAAATCCGAAACGGCAAGCCGCGCGGCTCCCGCATCAAGGACCGCCGCCGCGCGCGCGTAGCAAGGGAGGATGCCATGACGGAAGTCGCGCCGTCGCGCGAGGTGCCGCTGCCGCGATTGGTGCCGGCGACCTTGAGCTTCGTCGCCGGCTATGTCGACAGCTACACATTCCTCGCGCTGTTCGGACTGTTTGTCGCCCAAGTGACCGGAAGCTTCGTCATCGGCGGCGCCCAGTTCGTCATTCATGACACCGGCATCGCCGGCAAGCTCATCGCCATCGTCGCATTCCTGGTGGCGGCGGCCTTGACCGCAGGACTGATCGGCTGGGTGCGCCACCAAGGCCGCGCGGCATTGCCCTGGATGCTCGCGTTCGAGACCATGCTGCTCGCGGTGTTCACCGTCCTGCTCGTCGCCGGCCCGCCGATCGAAGGCGCCAGCGACTGGCACGGCATCTTCGCCGGCCTGTTCGGCGCCATGGCGATGGGCACGCAGAGCGTCATCGTGCGGCTGTTGATGCGCGGCATTCCGCAGACCAACGTGATGACCGGCAACATGACGCAGCTCGGCATCTCGAGCACCGAGCTTTTCCTCGCCTGGCGCCGGTACGCGCGCGACCCGGGCGACCCCACCGCCGAGCGGGAGTTCATCGCGGTGCGATCGCAGCTCGCCGTCGTGCTGGCGATCGCGACCGGCTTTCTGCTCGGCGCCGCGTGCGGTGCGGTCGCCTTCGCCAAGATCGGTTTGCCCGGCGCGCCACTCGCCATCGCGCTGGTCGGCGCGCTCACGCTGTGGGCGGCTTGGCGCCAGCGGCAGGCGTGACTAGAGCATGATCCGGAAGAGTGGAAGCCGGTTTTCCGAAAAGATCCTGCTCCACTAAGATATTAGAGCGTCAATCGATTCAATCTGAAGCGATTTCGCTCTATCGTGCAAGATGAGAAAAATGGAGAATGCGATGCCACAGCATCCCGAAGCGATCGTCGCCGGCAAGGAGCGTCCGTTCACCGGGGCGGAGTTTCTGGAATCGCTGCGCGACGGCCGCGAGGTCTACATCTACGGCGAGCGGGTCAAGGATGTCACCGCGCATCCGGCCTTCCGCAATTCGGCGGCCTCGGTGGCGCTGTTGTACGACGCCTTGCACGACAAAGCCTCCAAGGACGTGCTCACCGCACCGACCGACACCGGCTCCAGCGGCTACACCCATAAATTCTTCAAGGTCGCGCGCTCGCGCGAGGACGTCGTGGCGCAGCGCGACGCCATCGCCGCCTGGGCCCGGATCACCTATGGCTGGCTCGGCAGAAGCCCCGATTACAAGGCCGCGTTCCTCAATACGCTCGGCGCCAACGCCGAGTTCTACGGCAAGTTCGCCGACAACGCGCGCGCCTGGCACAAGCGCGGCCAGGAGGCGGTGCTGTTTCTCAATCACGCGCTGGTCAATCCGCCGATCGACCGCGACAAGCCGGCCGAAGAGGTCAAGGACGTCTACATCACCATCCAGAAGGAAACCGATGCCGGCATCTACGTCTCCGGCGCCAAGGTCGTCGCCACCAATTCGGCGCTGACCCACTATAATTTTCTCGGCCAGAACATGGGTCAGGAGATCAACGACCCGGCCATGGTGGTGATGTTCATAGCGCCGATGAACACGCCCGGCATCAAGCTGATCTGCCGGCCGTCGTATGAATTCGCCGCCGCGGCCACCGGCTCGCCGTGGGATTATCCGCTGACCTCGCGGTTCGACGAGAACGACGCCATCTTCGTTTTCGATAATGCGTTCATTCCGTGGGAGAACGTCTTTATTCACCGCGACGTGGACCGGCTGAAGAGCTTTTATCCGCAATCCGGCTTCTTCAACGGCTTCACCATGCAGGGCTGCACCCGGCTCGCGGTCAAGCTCGATTTCATCGCCGGCCTTCTTTACAAAGCGGCGCGCGCGACCGGCGTCGAAGCGTTCCGCGGCGTGCAGGCGCAGATCGGCGAGGTGATCGGTTGGCGCAATCTGTTCTGGTCGCTGACCGACGCTATGGCGTTCAATCCGCAGCCGTGGGTCAACGGCGCGGTGTTGCCCAACGGGCGCGCCTCGAGCGCCTATCGGCTGTTCATGACCGAGGCTTATCCGGCAGTGCGCTCGATCGTCGAGAAGGTGATCGCCTCGGGCCTCATTTATCTTCCCTCCCACGCCCGCGACTTCAAGAACCCGGACATCGACAAATATCTGGCGAAATACGTGCGCGGCTCGAACGGCATCGATTACAAGGAGCGCATCAAGACCATGAAGCTTCTCTGGGACGCCATCGGCACCGAGTTCGGCGCCCGCCACGAGCTTTATGAGATGAACTATTCCGGCAGCCACGAGCTCATTCGCATTTTCCCGCTGCAACAGGCGCAAGGCTCCGGCGCGCTCAAAGAGATGGTCGCGCTCGCCGAGCAATGCATGGCCGATTACGACGAGAACGGCTGGCGCCACCCGGCGTATCGCGACGGCTCGGATGTGAGTGTGGTGGGGAAGGGGTGAAGTGCGAGCGGCAACCCTCGAAGGCTGCACTCCGACTTCCACGTCACTCAGTGGTCGAACACCACGACGCCGCGGAGATTCTTGCCGGCCTCAAGGTCGGCATAGCCGCGGTTGATGTCGTCGAGCCGATAGGTACGCGTGATCAATTCGCGCAGCTTCAGCGAGCCGCTGCGATAGAGCATGAGCAGCTCGGGGATTTGCAGTCGCGGGCTGGCAAACCCGTACACCGCGCCCATGATCGCCTTCTGCGTGACCAACAACTCGAGCGGCGGGATTTTGATCTCGGTCACGGCGTCCGAAGTCAGCGCGGTCACCACCACGTTGGCGCCCTTCGCCGTCGCGCGGAAGGCGGGCAGCAGCGTCTCCGGCGGATTGATGCAGACGAAAGCGTGATCGACGCCGATGCCGCCGGTCAGCTCCAACACGGCACGCGTCAGATTTTCGCCCTGGGCGTTGACGCCGTGGGTCGCACCGAACTCTCGCGCCCAATCGAGTTTGGCCGGCACGATATCGGCGGCGATGATCGCCGCCGCGCCGCACAGCCGCGCGCCTTGAACCACGTTCATGCCGTCGCCGCCGCAGCCCACCACCAGCACGCTGTCGCCCGGCTTGACCCGCGCCCGATAGCGCGCCGCCCCAACGCCGGCCGGCACACCGCAGGCGACGAGGCTGGCGAGATCGAGCGGAATGTCGCGGTCGATGACGACCACCGAGGCCTGATCGACGACGGTGCGTTCGGCAAAGCCGCCGATCATGCAGAATGCGCCGGTGGCAACCCCCGCATGATCGCGCCGGCGGTAGGTGCCGTCGAGCTGCGGCCCTTGGGTGATGCGCGGGCCCTCAGCGCAGAAATGATGCAGGCCCTGGCGGCACCAGCGGCAAATTCCGCAGCCGGGAATAAAGGTCAGCACCACGTGGTCGCCCGGCATGATGCCCGCGACCGCAGCGCCGATGGCTTCGACCACGCCGGCCGCCTCGTGGCCCAAAACCATCGGCCGCATCGCCACGCGCCGCTCGCCGCGCATCACGTGATAGTCGGTCCGGCACAGGCCGACG
>Ga0181532_10002418_pt1 | contig 17436 bp, 16 predicted proteins | sample PEATcosm2014_Bin_33_FD_119768 | JGI IMG/M metagenome (GOLD analysis project Ga0181532, IMG submission 119768) | Peatland microbial communities from MTU Mesocosm Facility, Houghton, MI, USA - PEATcosm2014_Bin11_30_metaG | ecosystem: Environmental > Terrestrial > Soil > Wetlands > Peat | place...
TAACCGCTACTTTCGCAACTTGGCCGACGTCACTCTTGCCGTCGAGGCCGAGTTTGCAAAGTGGACTAAATCGAATAACACGCTGCGCCGACTATGCGCAATTACTTAAGACGCTGCGTTTAGGTGTAAAATCGAGGAATGCCCGTCTCCGTCAACTTACAGACTGTTCACCCCCGCAAGTTGGCCGCAGTGCGGCGTGAGGTCGCTCCGGGCGCGGTTGGCTCGGCGTGGGGGCCGGCGCTGGGCAAGGTCTGGGAGTTCATTCGCAGCCAGCCAGGCCTGCGGATTGATGGCCACAACATTTTTCTCTACCACCACTCGACACAGCCAGGCGCGCCGATACTGTGCGACTTCGGTGTCGAGGTCACGCGCGCGTTTGAAACTGCGGGCGAGGTGTATGCGACCGAGACACCAGGGGGCGAGGCTGCCGTCGCCGTCCACCGCGGCCCGTACGATCGCATGAACGAGGCGCACAGCGCGATCGGAAAATGGATGGCGGCGAATGGGAGAGGGTCCGCTGGGCACTCGTGGGAGATATACGGGGATCCGACGCCGGATCCGGCCGACACTGAGACGACGGTCGTGTACCTCTTAAAGTAGCGTTCGCGCGCTTTGGGCGAGTGGTCGGCAATCTGGAAGTAATCGGCGTGAGCGAGCCGGCGAACCGCAGCAGCGACTTCGGCGAAGCAGCCAGGATTTTGGGGGAAAAGGCAGGGTGGCATCTTAAGGCAGCGAGCGCCTCACCTCACCTCGGCGTACAACATGCTACGGGACCTGCTTCTTGGAGCGGCCCGGGCTCTGTGCTGACTGAGCCGGATCGTAGTCAGGAACTTTCGGGGTGAATTTCCGGACGACAAATTCTTGAGCGAGATTGACAACGGCACCTACGCCGATGCCGATAAAAGCGTTTTCAAACGTTAATCCCACTCCACGGTTTTTCGCTGGATAATAGAGGTTCGAGATACCGCCTGCGGCGAGGCTGCCGAAGATATTCGAGTAATTTGGCTGCCAACGCTGGTTATCGCCTTTGCAGATAAATATATTGGCGATCGCGTACAGAATTCGTGATCGCGTACCACCGGTGCCCTTGTAAAAATAGCGCGGATCTTGTTTCAGGAGCGACGGCAGTATAGCACTCCCCATGAACGTACCGATAGCGGTGTCGGCATAAGCGGCGCCGAAGCGTTTTCCATAACCTTGCGCGCCCTCCCCATATCCGCTGAAATCATTTCGAGCCTGCTCAATTCCTGCAGTTGCCGCAGTGAGTACGATGGTGAAAGGGTCGATTGTCGTTTTCCAGGCAAGCTCAAACTTTTGCTTTGAATTAAGAGGATATGCGTCACGGACATAGGATACATAGAAATTTGGTAAGATGCCGAGCACGCGCTGCTTTTCTTGAAGATGGATCTCCTCTTCCGCCACCTCGGTCCTTGCGGCTACCACCTGTAGTTGAGTGGTAGCCGACACAAGGGCCATGGCGATCGGCGGAACCATATAAGACTCCCCTGGATGCAGGATTCCAGAGAAAGTTGGCGTGGTAAAGTTCCTGGCAGTGATTGTGATCCTGAACGTCCCGGGAACGAGCTGGGCAAACGTAAATTGCCCATCGTCGCCTGACAGCACTTCTTGTTTTGGGGACTGATCTTCGCGTGTAAGTGTTATCAAAGCTCCGACGACATGGTCTCCACTTCTATCGACAACTGTTCCGTTGATGCTTCCGGTCAACTGCTGTTCGGGCAACTGCTGAGCGGCTGATATCCCCGTCGCAGGCGGTCGGGGTACCGGGGACTGCTGAGATTGCGCCGGGGTTGAAAAGGCAAAAGGTAAAACACTTACGCTTAGCCAGGCTATGCGAAGGGGGCGAAAGACCCGGTTCCGGGCGTTTCGTCCCCAAACCTTCCTGCCGGAACCCTTCTCCGTAGAGTTCACGACTAATTAACCACCTTTTTGAAGTTCCGCCCCTGGGTTTCAGCAAGGTTCGAGTCTATAGATCTGGTTGAGGTTGCCTCGCGTGTCGGGCCCGCCTCTAGTGTTCGCCGTCAAGGCGCCTCGCGATTCTGCAAGCAAATTGTTTGCCCTCTTTAGTATGCCACGACTAAGGCCGCGGAAGAAATCTGCCCTCCCAATGGGGCAGACCCACGTGAGCGAACCGGCGAACCGCAGGAATGACCTCGGAGAAGCAGCCAGGATTTTGGGGGAAAAGGCAGGGTGGCATTTTCAGGCAGCGCGCGCCTCACTCGGCGACATTTCGACCGAGTCAACCGTATTGCCGTGGTCCGGCTAGGCAGGGCGGCGGGATTCGGGAGCGTCCGCCCAGTCTTCTCGCGTTCTTCTTCGGAGGTGCAGGATGTAGAGGCGGCTTTACGCCGCCATTTGGCGAGCTAAAATCGCCGCTACGCCATCAAACTTTACCTCTCCCTGTTTTTCATTTGACAAGCCCCCAGGCGTATGATAGCCTATAGTTGTGGTCATTGTGTGGACACATTGTCGTAGGCAAGTGCCGGAGACCGGCCAGTTGCGAGGTCTGGCCGGAAAGTCCCGGCACTCGCGACCACCGGGAGCTGGAAACAAATCAAAAATGGTACGATCGAAGCTAGTATGTCATTGAAAGCAAACGGTGGACTTCGAAAGCGGACCTAAAACGAACTCAAATTGAGCATGAAATGCGCGCATTAAACGCACAATTCGAGCTTTTTGGCACCGCACACGTTCCGACCGGGTGCTGGAACGGGGATATGCAGCCGGGTTCGAAATTGTCAGGCAGGGAAAGCGCGCGAGAATATAAGAATAGTGGGAACGAAGCTAAGAAGTACTTGAAAACAAACGACATCAGTTTTTCTGATGCTGCAAATCGCGCGCATTTTACGCGCAAATTTGCACAAATCGAACGCTGAAGGGAGCGGAATCCCGGCTTTCCCGCAAAACGAAGCGAGAGGCGTCAAGTCGAGCGGCGATGGATTTGGCTGCCAGCCCGCCAAACGCCGCCAGCGAGGGCGCGAAGCGCCATGGAATGCGGTCGCGCCAGCTTTGCTGCCACACTCCACGGCGCCGACAGCGCGCTTGGGTCCGAAAGATGCGGAGGCTGGAGAACTGAAACATGGGGTGGGTGACGGGATTCGAACCCGCGACGTCCAGATCCACAGTCTGGCGCTCTACCAGCTGAGCTACACCCACCGCAACTGCGGGACAGGCAGGCCAATGGCCGTAACACATTTGTAGCATTCAGCGGGGAATGGTGTCAATGCGATCAGAAACTCAAGTCTTCTCCCTCGTGAATAGCCAAGCCGATTTGCTCCACATTTCCATGCCGTCCGTTATACCAGAGAAGCCAGCGCCGGCCATCGTAGATCGCGTAGGGTTTATAGCAAGCGTCGTGGTCCCACTGATTGATGCCGGGGCGCCAGCCGCCGCTGGTATCACTGACTCGGCCCGGATCGAGAGAACGGGCGGCAGCGATGCTCACGGTCGAATCTACGGAGCAGAGGAATGAGCGTCTTAAGATGACGATCCGCTGGAGGGCACGGCAAAGCCGCGCTGATTTTAACTGCTCTCAGCATGGTTACGATAATTGGCGGAGGGGATTGAGTCAAGCGGCGGGCTGCTTGCCGTCTCCGGAAACGGGAATTTCCTGAAGCTCGGTGGGTTGCTGGCAGCAGACGCAATTTCCGGGCTCGAGCGCTTCGATATTGCAGATTTTGCAGAAATAGCGCACTCGGTAGAGCTTTCCGTCTTTGACAGTGTAGAGGCGCTCGGCCTCAAATGTCCCGTCGGCTTTCATCGTCCCCTCGAGCCGCACTTCCCGGTTGGCCAGACGCTTGTCCTGGAGCGTGTGGTAGAGCTGAGTGGTGTAGGCCGAGAGAGGCTGATCCTTGCCGTGCGTGTGCAGAAGAGGACAATCCGCCGAAGTGGACAGGAGTTGCCCTACGAGGACCGCCAAGTGGGGCGGCTCGCCTTGGGCGAAGCTGGATGGAGAGCCGGCCAGAACCATGAACACGAACAGCCCGGCCGCCATGCCTCGCAGTGAACAACGCTCTGCGGCTCCGCTTAGTTTGGTTTCTGCGAAATGCATTGAGCCAGCCTCACAGCTAGAACAATTCAAAATTCCAGATTCAAGATTCCAAATTGCACTGTCACAGCCCGAACACGCTCAAAATTCCAAATTCAAGATTTCAAAATGGCTCAATGAACCAAGGGCTCAATGAATCAATGCCTCACCCCTGCCACTTGCCGACGACTGTAAACGCGAACGGCAGTTCACCGCTTGAGCCGTGGAGCTTCACTTGCAGATTCCAGTGGTCTTGGTCATCTTTGGCCACGGCGGGAAAAGTGCTTCCGTTGACGGCCGCACCCACAAGAAAAGCCGGGTGCGGCGTCCCGGCGGCTTGGCGGCTCAGCTTCACAAGGTCATCGAATTTCAGGACGGCGCTGAGGTCCGTGTCCGCGGCGACAGGGCAGAGAACCAATACGTCACGGGTGGGATTTACTCCCATGTGGTTGCCGTCCTGGGGGATGAGGCCGTACCGCAAAGTGTAATAACCTGGTTTGATGGCCTGGCCGCGAAAATCCGCACCAGGGCTGGAAAAGTGCAAGACTCCGACGAATTCGCCGTCAGTCAGAGAGGGATAGAGGAAGTCTTGGGATGGACTGGCGCCCGCCTTCGTAGCCACGGTTTTCGCGAACCACACTTCCAGCAACGTGCTACCCTGGTCCGTTTCCACTTTCGCTCCCTGTGACTCGAGCGCATTCTGGACAGGTTGAGGAAGTTGACCAGCGGCAGGCGCTCCGGCAGTTTCGACTTTGTAGGTTTGCCCGAACGCCAGGCTCGCCAAGAGAAGTTGTGCGGCAAGCAATACCACATGTGCGCGATGCAGTCTCATAAGTGGCCCTCATCCGTTGGATGCCCTGCTAGAGGAAAAGAGCGCCAGGGCAGCCAACGCGTCATTTGGTTTAGGAAACGTCAGCAAGTGAGAAGCTTCCCACAAATGCGCTGCGTTTGCCAATATGATTCCACACCACATCCAGACCCTGGCCGTGGAAGGAATCCTCGATTGTGAAGGCGGGCATGGCGTGAGCCAGGTGAACTAGGGGAGGATAATACACAATTTCGTTCCCGCACTTATCGTCGCCTTGGCACAGGCTGCGCGTTTTGATGCTCGCCAAGTTTCCCGCCACCAACTGGGCTGCGCCGTGCATTTCTCCTGTAGCCAGCGTCAACTCGATGGGCGCCGCTTCCACGCGCACCACGTGGCTCAAGAGCTTGCCGGCCATCGAGGCCGCGAATTCCTGAAGCGCCAAACGTTGCCCGGCACTGGCCCTTTGGTCAACGATCAGCACGGATTCGGCAGGATAAGGACTATGGTAAGGGTCACCCAACGTCGCATGGGCTTTCACCACCGCCACAACCGCCAGGCCGTTCAAACTAGTTCCCTCCCAGTCGCCTTGGTCGATCTTCCATGCCAGGATGGCTTCGTCACCCACCAGCCCGACTTCGCCGTTGGCAAAGCACGGCCCGGTGTAAACGTCCGCGCTGCGAGCTTCGATATACTCTCCCTTAATTGCTGCCTTGCCGGGGACTGCCAGCAATGCAGCCATACCTATCCCTACGATTGCCGAAACAATCAATCTACCTCTCATGTATCCTCCCATTAACAAAATACTCCCTGAGCCCCCATATAGTTTGATGTCTCAGGAGGTCGGAAGTTACCTGTTTGAAAGGCTAGATGGCGAAGGCATTCACCGCGGAGTCGCGGAGACGCAGAGCGAAGTCCTTTTGTTCTCAGGCCTCAGCGCATCTGCGCCTCCGCGGTAGAAGAGGCGGATAGAATAAAGAAGACACGACGAACCGCCCGCCTACAACGAGCGGAAGCAGGCGCGGCCTGGTCTACAGCTTTCCATATTGACGATTCCCCCATCCGGGCCCAGGCAATTCTGGGTGTGGACGCACCAGCAAATGCCGCTGTCAGAGCGGGGAACCGTCGGGTCAGGCTCAGATTCTATGAACATCCACTTGGAGCGCAACAGCCGGCAGCGCTCCGGGGAATACTCAGGCTGGGGAGTGGGTTCAGGCATGATCAGACCTCTCCTTTCACGGCGCGCAACAAGGCGCGCTTCGCCGCCACTCGGGCCAGTTGGACTTTGTAGGTGTTCTTTGAGAGCGGTGTAGCTTTGCTCACCGCGGCCTTTCCGGCCTCGTCGGCTAGATCCTCAACAAAAGTCTTTCCCGTCAAAACTTGTTCCGCCTCTAGAGACGCCCAGGGCACTGGAGCGACATGGCCGAGCACCACACGCGCCTTGCGGATTGAATCGCCCGGCATCTCGAGCGCCACGGCGGCGGCGGCCAGGGGCCAATCCATCGCCTCTCTCTGGCGAACTTCGTACACCGCCATCTTGATTCCTTCAGCAGGCGGCACAACGATCTCCGTGACGATTTCATGCGGCCTGAGCGCGTGTTCGCTTTCACCCTCACTTGAGGGAGTAACGAAGAATTTCTCGATTTCAAGTTCCCGCGCTCCCTCGGGACCGTGCAGCCGAACTTTTGCTCCCAGGGCAAAGAGCGCAGGCGCCAGGCTCGAAGGGCTCACGAAATAGGCGGGGCCGGAATTGCCCAGGATGGCGTGGTAGCGGTTGTCGCCCTCGGGCACCATGGGTTTGCCATTGTAAGTTGCCAAGAGGCCGTATCCCAAGCGGTAGTACCAGCAACGCGGTCGTTGGCAGAGGTCGCCGCCCACAGTTCCCATGCTGCGAACCTGGGGGCTCGAAACGCCTCGCGCGGCCTGAACCAGGGCGGGATAATTCTTCTGCACATCCGCATTCTCGATCAGCTCGTCGAAGGTCACCAAGGCGCCCAGGCGCAGGCCGGTTCCGGATCTGGACTCAATGTGTTTCAGTTCTTTTACTTTCTGCAGATCGACAACCCGCACCGGCTTGGCAACGCCTTCCTTCAGCAAGCTCAGCAGATCGGTTCCCCCCGCCAGGACCGCTGAATCGCCCTTGGCTTCGGACAACAAATGGATCGCTGCTTGCAAAGTCGTAGGACTAGCGTATTCGAAGTTTTGCATCAGGATATCTCTCCTTTCTCCAATGCAGCGAGGACCTTTTCAGGTGTGATGGGTATTGTGGACACTCGCACGCCGATGGCGTTGGCGACGGCGTTGGAGATGGCGGCGCCCGGCGAAATCACCGGCGGCTCACCCAGGCCGATGGTGCCGCGTTCGTCGTAGCCCGGTCCGGTCATCATGTGTACGACCAGCTCGCCAACGTCGCCGATGCCCGCCAGTTTGTAAAATTCCATGTCAGGGTTCAGCATCCGGCCCGTGACGTCGTCCATAATCTTCTGCTCGAAGAGCGCGTAAGTGATGCCCATGATCAGCGCGCCGTAGCACTGGCTTTCCGCCGTCTTCAGGTCAATGATGAGCCCGCAGTCCTGGGCGCACACCATCTTGTTGATCTTCACGATTCCCGTCTCGGTATCGACGTTGACATCGGCCATTTGCACGCCGCCCACGCCGCTCGATCCGAGCGAGCAGGGGCCGGGGTTCTTTCCGGTTACCTGAATCGTTTTAACGCCCAGCTTAGAGCAAGCCTGTTTCCAGGTGAGGCTCTTGGAAGAATCGCCCTGCGCCTGAATCTTACCGTCGGCGGCGACGAGTTGTTCAACCGGAACCCCCAGACTGGGAGCCACAGCCGCGAAAAGTTGATCGCGGGCATCCACGCATGCCCGGCGAGTGGAGGCGCTCACGCCGCCGACAGTGGTGCTGCCGCCGGAAGCGCCGCTGACCGGATACTTGGTGTCTCCGATATTGAGTTCGATCGCCCCAAGGGGAAGGCCGAGCGTTTCCGCCGCTACGATCTTGATCACCGTGCGCGTCCCGGTGCCCAGATCCTGGCTGGCCAGGTCGACCTCGACGGAGCCGTCGGGATGAATGTTGACATTGCAGTTACTGTTGTGTCCTCGGCCGCCCCAGGTGTGCATGCTGATTCCCAGGCCGCGCTTGATGGGGCCGGGAGTCTGGTGGCCGCGCGGGTGCCAGTTCTTTTGCCAATCAATCAATTCCGCCGCCTTCTGAAGCTCTTCCCGATACACTTTTCCGCGATCGCCCGCCAGGTCGGCGTTCTTCATGAAGAATTCCAGCGGATCCATGTTCAGCTTGGCCGCAAGGTCCTCGAGAGCGCACATGGTGAGGACCGCCGCCTGAGGATGGTTAGGGGCACGCCATGCACGCGCCGGACCTGTATTCGTGCCTACCGAGGTGTGCCGAGTGACTTTGTTCGGAATGCCGGTGAGGACGTAAGGCAGGGGAGGCATGGTGGTGCCGGCCGGTCCTCCTGTTCCCCAGGACTCCGACTGCCACGCCACGATACTGCCGTCTTTCTTCGCGGCCACCTTCACCTTAGCGTAGCTCGACGGCCGCGCCCCCGCCACGATTAAGTCGATGTCGCGTGCGAGCAGGAGCTTAACGGGCTTGTTCGCCAATTTCGCCAGGCGGGCGTTCTCAACGCCCCATCGGTCGGCGCCGAACTTGCTGCCGAATCCTCCGCCGACGTACTGGCAGATGGTTTCAATATTGTTGTTCTTGACGTCGATGTTCGCCTGCCTTAGCGCTTCGCCGACTTCACCGGGTATTCCGGACACGTTCTGAGTGGAGAAATAGGTCTTCAGAGTGTCCGGGGCGGTCCACTCCGCCACGCTCCCATGCGCTTCCAGGCAGCAGTGCGTGATGGTCTGGATGCCGTAGTATCCTTCGGAAATGACCACGTCGGAGTCGCTGAACGCTTTGTCAGGGTCGCCGCTCTTCTCGGTTCCGGCGGCCTTGGCGTGGTCGCCAGCCCGGCTTAAGTCCTCCTCGTTAACCAGGAAGGGGAGCTGCTCAAATTCTATCTTGATCTTGCCTAGGGCGTCGCGAGCAATGTCCTCGCTTTCCGCCGCCACGGCCACGATCTCATCGCCGGCCCATTGAATTTCCGCGCCTACGTCTTGAATCTTGCGGACGGCCTTCACGCCCGGCATGCTCTCGGCGGCGGAGGTGTCCAAAGCGGTGATCTTGGCGTGAGCATAAGGCGAGCCCAGAATTTCGGCGTAGAGCATGCCCGGCAGCTTCACGTCGTAGGTATACTTTGCCTTGCCGCTGGTTTTCTCAGGGCCGTCCACACGGCTGATCCGTGTGCCGATCAGTTTTCTTTCCCCTGCCTCCGGCCAATCGTATTTGCACTTAGGCATTGGCTTTCCCTCCCTTCATCGCTTTGGCGGCCTCGAGCACTGCCGGCCGAATTCCCGCGTAAGTTCCACAGCGGCAGAGGTTGCCCCCCAATCCCTCTTCGATCTCGTCCATGGTGGGGTCCGGATGCTTATCCAGAAAGGCCTTGCACGCCACCACAAATCCGGGTGTGCAAAAGCCGCACTGCTGCGCGTCGTGATTGATAAAGGCCGTCATCACGGGATGCAGTTGGTCACCGTGCGAGAGGCCCTCAACGGTCACGATATCGTGTCCCTCCGCCTGAATAGCCAGCAGGTTACAGGCATAGACCGGTTTGCCGTCCATAATAACAGTGCAAGCGCCGCAGACACCGCGATCGCACACTTTCTTGGCCCCGGTGATGTCCAAGTGATCCCGCAGGGCGTCAAGAAGCGTGACGCGCGGTTCCACATTAACCTTCTGCGGCTTGCCGTTGATCTTTAGGGTAATGGCCACGCGCCCCGGTCCCGCGATAGCTTCCGCCCCTGGTGCCTTCGGCGCCGCCTGTGCTTCCTTAACCAGCAACCCGCCCGATACGGCAACGCTGGCCCCCTTCAGAAAGTCGCGCCGGCTGAAGTTCTCTTTCCGCGCCGCGACCTCTTCCGGCTTCTGCCTTTTCCGTCTCATGGTTTGCTCCTTCGATTCCTGAACTCAACCAGATGGGTAGGAATAAGTCGTCTTGCTTGCGAGATAAAGTTTTGCTGAAGCCCGATCGTCTCAACTGAAAAGCAAATTCGAATTATAGCACTTTTTCGTAGGCTTGAATTGTCAGTTTCTTGCCAGTGCCGAAGGCACCTAGGAGTGCGGTAGGGCCGGCTACCGCCGTTCGCTCGAATTTCAGGGCGGGGGCCTTGCTGCCGCACTCCATGATCCGCAAAATGCGGCAAGAATTGTCCCGCAACCTGTTATCATGTTTCCGCTTCTGCCGAAGGGAGATCGAGTGACTGGCCCGGCTAAATCGGCTCCAGGCCGAAAGGAACTGTGGAAGGAAATTGGCAAGCGGCTGCTCCCGAGTTTGCGCTATATCGCATCGACCGAGGTGCACGCCTACGCCTTCTCGATCGCCGCCAATGCATACCTTTGCTTCTTTCCCTTCACACTCCTCCTGCTCACCGTTTGCCGCCGCTGGCTGGGTTGGGAGAGCGCTTCCCGCGTGATCCTGGAGCTTTTGCAGATTCACTTGCCGAAGGGAGCGGATTCCATCCTTCGGAATCTTTCCCAGCTCGCCGCGGGGCGTCCCAGGCTGCAACTCATTTCGGTGTTGGTGCTCTTCTTCACCAGTTCAGGCGTTTTCTTGCCGTTGGAAGTAGCATTGAATAAAGTCTGGGGTGTGCCCGCGAACCGCAGTTTCCTGAAGAACCAGGTAATATCCTTCTTCCTGGCGGTTACGGCCGGCCTGATGGCGTTGCTCTCAATTCTTCTCTCCGCAGCCGCGCAATGGGTGCTCACGCACGCTCTTGGATGGGTTCTGGCCCCGGGGTTGGTGGGCGCGATCTCGCGGGTCCTCATGGAGACGCTTTCCGTCCCGCTGGCCGTTGCCACCTGTTTCGTAATTTACTATTTCTTGCCCAACACCCAGGTTCCAGTTACCCAGGTTCTTCCGGCCGCGATGATCGGTGGCGTGTTGACCGAGGTGGGAAAACTCATTTACATGCTGACGTTGCCGTTTTTTCGCTTCCGGGATGTCTACGGGCCGTACGAGACCTCCGCCACTCTGTTGTTCTGGGCTTATGGGGCAGCACTAATGCTGCTTTTCGGCGCACACCTTTCTGCACATGGGATTTTCATTCGCCACAGTGGCGAGCTCACGTCGTCATCGACAACTGAAGTAATTGAGGATATGGAGATGTAGAATCACTGCTACATTGCTGTCGCCACACGGGTCATTCCCGCGTAAGCGGGAATCCAGTCCGTCGATGGCGCATCTTGGAAGTTTGGAACATGGATTCCCGCGTTCGCGGGAATGTCCCTCTTCCTGCCAAGGCGGCCGAACATGGAAACTAGAGCCAAGATCTTTGAAATTCCCCGGCTGCTCCGGGACACCTTAGAAAAAGGCGCTCGCGAATATGAAACGCTCATCCGCGGCGTGCGATGGGGAGAATCTCCTATCTACATTTGCGGTTGCGGCGCTTCGTTGCCGCTGAGCCCCGCCGGGGCTTACCTGTTCGAATGGTTGACGGGTTGGCCGGCGCTGGCCCGCTCCGCAGGGGCCTTTGAAGCCTATTCGGTGATGGCACTGCGTGCCCGCTCGGTCGTGCTGGTGATTTCAGCATTAGGCGAAGACGCCGAGTCACTCGAAACCGTCCGCATAGCCCGGTCGCGTGGTGCTGTGCCGCTGGCTTTGACACGCAGTGCGGACAGCCCCCTGGCGAAGGCTTGTGAGGGCGTTTTCCTGACGCGTGACGAAGGCGCGGAGGATTGTGCGGCGGCGGCGGTTTGCCAACTCGCCGCGCTTTCCAGCATCGCCCTGACCGCGGCGCGCCTCCTCAAACGTTCCAACGTGGGCCTCGACTTATTGGAAGAGGAGCTGAGGCGATTGCCGGAACATATGGAGTGGTCTTTCACTCAGCTACGCGACGCGCTTCGTTCGATGGCGGGCGAACTCCGCGCGCTGGAGCGATTCTGGCTGGTGGGTGGTGGCCTCTATTATCCCGTAGTGGCGCGGATGGCTTGGCGCTTTAGCCCGGCGGGGGAAATCCAAGGAATTGAGTCCTCCGACTTCCTGGCGGGCCACATTTCGAACCTCCGGCGCGGCGAGGCCGCCTTGTTCGTTTCAGGATCGCGCCTGAGAGCCAAGCGGTTGTTGCAACTGAATGCTGCTCAGGTCCAAGGCCAGGGCGGCAGGCTGTTTTCGATGACCGACACGAACGATCGCGAGTTGGTGAATCGTTCCGAAATGGCAGTCTTACTTCCCGCTCTCAGCGAGGTAGGAGGCTCGGTGCTTGCGTTGACGCTCCTGGAATTCATGGCGGTATCCGGCACAAACCATCCTGGGACGGGGGCTTGACACCTCCGGCGACAGTTCCGAAACTATATTAACTGGATGTGATTGACTCTTGTGCTCATTTCTGATTTAATCACCGTATGGAACTTGGAAAAAGACTAAGAGCGCTGCGCGAAGCAAAGGGCTTATCGCAAGGTGACATAGAAAGACGGTCCGGTCTCTTGCGTTCCTACATTTCACGTGTAGAAGGTGGCTATACCGCCCCTTCCCTTACTACGATGGAGAAGTTTGCGAAGGCACTGGAGATCGAACCGTATCAGCTCTTGTTCCACGATGAGGGCAAACCCAGTGCACCCAAGATTCCTGAGCAGGTGGGCTCGGGGAAACCCGTCAAGCGGCTGGTCAAGATGTTCGAAGGCATGTCCAGCGCTAATCGCAAGCTACTTCTGAGCATGGCTGCTAAGCTCAGCAAGCATTAGTTCAGGGCGAGTCCGGATATAGTATCCAATCTACCTCTCTCGGCAGGCAAAGGCGGTTGTGTGCCTCCTCCCGCACACCATTCCAGTCATGCATTTCGCTCATCATTCGCCAGTCGGCGCCCTGATGTAGAGGCGGCTTTACGCCGCCATTTGGCGAGGTAAACTCGCCGCTACACCATCAAACTGTGCCACTAGTTTATTGGACCTTGCTCTTTTGCGAAGATTTTCCGCCCGGTGTAGGGGCGAGCAGCGCTCGCCCCCCGGGCCGAACGCCGTTCGGCCCTACGTGCTTGGTTGCGGCTTCCTTTTCAATGTATGTGCTTGACCTTCTTTTGCAGGTAATCCATTAAAAGGTATTGGCCGAGGGTATAAGGTGTGGTGAAGTAGGCTTTGCCGCGGCAGATTTCCGTGACTTTCTGGACGAAGTTGATGAGGCTATAGTCTGACGCCAGCATGAAAGTGTTGATCAGTATCCCGTTGCGGCGGCAGCGGGCGACCTCGAGCAGAGTCTCTGAAACCACCAGCGGATCCAGGCCCATGGAATTCTTATAAATCCGCCCGTCCTCCAGGGTCAGCGCCGACGGCTTGCCGTCGGTGATCATGACGATCTGGCGCATGTCTTTCCTCTGGCGAGAGAGGATCTTCTGTGCCATCCGCAAACCTTCGCGGGTATTGGTGTAGTATGGGCCCACGCGGATGCGGGCCAAGTCGTTGAGCGGTACCTCTTCTGCCGAGTCGTGAAACAACACCAGGTGCAACGTGTCGCCCGGATACTGGGTTCGAATCAGGTGAGTCAGCGCCAGGGCGACCTTCTTCGCGGGTGTGAAGCGGTCCTCGCCGTAGAGGATCATGCTGTGGCTGCAATCCAGCATCAGGACGGTGGCGCAGGAACTCTGGTACTCGCACTGCCTCACCTGAAGATCCTGATAGCCGAGCTCGAGGGGGATTTTCAGGCCGTTGCGCTGAATCGCCGAGAGCAACGTGGCGTTCACATCCAGGTTCAGCGTGTCTCCGAACTCGTAGCGCCGGCTGGACCCGTCTGCTTCGACCCCGGTGGCCAGTTCGCGGGTGTCGTGCCGGCCAAAGCTCGATTTGCCCAGTGAGCCCAGCAGGTCTTTCAAAGTTTTGAAGCCGAGAAAATCCAGGGCCTTGTCCGTGACTTCAAACTTGGCTTTCCCCTCGCCCTCCATGAGCTGGCCCTGCCCAGTTTCCTTTGACTCGCTTTGTGCGGCATTCGGCTGCTCGATTCTGATGTAGCCTTCCTCCGCGAGTTGTTGCAGCAACTGGTCGATGCGTTCAGCCAGCTCGGATTTTTGATAATCTTCCCAATTCTCGAACATTTGCTTCAGCAACTCGTCAGAGATCTTTCCCTGCTGCTGAAGAGCTTCGAGCAGCGCCTGATGCAATTGCTCCATCGTGCGTTCGGGATCCATCTCATAGAAATTGGAATACTGGTTGTAGAAGCCGCTGTCGAGGAGGAAGTCCTGAAGGAGTTGCAGCAGGTCTTCAGCGCTCAGATCGTCGAAGGGATTGGGAACGTATTTGCCGTACTTGACGAATTTCATGACAACACCAAAGTTATCAGTCGTCAGTTATCAGTCATCAGTCCAAGGCAGAAACCACCACCCGAACTCGACTGAGAACTGACAACTGATGACTGACAACTGCTCTAATTCAGCGACCTCCGCCGATGCCCGGCGGGCGCCGGTTCCTCGGGAGGGCTCTCGGCATGCTGCTTTTCCGCGAAGAAGCCCAGTTCTTCGTTTCGACTGATTCGTTTGAGCGCCGAAAGCCCCTCGAGAATGAATTCCGCACCCGAGGCCAGAAGGGCAGGGTCGTCCTTAGCCTTGATCCCCAAGCGCTGGGTCTGTTCGAGCAGACCCTGGATCTTCTTGAAATGGCTGTAGAGTTCTTCGGCGGAATCGTTCGGGGAATACTTCAGCGTTCCGCCCAACTCGAACCACTGAACGATGGAATGGAGAGGAACTCCATCGTAATACTTCTTGAACACGCGAGCCGTAGCCTGCCGGATGATGTCACGCACCACGCTGTCCGCGCCGCGCATTTCGCCCTCATATTCCAATTCCACTTTGCCCGTCAGCGAGGGCATGGCCGTGTAAACATCCGAGGGGCGGGGAACAGTCTTGTCTTCGTGGTTCTTCACGGCGCGATACTCGGCGCTGCTGATGACGTTTTCCAGGCAGGTGATGGGCACGCGCTGGCTCACGCCGCTCCGTTTGTCAACTCGCTTTTCCTGCCTCGCCACGAAGGCGACGCTTTCCACAACCTCCCGTAAGAACTCGGGGATCACCAGCTTCGTGCGGCCGTCGCGGTCCGTCCAGGCCTCCTGGGCGGTGATGGCCATGGCATGCTCGAGAGAAGCGGGATAATGGGTGCGGATTTCGGAGCCGATGCGGTCTTTCAAGGGAGTAATGATCTTTCCACGAGCGGTGTAATCTTCCGGGTTGGCGGTGAAGACCATCGCCACGTCCAGTGGAAGACGCACTGGGTAGCCCTTAATCTGCACATCGCCCTCTTGCATAATGTTGAACAGCCCAACCTGAATCTTGCCGGCCAAGTCCGGGAGTTCGTTGATGGCGAAAATACCGCGGTTCGCGCGGGGCAGAAGGCCGTAATGGATGGTCAATTCGCTGGACAAGGCGTGCCCGCCCCGGGCGGCTTTGATGGGATCAAGATCACCGATAATGTCGGCCATCGTCACATCCGGCGTGGCCAACTTCTCAACATATCGATCTTCAGCTCTCAGATAATCGATCGGCGTGTCGTCGCCCATTTCCGCCAGGCGCTCGTGGCAGGCCCGGCAGAGGGGGGTCAGCGGGTCATCGTTGATTTCACAGCCGGCGATATAGGGGATGGAGTCATCGAGCAGCGTGACAAGCGAGCGCAGGATGCGGCTTTTGGCCTGGCCTCGCAGTCCCAGCAGAATGAAATTGTGCCGGGAAAGAACAGCATTGGCAATCTGGGGGATCACCGAATCGTCGAAGCCGATGATACCCGGGAAGAGTGGCTGGCCCTCCGCAAGCTTGCACAGCAGGTTGGTCCGCATCTCATCCCTGACGCTGACACTCTTATAGAGAGACTTCTTCAGCTCGCCTAAAGTTTTTGCTTTTTCCATTTTTCCCTTAGCCCCAAAACCATTATATGCCTATGCAGATCGCAACTCAACGGTGAAGCCGGCAATGTCTGAGATTGAAATTGTAGCGGCGAGTTTACCTCGCCATTTGGCGGCGCAAAGCCGCCTCTACGGCAAAATGAGACACTCCCGCGAAGCTGCGCCGAAGCTTCGGAAAAATCAAATACCGCTCATCCGTCGGGTGACGGACTAAGGCGCAGAGAATCGCAAAGTTGAGGATCTTGCCTTTCTTTGCGAACTCTGCGAACTTTGCGTCTTTGCGTGAAACTGCCCTGTTCGTGCTTTAATTGGGACCGCTATTGGATCGGCTCGAACTTGGAGCCATTCCAGCCGCAGGCCTTGCTGACTTTTACGGAATCAAGGGGTTTGTCTTGTCCCACCTTGAAGAAGTCTATCGTCGCTTTCCAAACAGGAATGTAAGTCTTTCCGCGCGCCTGGAAGTCCACCTCGGCATGGGTCACCGTGCCTGGTGCGCCGGCATTCTTCTCCGGCGGCTGGAGCTTTTGAATTTCTCGAGCGAAAGAGCCGAGGTTGCGCGACTTGAGCGGAGCCGTCCAGAGCGTCGAGAACTCTCCGCGCTCGAGGCGGCGGATCACCATGTTGACTCCCAGAATCTCGGGTCCCTTGCGGAACGGCTCGCGAGTGATCAGGCACTCGACTCCATCGCCGAGCAGATCGCGCACCTCTCCGGAAAGGATGCCCGGATTCATGTCGGAAAACGAGATTTCAATCTCCGGCCCAAGCGCGTACTTCCCACCCGAGGGCAGGAAGGCTGCGAGCCGTGATTCCGGCAGGCCGGAAGACGCAACGAAGCACACCAGGGCCGCGCCTGAGTCCCCTTGCTTCACCAGCCAGCGCACCGCCGCAGCCCCCGGGGCTTCCAAACCGCTCGGAGGTTCGAAGCTAAGTTGTCGCAGGATCTCTTCGTCGCTGGGGAACCGGTCGATGGGAAGGAGTTCCGCCTGGCTCGAATCGGCCCATCCTTCTACCGAAGCCATCGTCGCAAGCTCAGTGATACGAAGCAGGACCCGCATTCTGCCATTCTTCGATTCGGTCTTCATCACCGGCACCAGCGCTCCGGCGCCCAGGCTCAGCGACATCGTTTTTCGGCCTGCCAGTCTTCGCACCACCTCGAGCGGTCCTTTTTGGACGTAGCACCAGGCAACAGGCCGCCCGCGAGGGCCGCTCTCCCTGGCGGGCAATGTCCGGAGCGCGCCGGTGAGAGTGATAGCGAGAAAGCCAAGAGACGCAGTCAGGGAGCGCATAGTGTCCCCTATTGTTCACCTCGGCCGGGCGTTTGACAAACAAAATCGCGCCGTTCGAGCGCCTCCCGGCGCGCTTCGAATGAAACCGCTTGACAAACTACGCTTAATGCGATAGCCTAGAAAGGAAGTGCTTGACGTGTCCGCTATGACTGGCCAGACCTCGCCAACGGCTCTTTTGATTAGTTCACAAGATCGACCACCCCTGACCCCTCCTTATCCAAGGAGGGGAATTACTGGGCTCCCCTCCTCAGGTCAGGTGGGGTTGGGGGTGGTGGGCCTTTGCGGCCTTTGCGGCTTGGCGTGAGACCCGTTTGTAGTAGCGAAAGCAGCGGAACAAAGCGAGAATGTCTATGAAAACAAA
>Ga0181532_10002419_pt1 | contig 17434 bp, 14 predicted proteins | sample PEATcosm2014_Bin_33_FD_119768 | JGI IMG/M metagenome (GOLD analysis project Ga0181532, IMG submission 119768) | Peatland microbial communities from MTU Mesocosm Facility, Houghton, MI, USA - PEATcosm2014_Bin11_30_metaG | ecosystem: Environmental > Terrestrial > Soil > Wetlands > Peat | place...
CCTCGACTGCTCTCCACCAGTTGCTTTGCGGTTTCTCCCATCCGCTTCATTTTTTCCGGATCCTTGAGCAAATGGATCCATTCGACACCCGCGTCTTCGGGACTCTCCACCTGAATGGCAGCGCCTGCCTGCACGAAACGCGCGGCGATCTCTGCAAAGTTTTCCATTGATGGTCCGAAAACGGGGACTTTGCCAAACGCCGCGGGTTCCAGAATGTTGTGCCCTCCAGCCTCTACAAGCGAGCCGCCTACAAAAGCGCCGTCGGCGACGGGATAGAGCGAAGCAAGCTCTCCGATGCTGTCGAGCAGCAGCACCGTGGCATCGTCTGGAATGCCAGTGGAGTTCGCACCCGGTTTAAGTAGGATTCCCGGGCCCGCGATAGAAAGTTCCGAGCGCCGGATGAATTTCCTATGCGATTCCTCGATGAATTCAGCAGCGGGTGCAAACCGTTCGGGCTTACGCGGGGCAAGCACAAGCAAAGCGTTTCGAAAATCGCCCTGGACTACGCCGAACGCGATCAGGGCAAGCGGCTCTTCCGTTGCCACCACACTTCCCGCCACGATGACGGGCCAACGTTGATGGCGTTTGCACTCTTCGGCTAGCCAGCCGGAAAGCGGAGTCGGCTTAGGCAACGCCATGTCGTATTTCAAATTGCCGCTGACCTTGATACGGTCTGCGGGAGCGCCGAGGGTGTGAAGACGATCGGCGTCGGTCGCAGTCTGCATGAGGAAGGCCGAGGCGTTTCGCAGAGCAGAGGCCAGAAAGGGACGAAGGTAGAGGCCAAAGAGGCTGAAGTACTTTGTGTAACGCGCAAAAGAGCGGTCCGAAATCCTACCGCTCGCGAAGATGACTGGGATATTCCGGTTTCGCGATTCGCGCAGGAAATTAGGCCAGATTTCGGTTTCGAGTACGACCACAAGAGCGGGCTTCACAGCTTCCAGGAGCTTGCGCACACTGAAGGCCCAGTCAAAAGGAAAGTAGATCACTGCATCGGCAAAGGGCATGCGTTCTTTGGCAAGTGCGTGGCCGGTGTGGGTGGTGGTGGACACAATCAGCGGCCGTTTTGGGTATTTTTCCTTCAACCGCTTCGCCAGCGCCACTCCCGAAAGCGCCTCACCAACAGAAACAGCGTGGATCCAAATGGCTCCTGGCCTGTCCGTGGGAAGTCTTGCAAGGTCGTCAAGCGAAAATCCGAACCTCTCCCCGAGGTTGGACAGGTATTTTCCGTGGCGCAACCCCTGAATTAGCCAATAGGGCGCGGTGACCAGGGCCGCCAGACCCATCAAAACGCTATAAAGGAAGTACACTCGATTTGGACTCCGGTGAGATCCGGGATTCGTGATCGCCCAAGGTCCCAGAAGCAGGGCAACCCTGCTTCTTCCCCCCGAATCGAAGGCCTCAGGATGCCATCAGCCTATTATAGCCTTATGCGAAACCTCCTTGCCTCCCTTCTCTTCGTAGCCGCAGCAGCTACTGTTCACGGCCAAGACAACAATTCAGCGACGACTCCCGCGAAAACGGCAGTACCCTTCCATGCTGCCATTCACGACACCCATGAAGGCATGACCATCGGGATTGAACCGTGGATAGAGGCAAGCCGGTACAAAGAGAAATTCCCGAAGAAATCTCCGTTTTCGAAAGGCATCGTGGCGGTCCGCGTCAGCTTCCACAATGACAATGACCAGGGCGTGAAAGTAAATCTGCAGAGCATTCGGCTTCTTGTACAGATCACGGAAGACAGCCGGCAGGAGTTAGTTCCCCTTTCGGCTGAGGACGTAGCCGATACCGTGATGCTGAAAAACAACGGGAAAGACCCGACCACGAAGCGCAATCCTCTGCCTCTCCCGCTGCCGGGAGGCGCTCCGAAGGGAACCCGGGATGCCAACTGGACGGCTCTCCGAGACGCGGCTCAAAATGCAGGCGTGCCCACCAGCGTCGTTGCTGCGCACAGTACCGTGGAGGGCCTGATCTATTTCGATATACGCGGCGAAGTAGATCTACTGCAAACGGCACACCTGTATTTTCCAAATATCGTCAGCATGGGCGACAACCAGCCACTTTCGTACTTTGATATCGCACTCGGTCACGACTCTTCGGATTAATTTCGTGTTGCAGTTTTCGTACAAAATCCACAGGTCGAAGTTGGACGATTTGCCGGCCTGTGTTCTGTCGGCTACCATGGAATGTCGACATTAAATCCATTCCTTTCGGACTCGATGCAAAATCTTCTAGACCAACTGAATCCTGAGCAACGTCTTGCCGCGGAAACTACAGAAGGCCCCCTGCTGATTCTTGCCGGTGCGGGCACCGGCAAGACGCGAGCCATTACGTTCCGCATGGCCAACCTTATTTCCAAGGGCACTCCCGCGGAGACCATTCTAGCGGTGACGTTCACCAATAAAGCCGCGGAGGAAATGCAGAACCGAGTGACCAATCTGCTGCTTCGCGCTGGCGTGCCGCCCGCCAGGCCGTGGATCTCCACGTTTCATTCACTCTGTGCGCGACTTCTCCGCCGGGAAGCCGTGCACGCGGGACTAACGAAGGATTTCGCCATCTATGATGACGACGACCAGCTTGCGGCCGTCAAACTGGCGATGGGCCGGCTGAGGATCGATGACGACGCACTCACGCCGCGGAATGTTCTAAGCCGCATCAGCTACGCCAAGAATCACGGGCAAGCTCCGGAGCAGGTGCGTGCCGAAGCGTTCGGACCGGATACGCGCAAAGTTGCCGACATCTACGCTGGTTACCAGGAACTGCTCAAAAACAGTAAGGCGGTCGATTTCGACGATCTGCTCCTGCGCTCTGCACGGCTGCTGCGCGACTCGACGGAGGTTCGCGAACGCTGGCGTGCACGGTTCAACTATCTTCACGTGGATGAGTACCAGGACACCAATCGCGTTCAGTACGATCTGTTGCGATTGCTGGCCAACGAGAAACGGAATGTTTGCGTGGTGGGCGATGAAGACCAATCGATCTATCGTTGGCGCGGAGCGGACGTGTCCATCCTGCTGAGTTTTTCCCAGGACTTTCCGGAAGCGAAAGTGGTGCGCTTGGAAAGGAATTATCGTTCCACGCAGGCCATACTGGATGCGGCTGCGGCGGTTGTTTCCAACAACCCGGACCGGCTGGGAAAGACCCTCCGCGCTGAAAAAGAGAAGGGCGCTAATCTTCGCTACTATGAAGCCCGCGATGCCCAGGCGGAGTCGGAATTCGTCGCCGGTGAAGTGGAGCGGATCCTTGGTGACGATCCGGATCAAACATGTGCTGTTGAATACCGAACTAATTTTCAATCACGCGCGTTTGAAGAAGTGTTCCGGCGCCGCGGAATCCGCTACAAGCTGGTGGGTGGATTCAGTTTTTATAACCGCGCCGAAGTGAAGGACGCGCTTGCCTACGTGAGACTGGCGCTACACCCCGAGGACGACATTTCGCTTCTGCGGGTGCTAAATGTACCGGCGCGGGGAATCGGCAAGACCACGGTGGATGCATTGCGGGAGATTGCGGACCGCGAAAAGCTGTCTCTCTGGGATGCCATCGAGTCTTTGATGACCAACCCAACCTCCACTCGGGCGACAGCTCCGCTGCGAGCGTTCCGTGAGCTTGTGGTGCGGCTCCGTCGAGCCTACAACACAAAAGAGCCTGCTGAATTCCTGCGGTTCCTGCTTGAAGAAACTGGCTACATGACCATGCTGAAAGATCGCAACACGCCTGACGACGTGGCGCGCATGGAAAACCTGGAAGAATTAACGCGCGCGGTGGCCGAAAGCCAGGAAGCGAGCGAATCGTTCACCGATTTTCTGGACGCAGCAGCGTTGGTGAGTGACGCCGACTCTTTCGAAGACAAGCCCGGCGTCACGCTGATCACGCTGCACAGCACGAAAGGACTGGAGTTTGATCACGTATTCCTAACTGGGCTCGAGGACGGCATTTGCCCTCACAGCCGTTCGGTGAGTGAGGAAAAAGGAGTTGAGGAGGAGCGTCGGCTTGTGTACGTGGGCATGACCAGGGCGCGCAGTTCGCTGACCTTGACCCGCGCAGTCTATCGGCGCATTTTTGGGAACGAGCAGCAGATGCGAGCGTCCCTGCCCAGCCGGTTTCTCAGAGAGATACCGAGCGAATCGGTGGATACGGTGCGCGGATCCATGGCGGAAATCGGCGAGTCACGCCGCTACGAACCAGATCCGGAATACTCTTATTCGCCTGAGGAATTTGTGCGTCGCGCTCGTGGTGGGCCGGCTACACCAACGCGAACCTCGCAGCGCCGAGCCTCGTCTCCGTCCCCTTCGTTTGCTTCTGCTGCGATAAAACGCGGCAAGCATGCTGATCCCTTACTTGGGCAAAAGGTTCGCCATCCGGAATTTGGCGTCGGCACAGTGGTTGGCGTCGAAGGGGAAGACGAAGACCGGCGTGTGAGCGTCAGCTTTCCGGGGCGCGGCACAAAGAAGTTCATCGAGCGCTATGCGCAGCTTCAGCAGTTATAACTGATACCGAGCGCGCGGTTTTCTAAGCTTCTTCTGTGGGCAACGACGCGGCGGGGAGGGACAAGGAATGGGGCCAAGCCTCTCCGAGCAGATCCCCTTGTTTTGTCTCGGTGAGTCTCCCAAACAGCAAAGAAACTCCCTGGGCGCCGACGGCGGCTACACCCGCGAAAAAGCTTTGAATCTCCATTTCCGGATTCGCAAATCACCCCGTGTTGCACCGCACGCTGCTCCAACTCTCTAGAAACTCGTCATTGCTCCGACGGCGAGAAGGAAACGGCCTGTGTCTTCGGTGCGGTCCTTGATGACCGCTACGGAGACGACTACAAAGATACACTGGGCGATCCTCTCCAAGATTTGCATTGTGGTCAACAACACTGGGACTTTTGTAAGTGTGCCGATAACTCCTCTGAGGGGCAGAACGTGGAAACCGAGGAACAGAGGAGGGCAGGGGCCATTCATCTCCCCGTTTATGGGGCGCAGGAACACCGCAGGGGAGAGCTGCCAGCGCTTCTATCCGGAGAATACTTTAGCGCCACGACAAGTTTCGTGTACGGTATACTTTGGCAAAGTTGCGCGTAACGGAAGTTCGCGATAAAGTGAAGCCCGTCCATTCCTACGTAGATTCCGAGGCCGGCAAAAAGTAGGGAACGCATGCGCCCGGATGCGATCGGAGAGATTGAGTGGCGTCACCACTGTTCCGCTGCAAAAGTATCGACCAGCTACTGTCGGACTCCGAAAACGCCGAAATCAAACTAAAAAAGTCACTCGGATGGTTAAGCCTGACCTCCCTGGGTATCGGGGCGGTGATTGGGTCGGGTATCTTTACCGTGGTCGGGACGGCCATCGCGGGTCAAAAGTTGGAGGCCGCCTCCGTACTAAACGCGCCCCTTCTGCAGTACCTCATCACGCGGTCTACTTCCTTTGGCCGACCCGGAGCAGGGCCCGCTATCGCGCTCTCCTTCATCCTGGTCGCCATCGTTTGCGGATTCGCTTCCGTCTGCTACGCCGAGCTTGCGGCGATGATCCCGATTGCCGGCAGCGCCTACACCTACACGTACGCAACGATGGGAGAGTTGATCGCCTGGATCATCGGTTGGGACCTGATTCTGGAGTACGCAGTCAGCAATATGGCGGTGAGCGTAGGTTTTTCTGCGCATATCGTCGACCTGCTGGACTGGTTCGGTTGGCATCCTGATCCCAAATGGATTTCGCCTGCCTATCTCCCCACTGGTTTGATGGACTTACAGGGGAATGCCATTTACGGTCCCGGGTGGCATTTCGGGTTTAACTGGCCGGCTTTCATCATCGTGATGCTGCTCACCGTAATTCTCGTACGCGGCATTAAGGAATCCGCGGAAACCAACAACATCATGGTTTTTCTGAAGATCGTGGCGATCATGGTTTTCGTGATATTCGCCTCGCGCTTCATCCACCCGGCGAATTGGCATCCTTTTGCTCCTAACGGCTGGCCGGGCATTCTGACCGGCGGATCCATCGTGTTTTTCACCTATATCGGATTCGATTCGGTCTCCACCGCGGCTGAGGAGTGCAAGAATCCGCAGCGCGATTTGCCCCGCGGCATTATCGCCACATTGGTGATCTGCACGATTCTGTACATTGCGGTGGTCGTGGTGCTGACGGGCCTGGTGCCATGGCAAACGCTGATGGACGATGCGGCACCGGTAGTGAACACCATGAAGAAGCTGCATTTTGGCGGAGTGCGTCTGATCGTTTTGCTCGGGGCGCTGATGGGCATGATCTCTTCGCTGCTGGTGTTCCAGTTGGGACAGGCGCGCGTGTGGTTTGCGATGTCTCGCGATGGTTTGCTGCCGCGCATTTTTGGCCGCGTGCATCCCCGTTTTCACACGCCGGATTTCTCGACGTGGCTGGCTGGGTTTGTTGTGGGCATTCCCGCGGGACTTCTGGATATTGGGACGCTCGCCGACCTATCCAACATCGGCACGCTGTTCGCCTTCGCGCTGGTGGGCGGAGGCGTGCTGATACTTCGCTACCGGGAACCCGACCGGCCGCGCGCCTTCCGTGCGCCAGGAGGCCCCTTGGCTCCCGTTGTCACGATTCTGACTTGTCTGTTGTTGATGGCTGGCTTACCCATCATGAACTGGCTGCGATTCTTCTCTTGGCTCATAATTGGTCTGGTGATTTATTATTTCTATGGGCGTAGAAAGAGTACGCTTAGGATGTCCGCACCAATCAGGTAAGAACCTGTCAAGGACACGATTCATGCCCGGGCGATGGTTGTCGAATTTAAGGAGCACAGGTACGGCGCTACTGTTTCTTCTCCTGGCCGGCTTATGCCTACCGGGGGGAGCGCTGGCCTGGGGCAACAATGCGCAGCGACTGATTGTGAATCATGCCGTAGATACGCTTCCCTATGAGCTGCGACCATTCTTTGAAAGCAATCGCAACTTCCTGATCCAGCACGTCAACGATCCGCTGAATCAATTGGATAAGCAGCCTAACGAACGGCAGAACCACTTCATCGAACTCGATAAGTACGGGAAGTTCCCTTTCGATGCACTGCCGCGCAATTACAAGGCGGCCCTCTCCAAGTACAGCAAGTCCAAAATCCAATCCACGGGACTGCTTCCCTGGCAAATCGGTGTCTACAGCGCCAAGCTCACGGACGATCTGAAAAATGGCCGCTGGGACGAAGCCAAGCTTGATGCCGCATTCCTTGCCGACTATGTGGCCGAGGCGCACGACCCTTTCAACACCACGGAAAATTACGATGGTAGGATGACCGGGCAAAAGGGAGTCAACGAACGATTCAATACTTTGTTGATCGACCGTTACGGTTCTTTTTTCCCGCTAAATCCACACGACGCTTTCTTTATCAGCGACCCGACGGATTTTGCGTTCGATGCGTGCTTGAATGCACACAGCCTCGTAGAATCATTGCTTCTTGCCGACCGCACGGCCAAGCGCGGATTGAGCTCTTATACGGACGAATACTACGACCGCTTCTACAATCTCACCGCGGGTTCGTTGATCCGGCAGTTGTCTGATGCTTCGACGGACGTCGGCTCGTATTGGCTGACCGCCTGGACCAACGCCGGCAAGCCGCCGTTGCCGCACTAGCCTGGTTTCTGTGAATCGCCGCGAATTCCCTACTAAAATCGCCGAGATGACCAAGGCGGAGTTGCACGTGCACCTGGAGGGATCCATCCGCCCGGCGGTTGCCGTTGCGCTGGCAGCTCGACACGGCATAACGCTAGCCGAACAAGAAGTGCGCCAGCGTTATGCGTATTCCGATTTCACCGCATTCATTGAAGCGTTCAAGTGGGTCACTTCGTTTGTGCGCGATCCTGCCGACTTCGCGCTCATCGCCACGGATCTTGGTGAGCAACTACAGGCGCAAAACGTGGTTTACGCGGAGGTCACTCTGTCCGTGGGCGTGATGTTGCTCCGCAAGCAAAACCCGCAGGCGAATTTCGAAGCCATTGTGGCGGCGACCGAGCCTCTCGAACAGAAGGGGCTGCGGCTAAACTGGATCTTTGACGCCGTGCGGCAATTTGGCGCAGACCTTGCTCTACAGGTAGTCAATTGGGCCAAGCAGTGCAATTCGCCACAGATTGTGGCTTTCGGCATAGGCGGCGATGAACTGAGCACCCCAACGAAGGATTTTCAGCAGGTTTACAAGCATGCCTCGCAATGTGGCCTGCATCGTTTGATGCACGCCGGAGAAATCGGGGGGCCGGAAAAAATTCGAGAGGCTGTAGAATTACTCGACGTGGAGCGCGTGGGACACGGCATTGCCGCCATTCGCGATGTGGCACTAATGGATTTACTTGCCTCTCGTCGCATTGCTTTGGAGGTCTGCCCAATGAGCAATCTGCGGACCGGCGCGTTAGCTCGCCAGTTGGGGATCGACGCGCCATCCCTTAGCCAGCACCCACTTCCGAGGCTTCTGCGCCACGGAATCCCTGTTGTGCTGTCGACCGACGACCCAACTATGTTCCACACCTCCCTGGCTGATGAGTATCGACACACACACGAGATGGGATTGAGCGAGGCAGAACTGCGCGGCCTGGTATCGAACAGTTTTGCCTATTCGTTTCATCCTCCACAGCAAAGAGGCCGCCCGTGAAGGCCGCTTGAGTAAGGGCGCGCGGGTCAATGTTATACTGAGTTTATGAAAGCTCATGTGTGGGTAATGCCAAAGCGTACCGTGCTTGATCCACAGGGACAGACCATTCAACACGCCCTCTCGGGACTGGGATACTCGCAGGTCGCCGAAGTTCGTCAGGGTAAATTCTTTGTCTTGAACCTCGAGGGCTGGAACCGTGAAGAAGCCCAAAAGCAACTGGAGCGTATCACCAAGGAAGTTCTTGCCAACCCGGTCATTGAGGAATATCGCTTCGAAATTGTCGACTAGGCCAAAATTGATGGATTCGCTTCTCTGTTCCCGCCGAATTTTCTCCACTCCGTTCAGGAGAAGTTTTCTTTTGTTGCTTGTTGGAGTTCTGTCGCTCTCCAGTTGTGAGCGGGCCTTCAAGGTGGACGATCCGCAACTCAAGCCCATTCAGGCCACGTTGGAAAAAAACGTTCCGGTTGGCACGCCTGTGGGCGCGGTGAGCCTGTTCTTGTCGACGCGCGGTTATCCGCTGGAGCCTAGCGATAAGGCCAGCACGCTCGTTGCCATCATTCGTCATATCGATACGGAAAAACTGCAGCCCGTTACGGCGCGGGTCACTTTTCATTTCGATGCCAACGGCAAGCTCACCAGTTATGAGATCGTGCGAACGATGAACGCACCCATCCCGCAGTAAATTCTTACTCCCTTCTGGCCCCTTACGGGGGGCTCCCTAGCTCGTGCTAAGCTGATCCTCTGTAAACAGGAGATTCATCGCGTGTGCGGCATCGTCGGCTATATCGGGCCAAAGAAAGCTGTTCCCGTTATTATTGAGGGCCTTCGCAAACTTGAGTATCGCGGCTACGACTCTGCCGGGATTGCTGTGGTGGATGCGGCGGGCAAGATGCATGTCCGGCGTGCTCCCGGCAAACTGCGCAATCTCGAGGAAGTCATCCAGAATTCGCCGATGGAAGGAACTTACGGCATTGGACATACGCGCTGGGCAACGCATGGACGTCCCACGGAGGAAAATGCACATCCGCATCGCGATTGCACGGGACAATACGTGGTGGTGCATAACGGCATCATCGAAAACTACCTGGAACTGAAGGAGAAATTGCAGCGCGAGGGCCACAAGTTCGTCACCGAGACCGATACCGAGATCGTGGCGCACTTGGTCGAAGAGCATGCAAAAACCCTGCCGTTTGAAGAGGCGGTGCGCAAGACGCTGAAGGATTTGCGAGGCATTTATTCGCTGGTCTTTCTCTCGGCGAGGGACCTACAGAAACTGGTCGCCGCCCGGCTAGGTCCGCCCTCTGTGATCGGTTTGGGTGAAGGCGAGTATTTTGTGGCCAGCGATATCACCGCTCTGCTTCAACACACGCGTAATGTTTTCTTTCTCGCGGATGGTGATGTTGCCGTGCTCACGCCAAAAGGAGTAAGCGTTACAGATACCGATGGAAAGTCCGTCGCACGGCCCTCCCACCAAGTGAACTGGGACCCCATCATGGTGGAAAAGGGCGGTTACAAACATTTCATGCAGAAAGAGATTTTCGAGCAGCCTCGCGCCATACGGGACACGCTGCTCGGCCGCATTTCACAGGACACCGGCAGGGTCTTTCTGGAGGAAATGCGGATTTCAGACCGACAGTTTCACGATTTTCAAAACGTGCGCATCGTCGCCTGCGGGACGAGCTGGCATGCGGGCCTGGCTGGAAAGTTCATGATCGAGCGGCTGGCGCGTATCCCGGTGGAAGTCGATTACGGTAGCGAATTTCGCTACCGCGATCCCATCCTGGATTCGAAGACGCTGACGGTTTGTATCAGCCAGTCGGGAGAGACCGCGGACACTCTTGCGGCACTGCGGGAAGCGACGCGAAAGGGCTCGCCAACGCTGGCGATCTGCAATGTGCAGGGGTCCATGATTACGCGTGAGGCCGCGGGAACCATTCTGACGCATGCGGGGCCCGAAATCGGCGTGGCGTCGACAAAGGCGTTTACAGCGCAGATTGCAGCCTTGCTGCTGCTTGCCTCATTTCTCGGCCAGATCCGCGAGAAGCTCTCTCCCGATGCGGCGCGCAAGCTGATGCTGGAGTTCATCCAGATTCCCCATAAAGTGGAAACGATCCTGCACGCGGATGCGACGGGTTTATACGAATCGCTGGCACGCCAGTTTTTCCGTCAATCTGACTTTCTCTATCTTGGTCGCGGCATCCATTACCCGATCGCCCTCGAAGGCGCACTGAAATTGAAGGAGATTTCCTACATTCATGCGGAGGGCTATCCGTCCGGCGAAATGAAACACGGTCCCAACGCTTTGATTGATGAAAATCTTCCGGTGGTGGTATTGGCCACACGCGACGAATCGGACCCCGCGTCCATGACTCTTTACGAGAAGAGTGTGTCCAATATAAAGGAAGTGAAAGCCAGGGACGGGATGGTAATCTCCATCGTGACCCAAGGCGACCATCAGGCGCGCGAGGCATCCGATCACCTGATCGAATTGCCGCCGACTTCCGATCTACTTTCCGTGCTTCTCGAAATTGTGCCGCTGCAGCTTTTGGCTTACCATATCGCCGTCCGCAGGGGTTGCGACGTGGATCAGCCACGCAACCTTGCGAAATCCGTGACCGTGGAATAGGTTCTGCGTCATAGGCTGTGACGACTGACTTTGCGCCGATCCTCTCCCCGCACTAGAATCGCACTGTCATCGTTTACGACGCTCCGACCGGCAGGTACGACTCCCCGGAGGTTTTATGAACGTATTTCGTTCGCGCTGCGGTTTCACGATCCTAGTATTTTCATTTTTTTCGGGCTGGCCTCTCCCCGCGCAGACCCTTCCGCAAAGAGCCATTGCCATCACTGTTGATGATCTTCCCGCTGGAGCCGCGAACAGTATGACTGGCAAGGAAATCATCGAAATGACCACAAAGCTGTTGGGCACATTGCGGGATCAGAACGTACCTGCGGTTGGGTTCGTGAACGAACAAAAACTTTACAAAATAGGCGAGGTGGATGACCGTATCAGAGCGCTGAGCCTTTGGTTGGACGACGGCTTCGAACTGGGTAATCACACGTTTGCTCATACCTCGCTCAATCGCGTAACGCTTCAGGCGTGGGAAGAGGAAGTGATCCGTGGCGAAACGGTGACGCGCATGCTCCTGGCGCAGCATAAGATGAAGTTGCGCTACCTGCGGCACCCCTATCTTGACGCCGGACGCGATCTCCAGACTCGGCGCGAAGCGGAAGCCTTTCTGTCTTCGCGAGGCTACCAGGTCGCGCCGGTAACCATGGATGCGTGGGACTGGATGTATGCCGGTGTCTACGACGACGCCCGGAAACGGGGCGACACTGCCCTGCAACAACAGCTCTTGAGTTCCTATCTTTCCTACACCACCACTGTCTTCGATTATTATGAAAAGCTGTCGAGAGAGTTGTTCGGTTACGAACCCAAGCAGGTATTGCTGCTTCACGGAAACTGGCTCGAAGCCGACCACATCGGGGAACTGATCGACTTGCTACGGAAACGGGGCTACCAGTTCGTCACACTGGAAGACGCACTAAGCGATAGTGCGTACAGCGTTCCCGACGAATACGTTGGTGAGGGGACGGGTTGGTTAGATCATTGGGCCATCACCCGCGGCCAGCCTCCGCAGAAAGAACCCGTCTTTCCCCCCTGGGTGATCGACAAGTCGCGAGAACTCCATCGCCAAGCGCAGGCGCCTGCTTCTCACTGAGGCGGTGCTCGTGCCTTAGGAAGAGACGCGCGATGAGTCCGAATGGGCTAGAATGAATTCATGCGGCACCGCCTCTGGTTGTTTCCGCTTGCTCTGTTCCTTTTCTCCGCTCATACGCCCAGCGCTTATTCGCAAACCGCCACGCTGAAGGAAATTCGTGCCGAGGGCATGAAGACGTTCACGGAGGCGCAGATCGCCGTGCTCTCCGGACTGCCGGTTGGTTCGCAGGTGGGCCGGAAGGAGCTGCAAGACGCGGCCGACATACTCCTTCGCAGTGGATTGTTTGCGCAAGTCTCGTACAAATTTGACACGCACAACGACGCGGTGACACTGACCTTCCACGTGGAAGAGAATCCGCGCTTGCCGGTCGCCTATGATAATTTCCCTTGGTTCACAGACGGCGAGCTCACCGACGCGATTCGCGCCAATTTACCGTTTTACGATGGGACCCTGCCGGAAGGCGGCACGGTGGTGGAGTTGGCTGGAAATTCTCTGGCGGCGTTCCTCACCGCACATGGCCTGAAGGCGGAGGTCCATCATTACGTTCTGGCTAACCCGTTGATCGATGCGTCAGAACAGGAATTCCAGGTCGTGGGAGTGCCGCAGACAATCGCCAGTGTGGAATTCAGCGATCCCGTAGTAAAGGACAGTCTGGCGGTTCAGCAGCATCTTCCCGAAGTTCGCGGCAAGCCTTACTCACGACTCGCGATTGACGTTTTTCTGGCGGAGTCGATTCGGCCGATTTATATGGAGAAAGGGTTTATACGCGCTAAGCTTGGGCCGGCAGAAGTGCGCCTCTCCGGTAATCCCAACAAGAAATTCCCGGAAGAGATTCCCGTATACGTGCCGTGTACGCCTGGAGCGATGTTCCACTGGAGCGGGGTCGAGTGGAAAGGCAACAGCGCACTCTCTTCTGAAACCCTTGTGCGAGCGCTGCGCATGAATCCCGGTGAGGTAGCGAATGGAATGGCAATCGAAGGCGGGTGGGACCGTGTGCGGGAGGACTACGGCCACTTGGGCTATCTAGACGTCAAGGTCGAGCCTGTGGCTAGCTATGATGACCAGGCGCACACCGTTTCCTACACAGTGGGGATTACCGAGGGTCGGCAATACCGGTATCACGAGATGAACATAACCGGGATGTCGGTCGCCGGAGAGCGGATGATTCGCGAGGCCTGGCCCTTGAAGCCGGGCGACATCATGGACAAAACCGCCTTCGAGCAATTTTTGCTGCGATTGGAATCGCACCGCGAGTCTATTTTCAAGGATCTGCCGATCCACTACGAAACCGTAGGCCACTGGCTGCAGACGGACCAGGAAAAAGGCACGGTGGACGCCCTGCTCGACTTCAAGTGAGGGCGGGATAGGCTGCTTGCCGGATACCGCCGCGCTGGAGCCCTGAGCTATACTCAAATTGGATATGAATCCTCTTGTGCAGATCCATACCGGGGAAGCCTCCGCTGAACTTGCCGCGGAGAAAGAGCAGCTTCTACTTTCGAAGGTGGGAGGGCTCGCATCAATTATTGTCGCGCTCTCCGGTGGGATTGACTCCGTTTACCTCGCCTGGGCCGCGCATCAGGTGCTCGGGGAACGCGCTTTGTCCGTCACCGCGTTCTCCGCAAGCTATTCTGCATTCGACCGGGAGCAGGTGGAGACTTTTCTTCGAGCCACGGGCGCGCGACACGAGTTCATCGAAACACACGAATTGGAAAACCCCGCGTACCGAGTGAACGACTCGAACCGCTGCTATTACTGCAAGGATGAGCTTTTTTCCATGCTGGACGCCCTCGCCGCAGAACGTCGTATCAGTGCGGTCGCGTACGGGGTCAATGCCGATGACACGTTCGACTTTCGCCCCGGCCACCGAGCGGCCACGGAGCATCGGGTTCTCACTCCCCTGCTGGATGCGAAACTGCACAAGGCAGAGATTCGATTTCTAGCCCAACGGGCGGGATTGCCCCTGTGGGATCGTCCTGCGTCGGCCTGTCTCGCCTCACGGCTGCCGTACGGGACAGAAGTTACCGAGGAACGCTTAGCATTGGTCGAACGGGGCGAGGCTGCTCTGCGAAATCTGGGATTTCGGCAGTTCCGGGTGCGCCTGCACGAAAAGCTAGGTCGCGTGGAAGTAGCCCCCGACGAACTTCCCCGTGCCCTGAATCCGGAAATGATATCGGCCATTTCCACATCCTTGAAAGCCGCTGGGTTCACCTATGTGACTCTGGACCTGGAGGGTTACAGGCAAGGCTCTTTGAACGAAGCTCTGGCCAAATCCGCGGGAACATAATCGCTCTGAATTGCGTATCTTGCTGCAGGAGGGCCGTGTGGACCTTATGAGATCCCTTACCATGACAACCCGTCGAGCCTGGATTCCAGGCCTCTTAATGCTATACACCGCATTGGCCGCGGCGCCCGCGCGCACCGCAGCAGCAGACAGTACCTTTGAGCGCACGCTGACCGTCTCCGGGCCCTTGCGGCTGGATTTGAGTAATGGCTCTGGCAATGTGGAAATCCGCGGCAGCGCTGACGGTAAGGTGCATGTTTGGGGAAAGGTCACGGCAGGATGGTCCGTCTTTGGCGGAACAGAAAAAAACATTCAGGATGTCGTTGCCAACCCTCCCATTGAGCAGCATGACAACATGGTGCGCATTGGCAAGAACAACTCCATGTACAAGAACATTTCCATCGAGTACAAGATCGAGGTTCCTCACGACACGGAAGTCGACGCAGGCGTAGCGTCCGGTGGGATGACCATCGACAACCTGCGTGGCCCGGTGAAGGCTTCCTCCGCGTCCGGCTATCTCCACGTTTACAGAGTGGAAAAGGACACTCAGGTTTCGGCTGCCAGCGGCTCGATTGAGGTATCGAACATCGGCGGAGTATTGCGAGTTTCCAGCGCTTCCGGTGATGTGGTTTTGACCGACGTTAAGGGCGATCTTACGGTCAGCGCGGCATCTGGCTCCATCCGTGTGAGCAACCCGGGGGAGCGCGTGGAAGCGTCATCGGCAAGCGGGTCCGTCGAAGTGAAGGGAGCCAAGAGCGACCTTAAAGTTCACGCCATCTCCGGTTCCATACACGTGGCCGGCGATCCCAGCGCCAACCGGTTGTGGGAATTGAAATCGGTTTCCGGCTCGGTGGATATTCGCGTGCCGCCCAGCGCCAGCTTTCTGTTGACCGCAGAAACGACCTCGGGCGATATCCGCACCAACATCCCGGTGATCCTCGAAGAACAGGGCAAGCACTCACTGCGCGCTCACATTGGCTCATCCTCTGGGCGCATCGAAGTGCACACGGTATCCGGCGGCGTTGACGTTCAAGGCTCATAGAGCGGCGCCAGGATTCGGCAACCTTTTCGCACCAATCATTACAAAACCGTATTCACACCAGTACAATACAATTGTGCAGATCCGGCGCCCCATGCTTCGCTCCTTTTTCCTTCTGTGCTGCCTAGGTCTCCTGGTGCCAATGGCGGGATTGTGCCAACAAGAAGCGAAGCCTTCCCCGGAACCGCCTCCTGGGAATCCCGGCTTGCCGCCGATGCGGCCTCCCCAACAGGCCGTCACCGAACAGCAGGACCTCCAGAAAGCGATCGAAGAGGCTGCCAACGATCGCGCGGCTTTGGTAAAGAATCTCGAGATGTTTTTGAAGAGGTATCCCGAATCGTCGCAACGCCCCCAAATTTATCGAGCACTGGTGGAGTCCAGCCTGCAACTGAGAGACTTCCAACGAGCCGTGGACTATTCGGAACGACTGGTATCGCTGAAACCAGACGACATTTCGAACACCGTGCTTACCATCCAGCTCCTCGACCGCTATGGCGACGTCCCAGGCTATCGTCGCGCCGTCTTCTATTGCAGTCGCGTTCTGGAGTATGTAGACCACACTTCCCAAGCGGAAAAGTCTCCTCGTGTTTCCCCCGAAGACTGGGAACTTTCAAAGAGACGGGACAAGTCTTCTCTTCATCTCGTGCGGGGAGGGCTGTATCAGAAGCTGAACGACCTACCGAACGCGCAGAAAGATTATGAAACCAGTTATGCGCTGATCCCGAATGCGGCTGCGGCGGAGCGGCTTGGCGCGCTGGCCGAATTGAACAAAGATCTGAACACGGCAGTTCAGCAGTATGCCCGCGCCTTCGCCCTGACAGATGGCACCAATGGCGCACCTGGTCGCGCCGAGCTGCGTAAGAAAATTGGTAACGTCTGGAGGTTGGCGCACGGCTCGGAAGATGGGCTGGGGGACTACTTGCTTCACGCATTCGATGCCAGCTTGGCTGCCGCGGCGCCCGCCAAGCCCGCTCGAAATCTGGGTGGAAAGGAACCCTATGATTTCGTTCTGCGCAAAGTCAGCGACGGGAGCCAGGTCCGCCTAGCGGATATGAAGGGAAAGATTGTTGTGCTCAGTTTCTGGGCCACTTGGTGCGGCCCGTGCAGGGAGCTGGAGCCCCATTTCGAGAAGGTGGCGACGCGCTATTCGGCCAAACCGGATGTTCTTTTTTACGGCCTGAACTGCGACGATGATGAATCTCTTGTTGCGCCTTTCCTCGCTGAAGAAAAGCCCAACACTCCAACACTATTTGCCGATGGCTTGGACCGGCTCCTGCGCGTCGATTCTTTTCCTACGACATTGATTCTGGATCGCACTGGGAAGATTGCCTTCCGGGAGGATGGCTTTGATCCCGAGGGTTTTGAGAAATCGCTAGGCGACGCGATTGAGCGGACCACCCAAGCCACAGGCGACACTTCACCTTCTGCCCAGCTTAAACCTTAGTTCCCTGCCGTGTGAACCTGCGGGAAGGCTTCCGCTATTTCTTTTGCTACACAAATGGTGTTGAGATGGATTTGCACGGTGTCTTCGATGCGTCGCGCGTAGCCGCCCGCGAGAGCGGTAACCACGGGGATCTTGCGCTTGCGGGACTCTTCAAAGACACCCTTGTCCCGCGCTCTCAGCCCGTTCATCGAAATGTCTAAACCGCCGAGCTGATCTTCGCGGTAAGGGTCTGCGCCTCCGATGTAGAAAACCATGTCAGGTTGGAAGGTATCCAGAGAGTGGCGAACGGCAGGCAACAAGCTATTCAGGTATTCCTCGTCGCCCGCTCCATCTTCCATGTTGAGGTCCAGGGAGGA
>Ga0181532_10002420_pt1 | contig 17433 bp, 11 predicted proteins | sample PEATcosm2014_Bin_33_FD_119768 | JGI IMG/M metagenome (GOLD analysis project Ga0181532, IMG submission 119768) | Peatland microbial communities from MTU Mesocosm Facility, Houghton, MI, USA - PEATcosm2014_Bin11_30_metaG | ecosystem: Environmental > Terrestrial > Soil > Wetlands > Peat | place...
CGCCGAAGCGAGGAACTTCTCAAGCGAAGCCTTGTGGTATTTGCCCGACGCGATGAGCTCGGCAAGCGAGTGCACGGGAGGGTCAGGCTGGACTTTCAGGTAGTTGTTGAGCTGGAACTTGTATTCGTACTTTTGCACATCGAGGTCCGAGTTCAGCTTGCCGCTATCAAATGCCGCGTCGTCGATGTCTACCAGAATTGCGCCCTGCTGCTTGAGCACTTCGAGGGCATTGGCCATCACGCGGTTGACCTCCTGGTGGTCGGGGCCGCTTCCGAATAGGGTACGCAGCACGCCAATGCGCGCACCCTTCAGGCCATTGCGGTCGAGCGAGGCGGTATAGGTCGCGGGAATCCTGCCGATGCCCAGCGCCGTCACGGGATCATCGGGATCGTAGCCGGCCATCACATCGAGCATGACTGCGGCGTCGGCTACGGTTCGCGCCAGAGGCCCGGCGGCGTCCTGCGTAAACGAGACGGGGATGACACCGGCGCGGCTGATCAGCCCCAGCGTGGGACGAATGCCGACCAAGCTATTGGCGGAGGCCGGCGAGCGAATCGAGTTCACCGTGTCCGAGCCAGTGCCCACGGTCGCGAAGTTGGCCGCCAAGGCCGCCCCGGTGCCGCCGGAAGAACCGCCCGGGGTCCGCGACAGCTCATAGGGATTTTTGGTCTGGCCTCCCAGCGAACTCGACGTTAGCCCGGCCAGCGCTAGCTCATGCATGTTCGTTTTCCCGAGAATTAGGGCTCCGTTTTGACGGAACCGGGCCACCGTGAACGCATCCTTCGCCGGCTGCATGCCCTGGAGTGCCAGCGATGCGCCGGTGGTCGGCATATCGGCGGTGTCGAAGTTGTCCTTCAGCACCACCGGAATGCACTGTAGCGGCTTGAGCTTCGTGCCGCGTTTGAGCTGCTTGTCCATGGCATCGGCCTGCTCCAGCACCTTGGGGTTCACGTACAGCATGGCATTGAGGGTGGGCCCCTGCTGGTCGTACGCCTTGATGCGGTCTAGGTACTGCTGCACCAGGCTGTGGCAAGTCAGCTTGCCGCTCTCGAAGCCGCGATGAATTTCGTTGATGGAAGCTTCCATGAGCTGATATTGCTGTCCGGCGGCGCTAGCGACCATAAGCATCACCCCCACTGCCAGAACGAAACACTTCGCTTCATGACGCAACGCCTTCCCTCCTATGAGTTCATTGAACATTAAACATTTAACTTAAGAGTAAAATCCACCAGAGATTTGTTGAGTCAGATGCCTTCGGGAGGGTGTATGAATCAAAAGGTCACAGTCATCGGGGCGGGGCGCATGGGATCTGCTCTCGCAGCTGCGCTCTATAAGAGAGGATTTGATACCACCGTATGGAATCGCACTTCGTCAAAGACGGAATCTCTGTCCCGGCTCGGTCTACGCGTCGCACCAAGCGTGCTGGAAGCGGTCGGCAACGCTGAAATCGTCATCGTCAACATCAACAACTACGAGTCGACCAATCAGTTGCTACGACAGCCGGCAATCGAGTCCGCGCTTCGCGGCAAAGTGCTTGTGCAACTGAGCAGCGGAACTCCCGATGAGGCCAGGGAGATGGAATCCTGGGCTCGACCACGCGGAATTGACTACCTCGACGGAGCGATCATCAACTATCCGGTCGATATCGGGAAGCCGCAAGGCACGGTTCTGTATTCCGGCTCAGATGAGCTCTTCAATCGCGTGAAGCCAGTCCTGCTTGCATTTGGTGACAATGCAATGTTTGTTGGAAAGGAAATCGGCCAGGCTTCGGCAACCGATATTGCTGCTCTTTCCTTTTGCATGGGAGCGATGTTGGGCTTTCTTCATGGGTATATCGTCTACGAAGCGGAGAATCTTCCCGTAGGCGGATATCTGCAGCTCATCAAGACACTAATGCCGGCCATTGAGGCCGCGCTGGCCGATCTTTGCCAGAAGATTCAATCGAAAGATTACGGGAATACGCAAGCCGCGCTTGAAACTTGGGCGGTAGCGCCTCGGGAACTCATTGGTTGGTGTGAGAAACATCGGGTCAATCACACCTTTGCCGACCCACAACTTCGGCTCATCGAACGGGCCGTAAAGGCCGGCAAAGGCCATTTGGATCTCGCTTATCTTTACGAGGTTCTCAAACAAGGCGCAGACTAATCACTCCGCTTATCCCGGCTTTACTTCACCCCGAGCTGCCACGCCACGAATGTGAGCTCGTCAGTTGAATCCTTCAGAATCTTCTTGAATAGTTGTCCTCCTGCGTGCCCGGACTTGGCGTCATTAAGGAGCATGATCGGGCGATCCGACGACGTGGCATTAAGACGCGCAAGCGGTTGAGATGGCATGTCTCGATTCATGCCAGGAAGATTAGGGAAGAGTTGCCCGTGATCCGGGAGTAGCTGCGATCCATTCTCAGAAACTGGGTTCTGATTAAGAACTGCCAGCAAAACTGACGGGAGTACACTTCCGCGTGGCGGCCAGCTACCAATTCACCGAAATGCCGTTCCGGTGAATTGTTTAGCTTATAATGCAGCCACGCATGCCGCTGACCTCTGGCACCAATACATAACCTATGGGGCTTCCCTCTTGTCTGTATTGGAGGCGCTCAACTGCTCCAGTAGGCCATGAATGTCCGGGAGGCCCCACTGCTCGACAATCTTGCCGCCAACCAACCGATAAATAGCAACCTCCTGAATCTGTACCTTTCTTCCAGTAGGCGCGATCCCCTCGAACTCACCCCGCTGCGTACCAGTGGAGGTAAACCGTATGACCACCTTGTCGCCCTCGGCTATGATGTCCTCCACTCGCTCATTCCAGTTGGGAAACGAAGTCCGATGCCGTCTGACCTCACCCTTGATGCCTTCCAGTCCCCTCCACTCCGGTCCAGCTACGGTGTGACAGACAAAGTCAGGGGAATATAACTCATCTGCCCCAGCGAGGTTGCCATTGCTCCACAGTTCAGCTTCAGAGCGAAGCACGATCGATTTGTTGCCAGACAACGTTTGCGCCTGCTTCGTAGTGCAGCCAACAACGCTCGCGGCCAACAATGCGCTGGTCAAAAGAAGGTGGGTTTTCATTGATGCCGTCCCTCAAAGTTCGTATTGCGAAATGTTCGCGGGTGTCAGACTCAGAAGAGGTTGCGACTCTCCTGTCGGTCCCAGCGCAGCGAGTATAGATCATTCAAGACCGGGCACATGGCTTACGGAGAAAGTGTCGTCGTGGGCATACAGCTTTTGTGCATTGGCGAAAAATCGCCGTTACACTCATCGACCACTTCGATCGGGTTAACTTCCAGTTTGCCGTGATCCGCCCGCAATCGTCGGCAACCGCCAATGGATCGCAATTCCGTTACTTCTCCCCGCGGAGAAGTTCCAGTTCGGAACCTATGAATCCCCACGAGTTCCACGCCTCACCCTTCACCACGTTCCTGAACAGGCCAACTGCGTCGGAGCGGTTGTGATGATAGAGACGCCAGTTCCCGACGCCATAGCTCACGGTGTCGAAGGCTAGCTCGCCTTCGAGATCCTCCGGTCCCGCAGGCGGAGGCGGCAACACTGCCTCTGCCGTAAGCTGTCCCTGATAGAAGTGCAGAAGACGCAGATAAAAATACAGGTGGGGCTCGGTGTTCTTAACCTCGGGCATGATACGTGCCAAAGCTTGCGCCGCCTCTTGCTCCTTGCCCGCACGGCGCAGCGAAACATATAGCCAGTTCGAGCAATCGATCAGGCTGTCGTTGTTGTTCGCCAACGCTCGCGCTCTGTCGAACGAAGCGGCCGCTTCATCGAACTCACCTAAAAAATAATGCGCGAGCCCCAGGTGATAATAAGCATCCAGCATCTCCGGAGCGAGCCGTGTTGCCTGCTCCAGGTCGTTCATGGCTGGCTTGAACTCCCTCAGTCCCAGTTCTCGGTGGCCCCGTTCAAGATAAAGATCTGCGTTCTTCGGAGCAAAAGCTAACCCCTGGGTGGATGTCGCCACTGCCTCTCTGTACTGCCTCCGTGCCGCCTCCGCTTTAGAAAGCTGCAGCACCCGCTCGACACTCTTCGAATCTGCTGCGAGGCGGTTGCGGGCATTGATAACCTTCTCGTCATCCGGCAGCGCATAGAGCTTTCGACCAAGACCGGAGGTAAGTTCGAGCGCGCCATGCCCGGCTTCGGCGCCATTCTGAGACGGCAACCGAGCCGCTAGTCCGAAAAAGACCATGAAGAGAAGCATGCCAAAGCGGACCCTGGGTTCCCATGACCATCCGATGCTGCACTTCGTGCGGCTCATCTGTGCTGTCTCCAAATAGTTAGAAAAGCGTCCTACGTGCAAAGCGTAACGAAGGCGCAAAGCTAGCAGAGCGCCCCAATCTTCACCGCTTCGCAAGGAACTGGCCTTCTCGGCACAGACCCGCTCGGCGCGTATCCAGAGGATATTTGTCACACCGCCAGATAACCTCCATCCACTGGCAAGACAGCTCCAGTCACCCAGGACGATTCATCGCTCGCCAGGTAGACCGCCAAACCTGCAACATCCTCCGGTCGGCCGAGCCTGCCGATGGGATGCGCAGCGGTTCTTTCCCGCCGAACCGCTGCTGGATCGGGAGCCCGGCCAATGACAGCCGCAGTCAGATCGGTCTCCACGAACCCCGGGCAAATTGCGTTTACCCGGACATTTTCGTGTCCGTGATCGATGGCCATGCTCTTCGTCAACAAGACAACTGCACCTTTCGACGTAGCATACGCTGCGCGGTTCCGAGCGCCGACAACTCCCAGCGTGGAAGCTACGTTAATAATCGAACCTCCACCAACTTTTCTCATGTGCGGCAACGCGGCCCGAGAGAGCTGCCAAACGGCACGAACGTTGACCTTGAAGGTGTGGTCCCACTGTTCTTCGGTTATCTGCTCGGCGTTTCCAGTGTGCAGGACCCCCGCGTTGTTCAGCAGAAAGTTTAGTCCGCCAAAATGGCTCACGGTCTCGTCTATCAATCGACTTACTTCGCTCGTTTTGGAAACGTCAGCTGGAATCGCAAACGCCGAATCGCCAATTTTGTGAGCAACCTCCTCAACACGATCTCTTCGCCTGCCGACTAGCGCTACCCGTGCGCCTTCACTCGCCAGGGCGATTGCGCATGCCCGTCCAATCCCACTGCCCGCACCTGTGACGATTCCAATTTTGCCCTTCAGACGCTCACTCATAACGAACCAGTTTAACGGAACCGCACGGGGCTAGGGACCGCAGAGGAGAGTGGTCGGCTACCCTTACCTTATCGCGATTATGGAAGAGTTGCCGTCACTCGTCCAGAATTGTCGCATGCAGTCGTGAAACTTACCCTTTTGCGACAACAATCAGTGAACTGTGGGTGAGGTGGATTTGACTTCTTTCTGGAACCATTAACTATTGCAGCCTCGCGCGCTCCGCATAGTCTTTGGGAGCAGCGAGCGCCGCGGACGACATCAGGCATCCGCTCCCTGTGAGGTTGTCGATTGCGAGGCCAATTGGCGCGAGCCACTGTCTAGATGGGCGGCAAGGACAATCAATCGAGCACCTCGCCAAACGCCACGCTCTAGCCGTGCGGCATTTTGAAGGAACTCACCTGGGCCTCGATCTGGCCAATTTGTCCCAGATCCGGTTCTCCACGAGCCCCACCTTTGTTTCCAATGGGTTGCGGTCTAATCGCGGCACTGGACCCTGATTGTTGGGACAATCTGTCTCCTTGAAGCGGGTGCTGCTGCCGTTCAACTTATTGTCAAGAATGCACTTAGGTAGGTTAAAGATTGGCCTCGCAATTGCAACTTGGAGTCCAGGCTACTGGGCTCGTATCAAGTTCGTTGAAACCGTCACCGGGGAATAACTTATGAAGAGCACCGATAGACCACAGATAAAAATCGGACGGGAAGCTCATCCGCCGGACTCCCCCGCGTGTGCCTATGGGTGGGGACGAGCTCTCGTAGTGGCTCTGCTGCTGTTTGCCGCAGTACCGTCCCACGCCGGCATCAGGCCTGCTCCGGCTAAGTTCTCGAGAGACCTCCAGCGGCGCGTGGACGAGAACGGTATGGTGACCGTCATCGTTCAACATCGCCAGATGCCCTCTGACGCCCACTTAAGAACGCTGCGAGGCCGTGGCGCAACCGTCAAGTCGAAATTCCACACGATCGGTGCGGTGATGATGCGCGTGCCCGTCAGCATGCTGGCAGAATTGGCGAATGATCCCAACGTTACCTACATCACTCCAGACCGTGAGATCAACACGACTGCGAATCCTGAAAGCGAGGAGTTTGCGACGGCTGTTGAGGCGGATGTCGCAGCATCGCAGTATGGTTTGACCGGCACCGGCATCGGCGTGGCCGTAATTGACAGCGGAATCTCCTGTTTTACCGACCTGCGCGACTCCAGTGGCGTCTACCGCGTGGTGTACAGCCAGGGCTTTCTCCCTAACAACCCTAGGGCAGAGGACTACTACGGGCACGGAACCCATGTGGCGGGCTTGCTCGGTGGCACTGGCGTCAGCTCCGGCACAGCCAATGGCTACCCCGCTGTGTATGCCGGCATGGCTCCGAACGTCAACCTTATCGACCTGCGCGCGCTGGACGCGAACGGATCGGGCACCGATAGCGGGGTGATCGCTGCCATTGAAGCGGCGATCACGCTGAAGAGCACCTATAACATCCGCGTCATCAACCTCTCGCTGGGGCGTCCAGTGTTTGAGAGCTACACTCTCGATCCGGTTGACCAAGCCGTGGAAGCCGCCTGGAAGGCCGGCATTGTGGTGGTAGCGGCTGCGGGCAACGAGGGGCGCTATGCGGCAACGGACGGTTTCGGCACCATCGGCGTTCCGGGCAACGATCCCGCCGTCATCACAGTGGGAGCGACCGTGACGATGGGTACGGCGTCGCGGGTCGACGACGCGATTGCCAGCTACAGTTCCAAAGGCCCGACCCCCATTGACCACATCGTGAAACCTGACCTGGTCGCGCCCGGAAACCACATCGTCTCCTTGCTGGATGGGGGCAGCACGCTGGCGACAGATTACCCGCAATTTGATCTTTACTCGTCCAACGGAACCGCACAGTATTTCGTGTTGAGCGGGACCAGCATGGCAACGCCGCTGGTGAGCGGTGCGGTGGCGCTGATGTTGCAGCAGAACCCCGCGCTGACTCCCGATCAAGTGAAAGCGCGCTTGATGGCGACGGCTTGGAAGGGCTTCGGGATGTTCACTCAGTCAACGGCAGACATCAACGGAGCGGTTTACTCCAACGAGTACGACATCTTCACTTATGGAGCGGGGTATCTGGACGTCAACGCCGCTCTTGGCAATACGCAGCTGGCGCCGGGACTAGCGCTTTCCCCGACCGCAGTTTTCCACTCGAGCAACGATACTGTCACTATCACGAACACTACGCCCGACTCAGCTTTCGCTGGCAGCAGCGTGGTATGGGGAACGTCCGTGGTCTGGGGAACTTCAGTGGTTTGGGGTACCAGCGTGATCGAAGGAAGCTCGGTCGCGTGGGGCGCTACCAGCGTGGTGTGGGGGACGACCTCCGATTCCGGCTTCAGCGTAGTCTGGGGAACGAGTGTAACGGCCGACAGTGCACAGTCAGCCCTCGGCGTCGGCGACCCGGGAGACAATTAGACAACCGGATCAAACCATATTCGGCCACTGACATGACAAATACGCTGCCCATCAAAGCGAAAGTCATGATCGGAACGGTGGCCGTTGCTAGTATGTGCGTCCTGTCGTTCGCCGTGCTCAGATGGCGAGCAGAAGCGTGGCCACAGCTGGTGCTCCTGTTAGCCGCAACCGCACTGAGCTCGCGCCTCAAGGTGAAGCTGCCTGGCATGACAAGCTCAATGTCGGGAAATCTGCCAGTCATTCTTCTGGGAGTCACCCAACTGGGATTGTTCGCCAGCCTGTTGGTAGCCGCAACCGCAGCGATTGCGCAATCCTATTCCGGCAGAAATAAAGCGAAGCCAATCCAATTCGTATTTAACGGATGCACACTGATGAACGCATCCGGACTGGCCTACCTGGCCTACCATAGCCCGATCTTCTCTTCCCACGCGACCGCGCACACCTTGTCCCTGTTACTGGCGGCCGTCACTTACTTCTTAGCGAATACGGCGCCGGTAGCGAGCATCATCGGTTTGACCGAGGGCGGCAATCCTTTTGCCCTCTGGCACAGAATTCTTCAGTGGTCGTTCCCGAACTATGTAATCGGTGCGGGATTGACTGCGATCGTCTCCGTCTTCACCGCGATCAGCGGACTGGCAACGATGGCAGCTCTGACGGCAGTGCTTTTCGCCGTACACCAGTCTTACAAACTGTTTGTCGCACGAGACGAACATAGGCAGCCAAGAGCAATGGCAATGTCTACCGCTCGATAACCCTGCAAGCACTCTCTCCTGCGCGCAGCCTTCCGGCTGTGTGTATTCACTCTGCTTTCCTCGCCGCCGCGACCATTCGGGTACGCGTGGCTTTGTGGTTGCTTCATCTTCCGGACGGCAATCCGCTAGTCAACGAAGTCAACGAAGTCAACGAATGACGGCTCCAAATTAGTCCGAACGTGTCGAACCTAGAAAACTTGCCTAATGAAGGTGTAACCATGGAGGCACGAGACAACTCCGGGTTGGTCGGCAACCCTTCCCTTACAAGATTAGGAACGAGTTGCCCGTCACTCGCCCGTAGACCTCATGAGACTGTGAGCTGTGTGGTTCTTGACGGCATCGGGAAGCAGGGCATAGGATTCGCCCGGAAGACTCGGCGGATGCCGACACCTAAAATCATGCGTGGGCGCGCGTCGTTCGGAAAGCCATTCCCGGCAACATTGGCGACCCTGTTTGCCGTAGTTGCGATCGTTTACGGTTCCCTCTGGATGTACGCGGTGCGTTACTCGGGGCCGCAGGTAGAGTTCGGCTTCAATATCCTCCACAACCCTACCTATGACGAGAGAACGCACTCGCAATCAGTCGAAGATGTGGTGGAAGGAAGCCCTGCGGAGCGCGCCGGCCTGCGCGTTGGCGACCGCATTATTGGTGTGAATGGGCGAGCACTGGACTCCGACATCGGTTCCGACGAAGCCTATGTCCGTGGTCGGCCCGGCGACCCCGTGGAATTCACCGTAGAGCGTGCCGGTGAGCCCAAGCCGCTGATTCTGCATGGCGTCTTTCGGGCTGCCGCGCCGGCTAGAAGGCCCGAGGGCCTCGCCAAGTCATCGGCGCTGCAAGTCCTCAGATTATTCCCCATTCCTTTTCTCCTAGTGGCATTCGCCGTCCTGTTCTTGAGGCTGGAGGAACCCAACGCATGGCTTCTGGCATTGCTGTTCTGCGCGTTTGCCGCCTCCGCCCCACTTCTCAATCCCTTGGCCATCTCATCTACACTCCGCGCATTTGCGTTTGCTTTTCGCGCAGTGTTTGCGGGAATGCTGGCTCCGCTTTTCTATCTCTTTTTTGCAGTGTTCCCGCTGCGATCGCTTCTGGATAGGCGCTTGCCGTGGTTGAAGTGGGTGGGACTTCTGTTCGGAGTCTGTATTGTCTTTCCTGGTTTGCGGAATGGGGATCCAAGCCTTCCACGGGTGGTAGCCCACCTGGTAGGCAGCCGCAACGCTGCTTTCATCAATGCTGGCTTGAACTACGATTTACTTTTCCTGGGCATAATCTCGCTGGCGCAAAATTCATTCATGGCCGCCGTCCCTGCAGAAGCGCGGCGCAAGTCACGAGTGATTCTGTGGGGAACTGTGGTCGGCGTCCTGCCGATCTCTCTCGAACTAATGGCCGTGGATTTCACCGGATATCGCCCCTCTTTCTGGCTCCATACCGTGCTGGTGCTGGTTGTATTGCTATATCCGCTCTCCTTCGCTTACGCGGTGGTGAAGCACCGCGTGATGGAGATTCCGGTATTGCTGCGACGTAGTGCGCGGTACGTTCTCGTGCAGAGGGGCTTCATCGTTTTGATGTTCCTGGTGGCGACTTCCGCCATCACGCTCTTCACCCACGTTTTCTCGCGACTCCTCCGCGCGGATACGAATATCGGGATGGCTCTGAGCGCAGTATTTGGCATCGTCCTAGTGTGGACATCGGCGCCCTTGGTCAAGCGGGGAACTATGCGCATCGACCGGGCCTTCTTTCGCAGCGCTTATGACTCTCGTATCATTTTGCACGACCTCGCGGAGAAAACCCGGACGGTAGGCGATCGTCGCCAACTGGCGATGCTCATTGAGCGCCATGTGAGCGAGGCGCTGCACCCGAAAACCTTGGCATGTTACCTGAAATCTGGCAATGGCCGCCTGGCCGCGATCTCCGGAACGCTCCCGGCAACCCTCGCAACGCTCGCGCCAAGCGCACCTGTTTTCGTCGAACTTGCGCACCGCGGGAAAGCGTGGGAGGTGCCATCCGGCTCCGCCGGCGCCGAAGAATTAACTGCACTGGCGCCCCTCGCGCCGGAATGCCTGGTGCCTATCCTCGGCCGTGAGAACAACCTCATTGGCATGCTCGTTGTTGGGCCGCGGCTTTCGGAGGAGCCTTATTCCGGCGAAGACAAGCGTTTACTCGATTCGGTAGCGGCCCATGCGGGCATCGCTTTGGAGAACATAAGCCTCGCAGAAAAGATGGCGGAGCGAATGGAGGCAGATCGCCGCTCCGCTCAGGAAATGGAAATTGCCCGCAAGGTGCAGGCCAGGCTCTTTCCGCAAAAGCTACCCGCAATGAATACACTCGAATACACGGGCGCTTGCATCCAGGCTCGGAAGGTGGGCGGGGACTACTACGACTTTCTGGAGCTTCGCCCCGGTCGCTTGGCGCTGGTGCTGGCCGACATTGCGGGTAAAGGGGTGTCTGGCGCCCTACTGATGGCCAATCTGCAAGCCAACCTGCGCAGTCAATACGCGATGGCGGTCGACGATCTGCCGCGACTGCTCGCTTCCGTCAACCGCTTGTTCTACGAGAATAGCGACGATGCCAGTTACGCTACCTTATTCTTTGCGGATTACGACGACTCCAGCCGCAAGCTCCGCTACGCGAATTGTGGACATCTTTCCCCACTACTGCTGCGCGCCTGCGCCAGCTCCCAGGATCAGGAGCCGAATGTGGAGTGGCTGCGCTCGACCTGCACCGTGGTGGGATTGTTTGAAGACTGGCATTGCGAGATTGCGGAAGTGCCGCTTGCTCCAGGTGACATGCTGGTGCTCTACACGGATGGAGTCACCGAAGCCGAGAACGCGGATGGGGAAGAGTTTGGCGAGTCCCATCTGCTGGACGCCCTTGGGAGCAATTTTCACCTTCCCGTGGGACCACTTCTCCAGGCAATTGTTGAGGCGGTCCAGCAATTCAGCAGCGGTAGCGAACAGCAGGATGACATCACCCTGGTGATTGCGCGCTCCCTAGCGTAATCCGACTCCCCCCGAAGACGTCGGGGCCACGATGTGATAGCTCCCGGATTGTCGGTGAACCTTACCTTGGGATTACTTCAGGGTAGCCCGTGACTCAGGAGGAATTGTCCTGGCTGCCCGCTAGGGCTGTGAGATTGCACGCCAATTTCTGCTGGAAGGTCCGAAGCGCGAGCCGGCTACGAGCGTCATTTGTCCAGCTTCGCGGGCCAGTTCAAAACCACGGACATGGGAGCGCTCTCCGCTTGCTTCACTTGCGTATTAATCAGAAAGCGCTGTCCGTCGCGGCTCACGTCGTAAACGAACAAGTCATACACCAGGACAGGCTGCCGGGGCGTGCCCTGGAAAAGTACGACCGGCGTACTCGCATCGAAATGAGCACCCGTCGTAACTGGCGCTGCCATCATCTTGCCGTCCGCAGAAAGGTAGAACAACTCGTTGCCATCGCCCCGCCATCGGGGCTGCTCTCCTCCGCCCGATGAGATTTGCCATTTGCCGTGCGCGTCCGGAAACGAAGTGACGTAAATCTCCCACTTGCCACTATCGTTGGAAGCATACGCCACCCATTTCCCGTCTGGCGAGAATTGCGCGTTCCTGAGGGTCGAAGGCGCTTTCAGCAACAGATTGCTCTTGAGCTCAGGGTAAGTCACGAACCATAGGTCCGTTCCCTTGTAGTACAGGATGTACTTTCCATCTCTGGACCAGTCAGTGGGAAAGTCGGCCACATCGTCCTGCACGATGTTCTTCTCGTCGTGGGCGCCATCGGAGTCCTTCACGTACAGCCCAAACAAGAGCTGGCGATTGGAGGAAAACACCAGCCGGGTGGCATCGGGGCTCCAGATGGGGGCCGCGTCAATGGCGGGGTCGAACGTAAGCCGCTTGGCGCCATCGCGCTGCAATTCGTACGTCCAGATGTCAGTGTTCAGACTACCCATATCGGTCTTGTCCACAGCCACCGACCTTCCATTCGGCGCCAGGAAGACGTTGCCATACACGTCGGGCTGGCCCACCGAGCCCACCGCATTCCCCTTTCGGTCGAACCACAGCAGTTGTGAAAGCGCAGCCTCACTGCCACTCTGGGCGACCAGCAGGCCTTGGTCGGAGACCGCAAACACGGCCTTTTTGACTTGCGGCAGATACTGGATCTCCGGCAGGATGGTGGTTGCCTCGCCCGTCAAGGAGAAACTCTTCAAATCGAATGGTTGGGCAAGCAGAGTCTTGTCTCTGTAAAACAGCAGGTACCCCGGGGCGGCATAGGCTGCGTTCGCAGTCGATTCCACGACGAAGTGCTTTTCGTTCGAATCCAGCGCGCCCACGAAGATGGCATTTACGCCTTTCAGCCCGCTGAAATTAGCTGCCAGATACAGGTAATGCTTTCCGTCGGGTAGAAACACGGGCCAGCGGAGGCTGTCCTCTCCGCGGCTCTTATCGAAAATGGTGATGCGCGTGGGTGTTCCCCCCGACGCCGGCACTCGATACAGGCCCACGATGGTGGCAGGCGTAAAAAGGATCACGCCGTCTTTGTTCCAGGTGCCGCCGCGGCCCGCGGGCGCATCACAGATGGTCTGCACTGGACCGCCCGATACCTCCAGCTTCTTCAATCTTGCATCGGCGAAGAATGCAAGAGACCGTCCGTCCGCCGACCAGAATGGATAGCTGGCACCCTCGGTGCCGGCGAGGCTTCTTGCGCTCGGAGATCCAAGCTCGTAAATCCAGAGCACATTCCTTCGCGCGGATTCCTGATACCCGACCACAGCGATGGTGTGCCCATTCGGAGCTACCGCGATGTCCTTCGCCGGAAACGGCAGCGGGGCAGGAAAATACATTGTTTCTACTGACGGCTTCGAATTTCGCCACCACATTGCCCCGGCGATCACAACCACGACGAGAGCCGCTGCGATAAGCCAGGCTAGCGTCTCTCGGGTCCTGCCTCCTGGCGCGGTTGGCACTGCACTGCTCGGAAGCGCGGCGCTTTCGGCGCTCCACTTCAGTTCGTGGATGAGGTCGCGAGCGCTTTGCCAGCGCTCGTTGGGATCCTTGGCCAGTGCTCGTTGGATCACATGATCCAGCGCCCGCGGCGCCAGGGGCTGCACCGATGAGACCGGCTCAGGCTCTTTCTCCAGGATCGCGCTCATCACGCTGATCTGGCTTTTGCCCGCGAATGCCCGCTTGCCGGTCATCATCTCGTACAGCACTGCGCCGAGAGCAAACAGGTCCGAGCGTGCGTCCGCGTCGTGCCCTTGCACCTGCTCTGGGGCCATGTATTGAAATGTCCCCAGGATCGTGCCTTCCATGGTCAGCGGTTTGCTCATGGTCGCCATCGAACCGGAAGCCACGTTCGCGACGTTTTTCGCAGGCTTGGCCAATCCGAAATCGAGCAGCTTCGCGCCAGATTTGGTCAGCATCACGTTCCCCGGCTTCAAGTCGCGATGCACTATGCCGTTGCCGTGCGCCTTCTCCAGTGCTTCCGCAATCTCAAGCCCGTATTGCAGCGCCTGCTTGAGCGGCAGCGGACCTTTTTGCAGCCGGTCGGCCAGCGTCTCGCCCTCCAGCAGCTCCATGACCAGGTAATCGGTCCCATCCTGCGAACCGATGTCGTAGAGATGGCATATGTGCGGGTGGCTCAAGGCCGAGATCGCCTTGGCCTCGCGTTCAAAGCGTGCTTTCAGATCAGCATCGGAAGAAAGATGCGATGGCAGGACTTTGATGGCTACATCTCTGCCCAGCCGCGTGTCACGCGCAGAGTACACTTCACCCATGCCGCCGGCACCCAACGGCGATTGAATCTCATACGGACCGAGTTTTGTGCCAGCGGTGAGGGACATGCGTGCGCGTAATTATAGACCGTGCTGCACGATGCGCACGCGGATGCGACGATTCTGGATGTATCGTCCGCAAACCTTCCCTTACAGGATTAGGGAAGAGTTGCCGGTCACGCGCCCAGAATCGTTGGAAGATCTGACGGAAACTTCCAATTCTTTACCCCGGAAGATTCCGTCTACCGCTCGTACTGGAGTTGGAAAGCTACTTCTTCAACTCCGCGGGCCAGTTGAGCACCAGTGTAAAGGGGTCGCTGCCTTCTTTCAGGTTCCCGCTGTTAAGCAGAAACTTCTTCCCGTCCGCGGTCACATCGAAAGGCCCATATTCGCGCTGGATGCCGACCGTCTGAAACAAGTCATGAGGAGTGCCAAGCCGGACTGCGTTGCCAGAGGCATTGACATCGACCGCGACTATCTTGTCGGTAGGGTCAAGGAAGAACAGTTCCTTGCCGTCCCTGCGCCATTTTGCAGCGGTGCCACCATTGGTAGAGACTTCCCACTTCGCGCCTCCCGCCGGAAAAGCGGTGAGGTAGATCTCCTGGCGTCCTGACTCATTCGACCGGTACGCCATCCACTTCCCGTCAGGCGAGACCGCGGGCAAACTTTCGTCGAATGCATCCTGCACGATGGGAAACGGCTTGCCGTCGCCAAACAAAGGAAGCGCCCAAAGATGGTAACCAGTCTCGCTTTTGGCCAGCCGCCTTTCGTAAACCAGAAAACGTCCATCGGGCGAAAAGCTCCGGGAGAGTTCGACAATATCAGGGGTCTCCAAAACGGTACGTTCGGGGCCGCTGCCATCCGCGGCCTTGGCGTAGATATGAGGCGAGCCCTTGGCCGTGGAGTTATAAAAGACGGTCTTCCCGTCGGGCGTCCATATCGGGTTGAGGTGGCTGTCACCACCGAAAGTGAGGCGGGTGCTGGTTCCGCGCGTCAGATCAAATATCCAAATGTCGCCAATTCCCTGAGAACCGGCGAAAATCATTACAGCCAGCCGGTTGCCGTCTGGCGAAAGCGCTGGAGCCAGATAGCGATCAACCTGGGCAATAGAGCCGGTCTGCTTCCCGCTTCGATCAAACCAAAGGAGGTTCCAGCCTCCTGAGGTCTCGCCGCTCTGGTATACGAGCGTTCCCGTCTGCGATGCCGTGAATAGTGGGCGGGCTGTCGCGCCATTGACAGCCACGTGCTCTGCGATGGGCACCGGTTCGCCGGACAACTCGATTCGCCGCGGGTCAAAGGGCTGCGCCATCAGGGATTGGTCGCGCATGAACAGAAGGTGGCCGGAGGCGTAGACAGCCGTCGATTCGCTTTTCATGAGCGCCTTCGCCTGCAGTGATCCCGGTTCACCCACATACAGCATGCTCTCCTGGGTTCCGCGGGAACTTCGCGCCCAGAACAAGAAATGCTTACCGTCGGGCAGAAACCAGGGCCAGCGGTGGCTGTTCTCAACTCGGGAAGAATCCAACTTCGACGCTGGTTCCGGAGTTCCGCCCGCTACAGATACCCGCAAGAGTGGCTGCGACGCGGAAGGAGTAAAAACAATCATGTCCTGCCCCCATGCGCCACCACGCCCGTTGACGGCGTCACATACGTTCTGCGGCGGCCCGCCGCTGGCGCTAGTCCTTCTCAGTTTGCCGGGGACGAAAAATCCAACCTCGCGGCTGTCTGGAGACCAGAACGGATATGAGGCGTCCTCGGTTCCCGGCAAGGGCTGCGCCGTCAGCGAGGTGAGTGGGCGGACATACAACAGGACCCTGCCTTTCTCGTCGCGAGCGGTGAACGCCAGCCGCGTTCCGTCGGGCGAGAGCACAGCTGGACCCGATGAGGGCAACATGGTCACGAACGCAGTGCCCGCCGGCGGCAAGATCGAGGAACGCACCACGGGAGTGGGCTTCGGCGCCTGGAATATGTAGGCAGTCCCGACGCTGAACGCGATCAGCGTCACGATTCCCGCAACCAGCCACGCCAGTCGCAAGCTGGCCGGAGCGTGCTCCATCGTCTCCGCTTGCGCGCCAGCTGCTTGTGGACCAGCCTCCGCCAACGCTTGCAACTGAATTTTGACGTCGTGCATGCATCCGTAACGCTGCTCCGGATTCTTTGCCAGGCAGCGGCACACGGTTTCGTCCAGCCGTGGTGGCGAACTTGGCCGCACCGCGCTGATGCGCTCGGGCTCCTTATCGAGAATGGCGCCCAGCACGCTAAACTGCGACTTGCCTTCGAAGGCGCGCCGCCCCGTGACCGCCTCGTAGATCACGCAACCGAAACTGAAAATATCGGATCGCGCATCGGCTTCCGCGCCCTGCAAAACCTCCGGCGCCATGTACTGGAACGTTCCGACGACCGTTCCCTTCTGCGTTAAGGGCGAAGCTGAACCGCTAAGCGCTGCGACACTCATAGTTGGCGTGCTCGGTGTCAACGAACCTGCCCCGGATGCGGAACTCAACCCCGGCGCGGGCTTCGCTAGACCGAAATCCATCAGCTTCGGCCCATTTTTCGTGAGCATGATGTTGGCCGGCTTGAGATCGCGATGCACAATGCCTCGAGCGTGGGCTTTGTCCAAGGCATCGGCAATCTGGATTCCAATGTTCAGGGCTTCGTCGCGCGGAAGCGCGCCCCGGTGCAATCGGTCGGCCAGCGTTTCACCTTCCAAACGCTCCATGACGAGGAAATCGACGCCATCCTGTGAGCCAACATCGTGCAAGGTGCAGATGTGGGGATGATTCAGCGAGGAAATTGCCTTGGCCTCGCGCTCCATCCGCTGCCTTAGATCAGGGTTGGAGGAGAGATGCGCGGGAAGAACTTTGATGGCTACATCACGCCCCAGACGGGTATCGCGAGCGAGATACACTTCGCCCATGCCGCCCGCGCCCAGTGGCGAGACGATCTCATACGGGCCGAGTTTGGTCCCAGATGTGAGCCCCATGCGTTGCGCGTCATTATAGTCCCACGGAAAGACGACACCGATTTGGAGCCGCGGAGCCGGTCACGCTCGGCATTAGATTCGAGCCACAACGCGATAACTCCCGGATTGTCGGCTACTCGGAAGTTGGCCGGAAACGGGCTTGGGGGAGATCAGTGGCGATCTCCCCGAAGCCGACTTGAACGAAGCCGCTCGCGCGGCAGACGCTTTCGCGTGTATAGAGACAAGCGTCCGGAACTACCCGCTTGAAGAACGGATGACGCCGGAGGTAAGATGACTCAGATGGTTGCCAGACATATATCGATGAGTATCAATAACTGGCTTTTGACCAAAGTCCCCGTCTGGC
>Ga0181532_10002431_pt1 | contig 17394 bp, 13 predicted proteins | sample PEATcosm2014_Bin_33_FD_119768 | JGI IMG/M metagenome (GOLD analysis project Ga0181532, IMG submission 119768) | Peatland microbial communities from MTU Mesocosm Facility, Houghton, MI, USA - PEATcosm2014_Bin11_30_metaG | ecosystem: Environmental > Terrestrial > Soil > Wetlands > Peat | place...
TACGCCGGAATGGTTTCCTGCTGCAAGAGACGGCGTTGGACCAGGTCCAGGTGCTTGTCGAGCATACGGTGAAAGTATTCGAGCCCCTCCCAGTGCGTGGCGTCCACGGCCTGTTCACACAGGCCCAGCAGACTGGCCTGTACCTTGGCCGAAAGCTCGCGGCCCACGCCCAGATAGTCGCGCACGGCGCGTTTGACGCGGGCTTCCTTGTTGGGACCGCCGCGATAGACGATCTGGCTGGTGATGCGTTCGCAGGCTTTGAATTGCCGCCGCCATGCTTTGGCCTTGCGCCAGCCGGGCAGCGCGTAGCCGGAGGGCTGCGCCCACGCTGCCGGGCCAATCGGAATGAGGCAGGCCAGAAGTGACAGTTTGAGGAGAGAAACCCAGCCGATCTTCAGGTGCATTGAATATTCCCTATAATTGTATTGGCCAAAGTAGAGCTTAAATCGTTTATCATCGAGTTTCATTTCAAGCAAGGGTGCTCGCTCTTGACACTCGTGCACCGGCCACGGCCAGAGCGCGGCCACCAATGGCTGGTCGTTGGCCGACTTTTGCGACCTCCTCGAAACGCCTGGCGGCAGTATAGCAGACGCCCTGAGCGTGGATCGGGAGAGCGGTAGGGGGCTACAACACTCCAAGACGCAAGCGTAGCGGTCAATCTCGCCGTCGAGTTCAGTCCCGGGTGACCACGGAACCCTGCCAATGAGTAGCGGCCCCGATCCCTGGTAGTTGGTCGAGGCCGTGTCGGCGGCCACCAGGCCATTGCCCGGCCAGTGCCTAGACAGTGCCAAGACAGTACTAGGCTTAATAGAAAATGTATTAAGCCTAGTACTGTCTTGGCACTGTCTTAGCACTGGCTTACCACTCCCGAGCCAAGCCGGTGCCCCAACCATTCTGGGGGGCTGTGCCGAACTCGAACCCAACCTTCGCGGCCGGGGCCAGAAGGTCTTGGGCCGTTTCCGACGGAGTACGGTGGCCAGGGGCGACCGATCCCTCGCCCCGTGCGGGTATCAGTCCTGAATGGCACTTAGCCGTATCTATGCAGTTGGTTTTGGGGAGCACACGCGCCCTCGCGTGTGATTCGCGGCGCCCCGCCGCGAATGCTTCCCCATCTGGATGGACCACCCAACAGTGAGCCGCCGGTGGGCGACGGTGCCAACGGCGGTGCGCCGTCGGCAGCACGCGAGGCGCGTGCGCTCCCCAAAACCAACTGCATAGATACGGCTTTGTTTAGGCGCATATCTCTGAACCAGAGCGACTTACGGATCAGCCCTGGGTCTCTGGTTCCAACGTGTTGCGCCGCGTGTCGCAGCAGGACGAGGTGCTGCGCGCTGGGAAGGATGTCCACTCGAGGACTGCAATTCCTGATAGCAGCAGGCAGATGGACCGCTCCCCTCGCACGAGCATTGCTCCGGGTTATTTAGCCCCGATCGTCCTTGCTGACGGTGGAGAAGGCGCGGTTCTGGGCTTCGCGGAAGCTGGTGAGAAAGAGGGTGTTGTCGGCGACGGCTTTTTCGATGAGCTGCTTGAGCAGGAACAGCTCGGAGCTGTTGATCACGGCATGGACGCTTTGCTGGAAGGCCTGCATGGGCGTAAAGGTCGTGAACGAGTCGCCGAAGAGGATGACCGTGGCATGGCGGCGCTGGCTCATGGGCATGGCCTGGAGGGCTTGCAGGGTGAGGTTCTCGCCGATGTTGTTGGCGGCAAAGAGTTCCTCCACGATCACCACCTGGTAATGCACCTGGCTGAACCGGATGAGGAAGTCGGTGTGGGTGGCGGCGGTGTGGACTTTGTAGCCCAGTTCCTCGAGGGCAGACTTGGCCGCGGCGAGCCAATCCGGGGTGGAGAAGGCCAGCAGGGCGGGCTTGTCGCTGGCGCTGACGAAGTCGAACTGGTTGCTCATGGCGGATTATTTGAGTTTGAGGGTGGCGGGCGGCGGCGGCCCGCCGATGCGGGAGGCGTTCTGCACGGCTTTCATGCGCAGCGAACTCATGTGGTGGGTGGATTCGCCGCGGGTCTTTTTGATGTTGTCTATGCCGCGCGTGACGGGGCCGCGTTTGGTGCAGTAGAGCAGGGCGGTGTCCTCGGTGATCTTGTTCTGCTCGTAGGCCTCCAGGGCGGAGAAATCGAACGTGCGCCAACCGAAGGCCTGGCTGGCTTCGGTGATTTCATAGAAGCTCTTGCCTTCGGTCTCGCCCAGGCGAATGGTCTCCTGCGTGCGGAGGTTGGCGCCCATGATCTCGAGCAGGGCGTAACGGCCGCCGCCGACCTTGGGGACCAGCCGCTGGCTGATCACCCAGCGCAGGGTGTCGGCCAGGCGCGCGCGGACTTGCTCCTGCTCCTCGGTCTCGAACATGCCCAGGATGCGGTTGATGGTCTGGCCGGCGTCACTCGTGTGCAGCGTGCTGAGGACGAGGTGGCCGGTCTCGGCGGCGCTCAGGGCGATGCTGATGGTCTCGCGGTCGCGCATTTCGCCGACGAGAATGACCTTGGGCGCCTGGCGCAGGGCGGCGCGCAGGCCGTTGGAGAAGGTGTCGAAGTCGGTGCCCAGTTCGCGCTGGTTGAAGGTGGCGACGTCGTGGGGGTGAACGTACTCAACAGGGTCTTCCAGGGTGATGATGTGTACGGGCTTGGTGAGGCCGATTTCGTGGAGGACCGCGGCGAGCGTGGTGGACTTGCCCGAGCCGGTGGCGCCGGTGACAAGGACCAGGCCCGTCTTCTCCCGCGGAATCTCCTTGATGATTTCGGGGAAGCGCAGCGACTCGAGGGTGGGGATGACGGTGTTGAGCTTGCGCAGCACGATCGAGTAGTTGCCGCGCTGGGCGAAGATGCTGATGCGGAAGCGGGCCTTGTCGGCAAGCGTGTAGGCGGTGTCGCAGGAGCCGCGGCGCAGCAAATCGCCGATGTGCCATTGGTTGTCACCCACGAGATTGAGCGCAATGGTTTCGGTCTGGAACGGGGTGAGCTTCTCGATTTGCGGCTCGCACACTACGGGTTTCAATTCGCCGAAAGACTCGACCTGCAGGGGTTTGTCCACCGTGAACAGCAGGTCGGAAACCTCCGGCTGGGAGTCCAGCATCGTGGTCAGGATGTAATCAAGCTCGGGTCGGCGCATACGTCAGGTCTCGTCCTCGTCGGGCGGGTGCGGGAGGAAGGTGCGGAATTTCTTTTTGTCCAGGGATTTGTCGTAAGCCTCCTCGGGCGCGATGCGCTTCATGCGGAGGTGGTCCATGATGGCGTCATCCAGGGGCTGGTTGCCAAGCCGCTTGCCGACCTGGATCATGCCGGGAATTTGGTGGGTCTTGCCCTCGCGCACGAGGTTGGCAATGGCGGTGGTGAACACGAGGATTTCCAGAGCCGCCACGCGCCCCTTCTTGTCAATGCGCTTGAAGAGGTTCTGGGCGACGACGCCTTTGAGGGCTTCCGAGAGAGTCGCGCGGATTTTGTTCTGCTGCTCGGAGGGGAAGACGTCAATGATGCGGTCCACCGTTTTGGCGGCGCTGGGGGTGTGGAGGGTGCCGAGGACCAGGTGCCCGGTGCTCGCCGCCACGAGCGCCAGTTCGATGGTCTCCAGGTCGCGCAATTCGCCGACCAGGATAATGTCGGGGTCTTCGCGCAAGGCGCCGCGCAGGGCGGCCGCAAAGCTCTTGGTGTGGACTCCGACTTCGCGGTGGTTGATAAGGCAGTTCTTGCTCTCATGCACGAATTCGATGGGGTCCTCGACGGTGATGATGTGGTCGCGCCGGTTCTTGTTGCAGTAGTCCACCATGGCGGCGAGCGTGGTGGACTTGCCGGAGCCGGTGGGGCCGGTGACGACTACCAGGCCGCGATTCAGCATGGCGAACTTCTTCAGCACGGCAGGCAGCGGCGCCTCCAGCTTCTCAAAATCCTCGAAGGAGAGCACTTTCGTGGGAATCTGCCGGAACACGGCAGCGATGCCGTATTTCTGGTTGAAGAAGTTGGCGCGGAAGCGGGAGATGTTGGGAATCTCGTAGCCGAAGTCCACATCACCGGTTTCCTCGAAGACCTTGATCTTGTATTCTGGCGCGATCTCGTAGAGCATCTTCTTGAGCTCATCGTTATCGAGCGGCGGGTGGTCCACCCGATGCAGTTCGCCGTTCACGCGGAGCATGGGGTTGTTGCCCGACGAAAGGTGCACGTCCGAGGCCTTCTGCTCGAACATCAAGTTGAAGAACGCATCAATCTTTGCCATAAGGTTCCGTACGGTCTGGGCGACTGTTAGCTAAATCCGCACCACACCGGATGCCATTGACTGGAGCCGCTGAAAAGATTGCCAAAGAGATAGAGGGCCGCGGGGCCATCCCCTTCGCGCGGTTTATGGACCTCGCCCTGTATTGTCCCGTTTATGGATATTATGAAAAGGAAGAGGACACCATCGGGCGGCGCGGGGACTACTTTACCAGCGTGAGCGTGGGGAGCCTGTTCGGGGAGTTGCTGGCGTTCCGATTCGCGGGATGGCTTGGCGCCGAAGCGCTGGAGATCGCGGAGGCCGGGGCGCATCGCGGTGAGCTGGCGCGGGATATTCTGAGTTGGATGCGCCGGCGGCGGGCAGAGCTTTTCCAGCGGCTTACCTACTGGATCATCGAACCCTCCGACCGGCGCCGGCAGTGGCAACAGCAGACCCTTGCTGAATTCGCAGGCAAGGTTCGCTGGGCCAAGGCGCTTTCCGAATTCAGCACTCCGCCCACAGCCTCGCGCTGGGCTGACGGGCGATCAGCGAGCCGGGAATCTACCAGCGTCCAAAGGATCATCTTTGCCAACGAGCTGCTGGATGCGTTGCCCGTGCATCGCTTGGGCTGGGACGCGAAAGCTCGGGCCTGGTTCGAGTGGGGTGTCGCGCTGCGAGAAGGGCGGTTTGTCTGGACGCGGCTCGCCGGCGACGCGTCCGGCCTGACGCAGCTCATGCCGCCGGCTACCCTCTCCCCGCAGCTCGCGACTCTTCTGCCGGATGGCTTCACGGTCGAGGTTTGTCCCGCGGCACAGGAATGGTGGCGTTCCGCTGCTGGCGTCCTGGGACGGGGCAAGCTGCTTACGATTGATTACGGGCTGACGGTGGAGGAACTGCTGGCGCCGGAAAGAAAGGATGGCACCGTGCGAGGGTACCGCCGCCACCAGCTCAACAGTGACGTGCTCGCCAACCCCGGGGCGCAGGACATCACAGCGCACGTCAACTTCACGGCCATTCAGGCGGCGGGCGAGTTGGCCGGCCTGCACACAGAGGCGTTTCTCACGCAGGAGCAGTTCCTGACCAGCATCGCGAGGCAGGTCTGGCAGGCAGAAGGCGCATTCGGCGACTGGACGGCGCAACGCACACGCCAGTTTCAGACCCTGACCCATCCGGACCATCTGGGAAGGACATTCCGAGTCCTGGTTCAAGGACGCCCTTAACCAAACCAATGCCCACGGCCCGGAGCGCGGACATTCTTGTCCGCAGCCTCTCCCAAATGCGACAAGGCCTCCGTATCATTGCGTGGTTCGGTCAAAGACGGTATTGCGGACAAGAATGTCCGTGCTCGTGCGCCTGCGAGTGGCGTGACCAGGGCGGTGAAAGTCCGCCTCCGGGAGAAGTTCATCCCCCGGTAACCGAAGGGACTGCGTTGGAGCGATTCCGGCGTGGGGAGCAACGGAGCTGAAGGGCCAGTCCGTAGGATGACGAACCCGATACGGCGGTACCGTGCTGGGCGAGCCTGCGAGTGGTGAGCAAAGCCCCAAGCGGGATTGAGTTACCCGCAGCCAGAGATAAAGGCCAGTGCTGAACGGTGAACGAAGGAAAAGCCTGGTTGGACACGGGACGTGGGTGGGGACGGAATGGTCGGAAGGTCACGGGCATGAAGCAGGGAACCCTGCCCGCCCGAGGCAACGGCGGGGCCACGGTGAGTATCCGGTGCAGCTCCTGCCGTGGCGCCTACGCAGAGCCGGGCCTGGGAGGGAGTCGAGGACACTCGGGACGCATCTGGGGGCGTGTTCCCCGAAGAGCTGATAGTCGCCAGCTAAGGGTCGGGGAAAGAGCCCCTAGTGACCACGATCACGTACCGGCAGGCAGATGCCCGACCCCGCGCCCTCCTCGGGACAGCATTTGGACACTGGAAGGCGAGCGAATCTGGTGTAGTATCCTCAGTAGCGGCCTAAAGTGAATGAATAACAGCAACTGCTTCTCACCAGACAATTCCCGCAGTGCGGGAGGCTGCTCATGGCCAGTTGTTTTTGCCGGCAGCCTTCAACCCACATGAGAATTATCACCGATGAGCGCTGCACCGGCTATTCTCACCCGGGCCACCCGGAACGACCGGAACGCATCAGTTCGACATGGGCGAAGTTGCGCGGCCAAACGGAGGTGCCGATCACTTGGAGCAAACCCGGCCCATGCGATGAGGCTGCCATCCTCCGTGCCCACACTCCCGAGTTGCTTGCGCGACTTGGCGTGGCGGAAGACTTCGATGCCGACACGCCGTTCTTCCCAAACATCGCGGATTACGCCCGCGCTTCGATTGGCGCAGCGCTCCAAGCCCTGAAAGCTGCGCTGGACGGCGAAACGGCATTCAGCCTGATGCGTCCGCCAGGGCACCATGCCATGCGCAATCGCGCCATGGGTTTCTGCTACTTGAACAGCATCGCCGTGGCCGCGCTTGAGGCCCTGGCCAACGGCACCCCGCGCGTCGCGGTCTTTGATTTCGACGTGCACCACGGCAACGGTACGGAAGCGATTCTGCTCAACAAGGCCGGTGCGGCCTTCTTCTCCATTCACCAGTTCCCTTGTTATCCTGGCACCGGCACGAGGAACGTCGGAGCGAATTGCTTCAACTACCCGGTCCTTCCCCAGACGTCCCGCGCCGAGTACCACCAGGTGCTGGCCAGCGCACTTGAGCACCTGCAAGCATTCCAGCCCAGCCTGGTAGCCGTCTCAGCCGGTTTCGATGGCTACGCTGGCGACCCGCTGGCGCAGGGCTCGCTGGAAGCGGAGGACTTCTATTGGCTTGGCCAGTCCATCCGGGGTTTGGGCGTTCCGACATTCAGCCTTCTGGAAGGCGGCTACAGTCCCGACCTGCCGGAGCTGATCCTCGCCTACTTGCGGGGATTGGACGGGAAGTAGAAAGCTCGCGACCCGATCAGCCGCCGGAGGCACGACCGAATTTGACCGAGTCGCCGTAACGCTTGTTATCCGCGCGGATACGGGCGGTGAGTGTGCGGCCGATGGCGCGCAGGAAGGGTGTGGCAATTTCGGGCGCTTCTCTGGAAAGCTCATCAAACGCAGCAGCGGAGATCTTGACGACCAGGCTGTCTGCGTTGGCGACGACATCCGCTGAGCGCGGGCCCTGATCGAAGAGCGAGATGTCCCCAAAGAATTCTCCCACACTCAGCGTGGCTAGAATGGTCTCCTTTCCCATCACATTCATGCGCACCCGGAGCTCGCCTTCCAGGATGAAGTACATGCTGTCGCCGTGATCGCCCTGCTTCACGATAACCGCCCATTGCGGGACCTTCTCGACCTCCATGAATTGGGCGAAGCGCTCCAGTTGCTCGTCGGTCATGCCGGCCAGGATTTTGATCCGGCGCAGCGCCCGGGGATCGAGGCCCCTGGGTGTCATCATCGCTTCGGCGCCTGGGCCGGCGCCCTTGGCCTTTGACCGGAAGAACATTTGCAACTCGGGCAGTGCAGCGGCCTTCTGCCACGAGCTGTTCTTGACATCGTAGATCCAGGTGTCAGCCGTCACACGCTCATCCTTCACCCAGGCTACGAGCGTCGGCAGTTCCACCGGGCCGTAAGCGGTTTGGTCAACCCCCCATACAATAAAATCAGTCTGCGTTGCAACGGCGGCCATGGCAATATTTACCCTACTGCAATGCGCGCAGCAGATAAACTGAAAAGTTGTATGGTCTTGTACGGAGGGGCGTAATCCGTGCTATGTGGCAGCCGCGAAAAACCCCCAGCCGATGATGGGCACCGGCTGGGGGTGTGCATTTGAACATGCGTGGTGCGGATTAGAACTTGTAAATGATGTTCAAGGCCAACATGTACGCGTTGTCGAGGCTAAAGCCAGGTCCCCAAGGACTGCTGTCGTTGAGGGCGTGGTCCCATCGGAATTCAGCACGCGTGAGCACGTTCTTCCAGAGGTCGTACTGAATGCTTGCGGTCAGAGCAACCGCCTCGGCGGGCAAGCCCCCACCGCTTAATGCGGTGAGGTAGGGGCTCTGGTTCAAGTAGTCCGCGCGGAGATTGATGCCGAGTTTCTCCGTCGGCTGAAGGAGCAGATAGAACGCCCCGGCGTATTGGTAACCGGAGCTATTCGGCACAAACGCAGCCCGATTGGGGCCTATGCACTCATAGTCGAACGCGAGCCCGACACTCAGCCATTTCAAGGGGCTCTTGATCGTGCCGCCCGCATAGAAGCTGGTCTCGGTGGCGCCGCCCTGAGCCCCCACGGTGTTGGAAGGAATCAAGGCGTTGTCGCCGTTGATGATGGCCCCCGTTAGCGTGGAGCCTGAGAGGAATCCAAGACTATCAGGAGCAGTCAGCGTGATGGATCCCACATAGGTTTCATACCCCGCAGGCTTCGGGCCCTCAGGCGGGTTAGGGCGATTGTTGATGCCGGCACTCCAGGTGTTCACGACCCCGACGTTCGCTGACACGATCGAGCAGAACTGATAGGCCATCTGAATGCCTGTCAACTGCGTTGGTTCGAGCTCATAGCCATAGGAGCGTGTGAAGTTGGGGTTATTCCCCGCCTGGTAAACCTCGTACCCAAGGGGAGAGGCGAAAGTGCCAATTTTGAAGTCCAACCCGTTCCCCACGGGCGCTCGCAATATGACGTAGGCGTCCACCAGGCTGAAGTCGGTGGCCGGCGTGCCGAACGAATTGTTGAATCCGACGGCATCAGGACCGAACAGGAGGGTGGCATTGTAACCCGCGCTCCATTCGCCCTCCCCTACAGGTTTGCTGATGGTAAGAGCAACAGAGTCCAGATTGAACCCGTTGGCCTTTAAGCCGCTAGGTGCGCCGTTGGGCGTATAAAGCGGCAGGTTTTGATTTCCGGTGCCCGGGTTGAATTCCATCGAGGTGTCCACATACCCGCTGATGGTCGTTGCGGACAGCGCCGTCAGAACAGAACTGGGCTTTTCATCAGCGCTCGCCAGTGATGGCAGGCTGACCAGTCCGGCACCCATTAATGCTAGAGTCCATTTATTGCATTTCATAATACAAGTTTGTGATTCAGCTATTGTTTCTCTCTCTGCGGCACATGCCTAACCAGTGTTGCCACGAGCCCCTTCGCATTGGGCACGCGTTGGCATGCTGCGTGCCAAAAATACAGGCAGGCGCAAGACGCTGCAACACATTTGTTTGTGTATTTGCGGGGTCCCCGAGCCGGCCTGGCATTAAGCGGATTTCTGCGCCACCTGAGCAAAACTCGACAGGCTTCACAGGTCTGCTCCTTGGGGGCTGGAATCAAAAAACCCCTCCCGAGGTTCTCGGAAAGGGTATGAAGGTTGGTACTAAGTGGTCTTAGAACCGGTAGATAATGTTCGCGCCCAGCATATAGGCGTTAACCTCTTGCGGAATGCCTTGGATGGTGCCACCGAAGGCCGCGTCATCGTTGAGCGAGTGATCCCAGCGGAATTCCACGCGGGTGATCACGTTCTTCCACAGGTCGTACTGCGCCGTGAGCGTCACGTCCAGAACCTGATCGGTCGGGGGCGCGAACAGGACATGACAACTGTCCTTGAGATACTCGCCACGCAGATGGAAGCTCAGCTTCTCGGTCGCCTGGAGCGAGGCATAACCGCCGATCGCCCAAGTTTGACCGGGCCAATCATGGAGCTCGAGCCAGTCCCATGCTACGCCGAGGCGCAGTTCCTTCAGCGGCGTCGCCACCGTCGCACCAGCATAATAGCTACTTGAATTAGCGCCGGGATATGGGGCCTTGCCGACAAGAGTCGGTAGAAACTGTGTGTTGTTCGGGCCCGAGTTGTAACCATTTACCGCGCCGCCATACAGGGTCGAGCCTGCCAGGAACCCCCAACTATCAGGGGCTGTCAAGGCGACTGAGCCCATGTACGTCTTGTAGGTTTCGGAATCAGGGCCCTGCTGGAACAAGGCCGGTGCTGCCGGCGTGAAGAAAGCCCGCTGATTGATCTGGGGGCCAACGGTGTCGGCCACACCCACAGAGGCGCTAAAGCAATCGCAGAAGCGATAGCTCATCAGGATGCCGGTCTCGGTTTGCGGCTCAATAGTATGACCGTATGACCTCGTGAAGTTCGGGTCCTTCGAAGAATCAACCGATTCATAGCCGATGATGCTGTCGAATACGCCCACCTTGAAGTCAAGGCCGTTGCCAACCGGGGCGCGCAGGGCAACATAGGCTTGCCGGATAGCGAAGTCACTTGTCCCGCTTGAGAGAACTGACTGGGTTCCGAGCTGGTTTGCATACGGCCCGAACCACAGGTCCGCACGATAGCCGGCGGCCCAGTCCGATTCATCCAACGGCTTCTCGATCGTGAGCTGGACGACGTCCAGGTTGAAGCCATCAGCCATGCTCGGGGAGTTGAACTTATAGGGGGCAAAGTTCTGGTTACCCGTGCCCGGGTTCCACTCCATTGAGGTATCCACCGTGCCGCTGATGGTCGTGGATGAGAGTGCGGTCAAAACCGAACTCGGCTTCTCCTCGGCCTTGGCGGCAGATGCCAAGCTGACCACCCCGACGGCGGCCAGTGCTACTGTCCATTTGTTAAACTTCATTCGTTCCTCCGATGTTGTCGTTTATATGTATCTTACCTTATGCATTTTGGGGACAAAAACAGTTTGCCCCCGCACCAAATCCGGTGCATTTACGTGGATACATAGGGCAAAGCCTCCTGGCTGACAATAACTTTTTTCTTCAAATTGCGCCCTGAGGGGAGGCATTGACTGTACCATAATGAGACAGGGTCGCCATCCTCGAAAGGAGGGCCGTTTCAGGGGGGTGTGCCCCAGCCCTTACCCTTCGGGAGCGAAAGCTGGTGGAAAACGCGGAATCCATCATCAGGGATGTGAGCCGCACTGTTGATTTGGAACAAAGCTTGCTTGCCAAGGGGCATCAAATACTCAGATACACTTTCTGTTAGCGAGCCTCGCCCGTTGATCTGCCGGGGCGAGGTGTCAGTGAACTGAAGAAACCTAACCGTATGGCCTCATTTGCCTATGTAGCGCGAGAGACGGCTTCCAACCGGGAGATACGCAGTTCTGTCGAAGCGGCCACCGAGCAGGCCGCCATCGCGGCCCTCCTTAACCGCAACATGCTCGTCCTTTCGATCCAGGAGAAGGTGGGCAAGCAGGGTCGGACCAGCGGCGGGCGGGTTGCCCTGGCAGACCTGGTGATTTTCACCCGTCAGCTCGCGACCATGATTGATGCCGGCTTGGCTATTGTGCAGTCCTTGCAGGCTTTGGCTGAACAAACCACCAACAAAGTGATGCGCGACGTGATCCGTGATATCTGCGCCCGGGTCGAGAGCGGCGACAGCTTCTCCGAGGCACTGCAAAAGCATCCGAAGGTATTTAACCGCCTGTACGTGTGCATGGTGGGCGCCGGCGAACGAGGCGGTTTGCTGGCTGAAATCCTCGCCCGGCTGGCGACCTATCTGGAAAACACCGCCCGGCTGCGCAAGAAAGTCAAATCCGCCATAATGTATCCGACAGTCGTCACCATCGTTGCGATCGTGATCACAATCTTCCTGTTGGTGAAGGTTGTGCCTGTCTTCGGGGAGATCTTTAAGAGCTTCAATGCCACCCTGCCGGGGCCGACGCTCTATCTGATCAAGATCAGCGACCTCGTGAAACACTACCTCCTGGTGCTTGTGCTGCTCGGCGGGGGGGCCGCTTACGGTTGGCTTTACTTCATCAAGACCCCGGTGGGCCGGCAATTCTGGGACTCGCGCCGCATCAAGCTGCCCATCTTTGGCTCCATCGCCCACAAGATCTGCCTCGCGCGCTTCAGCCGGACCCTGGCTTCACTCGTTCGCAGCGGCGTGCCCATCCTGGAAGTGCTGCAGATCGTTTCCCAGACGGTAGGCAACGTAGTGATGGAGAAGGCGGTCAAAACCGCCGCGCTGGATATCGAGCGCGGCGAAGGCATTTCCAGCGCCCTGGGACGTCACCCCGTGTTTCCTACCATGGTCATCCGCATGATCACGGCGGGCGAGCAAACCGGCAAGATTGACAATATGCTCGAACGAATTGCCGACTTCCTGGACGAGGAAATTGAGACTACCCTTTCCGGCCTGACCGCGCTGATCGAGCCCATCCTGATTGTATTCCTCGGCGTGGTCGTCGGCGGCATGGTGATCTGCATGTTCCTGCCCATCTTCAAACTGCCTGAAATCGTCAATGGCCACTGAGCCCGGCCAGAGTCGCTGAGCGGCGCTGCCCGACAGGCGAAAACTCGAACGCGCGAAGCCGGGAGCAAGTCTCCCGTCCTCGCTGCTTTTGCCGGCTGGTCATGAGCTTTTCAGGCTCGATGTGGCTAAAGGTTCTGCTTGCCCGGATATACGGCTTCAGGCTAACTGTTTCACTATGGCCAAAGTCCTGCTGGTAGATGATGACCTGACCATGGTTCAGATGGTCAGCGAGTTGCTCCGTCAGGAAGGCCACGAAGTTTTCCCCTTCTCCAGGGGCAGCGCGGCATTGGCGGCGCTGACGGCGCATTCGCCGGACCTGGTCATCACCGACCTTTACTTCGACAAGACTCGGGCGGCCGGCTTGGAGGTCGTGCAGAAAGCGCGCGCCTTGAACCCGCCTGCGGTTGTCATCGTCATAACCGGTTTCGGCACGATTGAAACCGCGGTCGAGGCGATGAAGAACGGCGCCTTCGACTACTTGGAGAAGCCGTTCAAGGTGGATGAGCTGAAGCTCTGCGTGCAGCGGGCGCTTTCCTACAATACCGCCCTTGCGGAACGGGACGCCGCAGTCACGCAGACCAACTACCTTCGCAAGCAGCTCCGGAAGAAGTACGAGTTCAGCCAGATCATCGGCCGCTCCCCCAAAATGCTCGACGTATTCAAGATGATCGAGCGCGTGGCGGATACCGACAGCACCATCCTGGTGCTGGGCGAGAGCGGGACGGGGAAGGAATTGGTCGCGCGCGCGCTGCACTTCAACAGCCGCCGCCAGTTCGCCCCGTTCGTGCCGGTCAATTGCAGCGCGCTGCCCGAGAATCTGCTCGAATCCGAACTATTCGGCCATCGCCGTGGAGCGTTCACCGGCGCAATTAACGACAAGAAAGGACTCTTCCAGGAGGCAGAAGGGGGGACGATTTTCCTGGATGAGGTCGGCTCAATGTCCGCGCTGCTGCAGAGCCGGCTCCTGCGCGTATTACAGGAGCGCGAGGTCCGGCGCGTGGGGGATAACACGCCTATCTACGTCAACGTGCGCGTGGTCGCCGCCTCCAATGAGCCACTGGAGAAGCGAATCAAGGAAGGGACATTCCGGGAAGACCTCTACTACCGCTTGAACGTGATCCCGATCCAGTTGCCCGGTTTGCGTGAGCGGCGGGACGACATCCCGTTGCTGATGGCGCATTTCCTTAAGGGCAAAGTCAACGCCCGCACGAACCGTCCGTTCACAGTCTCCAAGCGGGCCAAAGGCATTTTGTGCGCCTACGGCTGGCCTGGCAACGTCCGCGAACTGGAGAATGCGCTCGAAAGGGCAGTCACCCTCTGTGAGAGCGACTTGATTCGTGCCGGCGACTTGCCACCGGCCATTGTTGCCGCGGCCCAGGCGTCCGATCCTGCGCTCGGGCAGCTCGATGATGAAGCTGCCGCCCTGCCGCCCAGTCCGCCTGGGGACGCCTCTTTTCCCCTTCGCCCGGCCCCTGATCCAAACTCACCCGCTCACGCCGCGTTTACCACTGCGGAACCGGTCATTCTCCTCAAAGAGTTCCTGCGACAGCAGGAACGGCTTTATCTCAACCGGGTGCTCGAACGCCTCGGTGGCGACAAGGAGCAGGCGGCCTCGCTGGTTGGGGTGAGCATGGCCACGTTTTATCGCAAGCTCTCCGACGAGGACGACCGGGAATCGTAGGCCGGGAGTACCCCTCCTCAAGCTCAACGACGGGCGACTGCTCGACCGGGCTACCGGTTGGGCACAGGCAGTTCGAGTCACCGGCGACCCCAGCGAGAATGCGCACCTTCTTTTTTGTTTCCATTGCCCGCAGCGGTCTCTACTATGCCACCCGGTCGCAGCCGTTGCGGCCGCTCAGAGACTGATTCATTCAACGGAAAAACGAACTATATGCCGCTGACACACACTAAAGATTTATTCGCCAAGGCGCTGAAGGGCAAATACGCGCTCGGAGCGTTTAACGTCAACAACATGGAACTGCTCCAGGCCATCGTCGAGGCCTGCGAGGAGGAGAAAGCGCCTGTCATGCTGCAAATTTCCAAGGGCGCGCGCCAATACGCCAATCCGGTTTACCTCAAGAAGCTCATCGAAGCCGCTGTCAGCCTCTCGAACATTCCCATCGCCGTCCACCTCGATCACGGGGATTCCTTCGAGCTCTGCAAGGACTGCATTGATGAAGGGTTTACCAGCGTCATGATTGACGCCAGCCACGAGCCGTTCGAGAAGAATATCGAGATCTGCCATAAAGTTGCCGAGTATGCCCACGCCCGCAATTGCGTCGTCGAGGGGGAGCTTGGCCACCTGGTCGGCGCGCAGTTCGACGAAGGCGAGGAGGGAGGCAGCTATTCGACAGAAGGGCATTACACCAATCCCGAGCAGGCGGTTGAATTCGTGAAGCGCTCCGGCGTGGATTCGCTGGCGATTGCCATTGGCAACTCGCACGGTGCCTACAAGTTCAAAGGCGAGCAGCACCTCGACCTCGAACGCCTCAAAGCCATTAAGAAGGCGCTCATGGACGCGGGCCTCGGGGATTACCCGCTGGTCCTGCACGGCGCTTCCAGCGTGCCCAAAGATTTGGTCGAGGAGATCAACAAATACGGCGGCAAGCTGGGCACCGACGCCGCCGGCGTGCCGGAGGCCGACATCGAGGTCGCCCGCCGAACCGGCTGCACCAAGGTTAACATTGATACCGACCTGCGCCTGGCCATGACGGCTGGCATACGCAAAACCTTCGCCGAGAGTCCCAAGGAGTTCGATCCGCGCAAATACTTAGCCCCGGCCCGCGCCCGCGTCAAAGAGCTGGTGCGGCACAAAGTGCGCAACGTCCTTTGCTGCGCCGGCCACGCTTTCGACTAAAGGACCCCTCCGGGACCCCTCCGCGCCGCGTTCGTCGTTTGGAGCCCGGAGCGCCGGCATTTTGCCGGCTTTCGACTTCCGCACGGCATAAGCCGGCAACATGCCGGCGCTCCGTCCAGACCACCTTTCCCGTGGGCGGCAAACCGTGCGGGCTAATTGGGCAAATACTCGCGCGGGTCGGTGATCTTGCCGGTCAGCGCGCTGGCCGCCACCGTAGCCGGCGAGGCCAGGAACACCTGCGATTCCTTGTGGCCCATGCGGCCCGGGAAGTTCCGGTTGGTCGCGCTGATGCACTTGAGCGGGGCATTCATCCGTCCAAAGGTGTCCACCGGCCCGCCCAGACAGGCGGCGCAACCGGCGTTCTCGGTCATTTGCACCCCCGCAGCCACGAGGATTTCCCAAACCGTCTTGCTATCCCACCGCGCGGTCTGCAAGTCATGCACGATCTCCGGTGTCGCGGGCACACCGAACGTATCAATCGCCACGCGCTTGCCGCGCAGGACGCGCGCGAACTCCAGAAAGTCGCTCGTCTTGCCCCCCGTGCATGAGCCGATGTAGGCCCGGTCGAGCTTGATGTGGCCCAGTTCCTTGGCGAGCTTGCGCTGGCCCGGGTCCGGGTGGCAGGCGACCGTCGGCTCCAGCCTCGATAGATCCACCACGTGCTCATAGACGAACTTCTCGGCCTTGTCGCGTGTCGCGGGTTCGTAGGACGCCTTGGTCCCGTTGACCTTGCAGCGATAATCCACGTACGCCTGGGTCTGGGCGTCGAACTCGAATATCCCATTCTTGCCACCGGCTTCAATGGCCATGTTGGCGATCGTCATCCGATCGTCCATACTCAGGCCGGCGGCGCCCGGCCCATCGAACTGCATCGCCCGGTAAGTCGCGCCGTCAAAGCCTATCTCACCAATGCAATGGAGAATGATGTCCTTCCCCATGACACCCGGCTGTAACTTGCCTTCGAGCTGGAAGTGCATCGTTTCCGGCACCTTGAGCAGCAACTTGCCGGTGCCGAGGACGAAGCCGGCGTCCGTGTTGCCGATGCCGGTGGCGAATTCGTTGAACGCGCCCGCCATGCAGGTATGGGAATCCGTGCCGAACAGCACCTCGCCCGGGCGGGTGTGGCCCTTCGCCGGCAAGGCCGTGTGGCACACCCCCGCGTAATGCGAACCGTGCTGCCGCTTGAGCATGCCTTTGGCCGGGTCGAAGACCCAGTGCCCGTTCGGGTCATCAATCACATCGTAGAAGTATGTGATCCCCTGCTCCTTCACAAAGTCCCTCAGGATGTCCACGTTCCGGTTCGACTTGGAATCCGCGGTAAAGATGTAGTGGTCCGGGATGATCACTACCCGGGTGCGGTCCCAGACCTTGGCCTTCTCGCCGAACTCGCGCTTAAACACGCCGATGGTCCCCGGGCCGCAGACGTCGTGGGTCATGAGCACGTCGGCCTTAACCCATACGTTATCCCCGGCCTGCACGGAGGCCCTGCCGGCCGCGCGGGCGAGTATCTTCTCAGTCAATGTCATAGTTCAATCCACGGGTATCACGGTAGCCTGCCGTGCTGGCGGCAGGGGGATCGTCGTTTCGGATCGCTGGGGCACAGTACCTGACCCTGGCGGCGAGTTCAACCGCGAAGCGAGCATGAGCTTTACCCGCCAACCGTCCGTCCGGAGTCGCCTTGCCCACGCGGTGACGTCCAACCCGGCGCGTACCCGTCCAGAGGGTAAACCTCGCCCGTACTACGACGGGCGACGGCTTGTTTAATCCGCGTCAGCCGTTGACGGCAGACGAGCCGGGCGAGTATCTGCGCCAAGCCGACGCCCCCGGCAGTTCCAGTGCCCTGAGCCTTGCCAGGGCCATCCGCAAGCTGTGTACAAGGGGTGTACAAAGGGTGATCAACGGGTGCTCACGCTTCAGAAGCTTGTGCAGCCCTCGTGCATCCGGTGTGCTCCCCTTGTACACAACGCGGTGCAATGAAGAAGAAGCCTGAGCGGGGGCGGCCTGAGCATCCGGCGTTCCAGTCGCCGCCGCCACCGGAACCTCCGTTTCTAGGTTAGGTTGTTGTTCTCCCGGCAGCGGCCGGGGCGGGACAATCGCGCTGGTCACGTGGTCCTGGGCCTTCCAGCCGTTCTTGTGCTGGCAGGTGACTA